>Ga0326727_10017389_pt1 | contig 14936 bp, 9 predicted proteins | sample MB2enrmetagenome_FD_207643 | JGI IMG/M metagenome (GOLD analysis project Ga0326727, IMG submission 207643) | Lab enriched peat soil microbial communities from McLean, Ithaca, NY, United States - MB29MY | ecosystem: Environmental > Terrestrial > Soil > Wetlands > Peat | place: USA: New York... | reverse complement strand
ATGTAATAGTTCCGTCAGCCAAATCGCTGATTAACTCCGTTTTATAATTATCTCCTTTTGCTTCAAACAGATTCAGAGCATCTGCTTTGCTAATATCTTTACGGACAATCGACTCCTTATGAGCTGCCAACTCAATCATTTTTGCTTCAATAACCGGCAAATCACTCTCTTTAATAACAGCGTCACCCGGATCAACATCATAATAAAATCCGTTTTCAATGGCCGGACCTATTCCGAATTTAATACCGGGATAAAGCGCCTGCAAAGCTTCTGCCATTAAGTGGGCCGAAGAGTGCCAAAAAGCATGTTTCCCTTCTTCGTCCTCCCATTTATGTAATTTAATTGCAGCATCTGTTTCAATGGGACGGGTAAGATCCCATAATTGATCGTTGACACTGATAGCCAGCACTTCTTGTGCTAACCGTGAGCTGATACTTTCAGCCAGTTGTTGCCCGGTAATGCCTTTGGCAAAATCACGTACCGAACCGTCGGGAAATGTTACTTTAATCATATTTATGAACCTTACAAATGGTTTTTTTAGTTTTGAAGTACAAAGGTACATCTTTTTTAGATAGTATTAGCGGAACCTCATTTTTTGGGTAATATCAAGTCGCAGCAAAACAAACAGCATAACCGTAAATGACCACAACGATGAGCCTCCATAACTAAAAAATGGCAATGGAATACCTATAACGGGTGTAATACCCAATACCATTCCAACGTTAATGAGCACATGGAAAAGCATGATACTCACTATGGAATAAGCATAAACACGGGTAAATACATCTCGCTGATTTTCGGCAATATGAATCATTCGATAAAAGAGCAGCCCGAAAAGGAGCAAAACACCCGTGGAACCTATAAACCCATGTTCTTCTCCAACAGTACAAAAGATAAAATCAGTATCCTGTTCAGGTACATATTTGAGTTTCGTCTGGGTTCCTTGAAGAAAACCTTTGCCCAACCAGCCCCCAGAGCCAATAGCTATTTTCGATTGGTTAACATTGTATCCTACGCCTTTCGTATCATTTTCCATTCCCAATACCACTTTAATACGTGTTTGTTGGTGAGGCTCTAACACATGGTCAAAAAAATGGTCTACCGAGAAACTCACCGCAACAGCACCAATAGCAAACACGGCAACCCATAAATAGGTCTTCTTTCGTTTGTATACGAAAAGGCCTAACAGATACAGACTCGAAGCAACAACAGCGATTAGCGCAAAAATATTATATTGTACATCGAACCAAATATTCAAAAATGCTGCAATCGCAAACAATCCCAAACTCCCCAATAAAATATAGAGAGCAGTTTGTCCGTCTCGTTCATATACTATAACACACGCAAGTTCTATGATTAAAACTATGACAAAAGCCAATAAAAAACCTAACGATCCTACATTGTTATAAATCGGCACTTCGCTCAAAGGAATGACAATCAAAAACAAGACGACAACACAAGCCGCCACCATCAAAAAGACACCGGGAAATCCTTCACGATAAAGCATCAGAAAAAAAGCAAAGAAGACCAATGCAGATCCGGTTTCTGATTGTAAAATAATAATCAAACAAGGAGTAAGGATAATAGCGATAGCGGTTATCGCATCCTTTCTATTACTCATTGAAAAACCGGTTTTACTGATAAACTTACCTAAAGCCATTGCCGTTGCCAATTTGGCAAGTTCGCAAGGTTGGAAACTAACCGGACCAAATACCAACCAGGAATGAGATCCTTTAATATTTGGAGCAGCAAAGATGGTTACAATCAACACCAAGATCATAGCACCATAAAACAGATACGCCATCTGTTCATATATCTTTCCGTTTATCAACAAGATAGACCCCGCAATTACAAATGCACATAAAATCCAAAGCAGCTGCTTCCCGGAACGATAAGAGAAACTCCAAAAATTGGCTTGCGTATAATCATAGCTGGCTCCATACACATTGAACCAACCAAAGACGACCATTCCCAAAAACAAGGCAACAATCCACCAATCAATCGTTTGCGAAATTTTAATTCTTCGTTCCATAACCAGATATCAAGATGGTATTTGTCAATGAATTTTCCAACTCTTCACGTGCCGGTGAAATCTTTCGTTTCAAATAATATTCCATCATCAGACTACATATCGGTGCGGCATAAGTAGCGCCAAAACCACTATTCTCAACAATACACATAATGGCTATTTTAGGATGATCTTTGGGCGCAAATCCCATAAATATCGAATGATCCTTACGAGGAGGATCTTGCGCTGTTCCTGTTTTGCCACACACTTCCACTCCCGGAATTTGTGCAATTTTAGAAGTTCCTTCCAATATAGATAAAGCCATTCCATGTACCACCACATCGTAATATTTTCGCTCAATAGGTGATTGGTGTATCACTTTATATTTATCATCCAATGGAATGTCTTCTATGCTTTTCACCATGTGGGGCGTAATCCAATAACCCCGGTTGGCAATGCAAGCGCAGAGATTTGCTATTTGCATGGAAGTAGCAATCACTTCCCCCTGACCGATAGATATCGAGACCACATTCAACGACTTCCAGCGTCCTTTACCATGAATTCTATCATATACTTTAGTCGTAGGAATGTTTCCACTATTTTCATGAGGTAAATCAACTCCTAATTTTTTACCAAAGCCGAAGGTCATGATTTTATCACGCCAAGTATTGAAAGCTTCGGTAATATTTTTGTATTTCGGATTATCGAGCATGGCCCGTAACCCTGCGCAGAAATAAGCGTTACATGAATTAGCAATAGCCCCGCATAAATCAAGCGGAGATGGATGTGCGTGACATGCCAAATGAAAATGGCCGACCGTGTAACCGCGATGACAAGGATAACGCGTATCTTTTGTGATAATACCTGCATCTTGCAAAACTAAAGCATTGGCAGCCTTAAAGGTGGAGCCCGGCGGATATCGTGCCATAATAGTTCTATCGAGCATAGGCTTCTGCGGACTGGTAAGCAGTTGCTGAAAAACAGCAGAACGCTGACGTCCGACCATTAAAGCCGGATCATAACTGGGAGAAGAGACTACTGCTAAAATTTCACCCGTCGAAGGTTCAATGGCGACAATAGCACCCCGTTTGCCATTCATTAATTTTTCACCTAATAGTTGCAACTCAACATCAAGTCCCAATTTCAATGTTTTCCCTGAAATAGGATCCCGGTCATATTTTCCATCAGCATAGTGACCCTTGATACGTCCGCGAGAATCACGTAACATAATCTCTACCCCTTTTTCACCACGCAATACCTCTTCATAACTTTTTTCCAAACCGGTAACTCCCACATAATCCCCCATTTTATAATAATCATCCTTTTCAAGCGTAGCACTCGACACCTCACCTATAGCTCCAAAAGCATGAGCTGCAGTCTTGTAAGCATAATCACGTAACGTACGTTTTTGTACGGAAAAACCAGGATAATTATACAGTTTTTCCATCAAACGAGCATAATCATCTGCAAGCAACTGATTTACGAATATCTGTGGAGTATAAGGAGAATAACCATGATTAACTTTTTTGTTCTTAATATCATTCATACGCTGTATGAACCATTCCTTGGTTAGACCCAACGTATTACAAAAATCAAGCGTATCCAATTTTGTAACCTCTTTCATGGTCACCATCACATCATAAGCAGGGCGGTTATAAACTAATAATTTACCTGTTCTATCGTAAATCAAACCACGAGGAGGAAAAATAGTACGTTTTAAAAAAGCATTACCATCTGCAGATTCTTTGTAAGAAGAGGTAAATACCTGAAGGACTAATAATCGGACAACAAAAATGAGTATTATTAAAACAATCAGACCACCGATAACGTACTTTCGGTTTTGAAGTTCATCGTTGATCATTTTTATTTAAATTTTTGAGTACTAAAAACCAACAACAATGTAATGAAAGAGTTAACAAGCGTTTTGAGTAGAACTAACCAATAACGTTCAAAAGAGAAAGCTTCGAGCGAAAACAGCAGTAAGTGCAATAAGACGACCATGCATGTCGCATATTTCAAAAAAGTAGGAAATCCCAATACTTTCACCGAAGGTTCGTAATCGGTGTATATATCCCGGGGAACAAAGAGTTGTAAGAAATCTTTTCGAACAAAAGCAACAAAAACTGTAGAAAAGGCATACATCCCCGGAGTGTTGGAAAAGATATCAAGTAATCCGCCCATTAAGAATGCAACCACAAGTGTTAACGATCGATTAACGCCTGTAGGTAATGATAAAATAAACCAAATATATAATAAGGGATTAACATATCCCAAAAATCGGATATTATTGAATATTAAAACTTGCAACAATACAAGTACTATAAACCGGAGAGTATGTTTCAATAATACATTCGTACTCATTGTTCACCCTCCTTGAGAACCGTGCGAAGTTCTTCTTTCAAATTAAATTTTACTACTTTGACATACGATAATGTTCTAAAAACAGCAGCAGTTCTGGCTTCAATTGAATAATAGGTCTTATTCTCAGGCTTCGAACATTTCGTAACATATCCGGCAAGAATTCCTTCCGGAAAAATAGATGAAAATCCGCTGGTTATCAATGTATCTCCTACATGAATTACAGCATGGCGCGGAACCTCTTCCAACTGCACATAATCAGGATCAACGCCATTCCACACCAACACTCCAAACTCGTTTGAACGCTTAGCTTTACAACTAATTCTCGATTTAGGATTAAGTAATGGAATGACAGTGGAAAAATGATCAGTTACCGCACTTACAATACCGACAACTCCTTGATTATTAACAACCCCCATTTCAACTTCAATACCATCCAATCGTCCTTTATTAAGCGTTATATAATTTTGTAATTTATTTACGCTATTACTAATAACTTTGGCTGAAATATATTGAAACTGCTGATCTGCTACAACATATGGATGTTTTGTTGTCGTATCCTTAAGCTGAGACAGCTGAGATTCTATTTGTACAAGTCTATTTTTCAATTCTGTATTTTCAACTGACAGTTGTTTATTTGATTCTGACAGTCCAAAATATTCAACGATAGAATTTTCCGCATTATAAATAGAAGCAGCTGCACGGTTGCTTGAAGATAAAAAAGAGGCATGTTGAAAACTATTTTGGTTTACAACAAAAATGAATGAGATCGCCTCTAAAATCACAAAGAGGAAATAAACCCCATATCTCATTATAAACCTCAACAATTGTTCCATGCCTAACCTTTAACGTTGTAATAGATTATCGCAGTAAGAACGAAAAACGACCTACATTCTTTAATGCCACACCTGTACCACGAGCCACTGCATGCAACGGATCGTCCGCAATGTGGAAGGGAATATTCATTTTACTTTCCAAGCGTTTATCCAATCCTTTCAACAAAGCACCACCTCCGGCCAAATATATACCATTATGCACAATATCGGCATAAAGTTCGGGAGGTGTTTGTTCTAAAGCACTCAACACTGCCGTCTCAATCTTCGAGATAGTTTTATCCAATGCATGAGCGATTTCCTGATAAGAAATAGGCACTTCCATTGGTAAAGCAGTCATTCTGTTGGGACCACGTACGACAAAATCTTCGGGAGCATCATCCAGAGATGTCAACGCTGCACCGACATTAATTTTAATCATTTCTGCGGTACGCTCTCCCACTTTCATATTGTGTTGACGACCCATATACTCCACAATATCGTCTGTCAAGTCATCACCGGCAATGCGAATTGATTTATTGGTAACGATACCACCTAAAGAAATTACAGCAATTTCGGTAGTGCCGCCCCCGATATCAACCACCATGTTACCTTCGGGTGCCTCCACATCTAAACCGATACCGATTGCAGCAGCCATCGGTTCATAAATCATGTATACCTCACGGCCGCCCGCATGTTCAGAAGAGTCACGCACAGCACGAATTTCTACCTCAGTGCTACCTGAAGGAATGCAGACTACCATCTTTAACGAAGGAGTAAAAAATGTTTTTTGTGTTTGCAACATCTTAATCATACCACGAATCATCAATTCGGCAGCATAGAAGTCTGCAATTACACCGTCACGCAAAGGACGTACCGTACGAATATCTTCGTGTACTTTTCCCTGCATCTGGCGGGCACGTTCGCCCACAGCAATCAGCTTATCCGTACGACGATCGAGGGCAACCACCGAAGGTTGATCCACTACGATCTTATCGTTATGTATAATAATCGTATTGGCTGTTCCCAGATCAATAGCAATTTCTTGTGTCAATGAAAATAATCCCATAACTTGGTTGTGTATTTATTGACTATTTTAAAAATAGTGTTTTGTTTTTTTATTAATGTTTGAAGTGGCGAAAACCTGTCATCACCATCGATTGCCCATTCGTATCACACACTTCTATCGAATCTTTGTCTCTGATAGATCCACCCGGATGCACTACTGCAATAATTCCTACTTCATGAGCAATCTGTACACAATCGGGGAAGGGGAAATAAGCATCGGAAGCCATGACGGCGCCTTCAAGAGAAAGCTTAAATGATTGCGCTTTTTCAATAGCATGGCAAAGAGCATCTACACGGGAAGTTTGACCAACTCCACTGGCAATTAACTGTTTATTTTTTGCCAATACAATAGAATTTGATTTAGAATGTTTTACAATCTTATTAGCGAACAACAAATCCTCCACTTCTACCGAAGTTGGAGCTTTCTTCGTTACGACTTTAAAGTCGGCTTCCGTCTCTGTTTTCGTATCTTTGTCTTGAACTAAAATACCGTTCAACAAAGAACGGAACTGTTTGCCTTCTAATTTGGTCTCTTTAAGTACCAATATGATCCGGTTTTTCTTTTGTCCTAGAATTTCCAAAGCTTCCAAGTCATAATCGGGAGCTATAATCACTTCAAAGAAAATTTTATTAATCTCTTCTGCCGTCTCTTTGTCAATAACTGCATTCGTCACTAAAACTCCACCAAACGCAGATACAGGATCACCTTCAAGAGCAGCTTTCCAAGCATCTAAAAGAGCAGGACGCGAAGCAATACCACAAGCATTATTGTGCTTGAGAATAGCAAAAGTCACATCCTCGAAATCGTTAATCAAGTTTATCGCAGCATCGATATCGAGTAAGTTGTTGTATGAAATTTCTTTCCCTTGCAGCTGTTCGAACATATCGTTAAACTGACCGTAGAATATACCGCGTTGGTGAGGGTTTTCACCATAACGAAGCACTTTTGCATTATCGTTAGCAGCACGAAAATAGCTCCCATCAGTTCCATCAAAATAGTTAAAGATAGCAGAATCATAACCCGACGAAACTGCAAAAGCCTCTTTAGCAAAGAACTTCCGTTCTTCTAAAGTAGTAGCAGCGCCATTTTCAGTTAACAAATCAAGAAGTGGTTGATATTGATTTTGAGATGCAACGATTACTACATCGTTGAAATTCTTTGCAGCAGCACGAATTAATGAAATACCGCCTATATCAATTTTTTCAATAATATCTTCTTCTGAAGCACCGGAAGCAACAGTTTGAGTAAAAGGATATAAATCTACTATCACCAAATCGATAGTAGGAATCTCGTATTGTGCAACTTGATTCATATCCTCCGTTTCGTCACGACGATACAAAATACCACCAAATACTTTAGGATGTAAAGTTTTAACACGTCCTCCGAAAATTGAGGGATATCCGGTTAAATTCTCCACCGCTTGGCAGGGAATTCCTAACGACTCTATGAAAGCTTGTGTTCCTCCCGTCGAAATAAATGTCACACCTTGCGCATGTAATTCACGAATGATGATATCCAGTTTGTCTTTGTGATAGACTGAAACAAAGGCTGTTTTAATGATTTTTCTCTCGCTCATCGGTTGAAATTTTATTGCCTGCAAATGTACGTAAAATCTTTCGATAAATTACTCCGTTTTTAAAGTTATTTTACGCCTTAAACAACCGTGGATAGCGACACAAAGATTGCCTCATTCAAAAATTAAGCATATTCTTAACAGCTTGCAATTATGATCGCAATTTAGTATTTTTGTCCTCGAAAGACGAGGGAATATCCGCACCCGCCAAACACCACATAGATATCTGAATATCTTAGTATAAGCTACATAATTATTAAATTTTCAGGTTATAAAACAAGTTTGGTGAAACTCATCGGAACCATCACCGGTGTCGTTACTATTATTTTGGCTGCACAATTAAATATTCGGGCATGGCCGGTAGGTATTCAATTCTTTTCACGCAAATATTTTTTATTTACTATTATGGCAGTTTACGGATTAATAAACCGGATAAGCTATACCAAGAAAGCAAACTGGGTCAAGGATGTTAGTAGATAAACGACACTGACTTAATTTTACACTATGCAACTAAAAGAAGCTTTACAACACCGCATCCTGGTACTCGACGGAGCTATGGGGACGATGATTCAACAATATAAATTGACGGAAGAACAATATCGTGGAAAATCGTTTGCTGATGTTTCCTGTCTTCAAAAAGGGAATAATGATCTACTTTGCCTTTCACAGCCCGCAATTATCAGCACTATTCACCGTCAATATTTGGAAGCAGGGGCAGATATCATCGAAACCAATACGTTTAATGCTCAAGCTATCTCGATGGCCGATTACGGAATGGAGTCGCAGGTTTACAACATAAATTTAGCTGCTGCAAAGCTTGCTCGTTCAACCGCTGATGAGTTTACTGCAAAGAATCCTGCAAAACCTCGTTTTGTAGCCGGCTCTATCGGCCCGACTAATAAAACAGCTTCATTATCGCCGGATGTCAATAATCCTGCATTCCGCAGTGTCTCTTTTAATGATTTAACAGGAGCTTACCTCGAACAAATAAAGGCCTTAATCGAAGGTGGTGTGGATGCCTTGTTTATCGAAACAATTTTCGACACACTCAACGCCAAAGCGGCCATCAAAGCGGCTAATCTGGCTATGCATCAAACAGGCAAAAAAGTGGCATTAATGCTCTCAGCCACCGTTGCAGATAAAAGCGGACGTACCTTATCAGGACAAACCATCCGTGCTTTTTTAGCCTCCGTTTCTCACGCTGATATGCTTTCTGTCGGACTCAACTGCTCGTTTGGCGCACGTGACTTAAAGCCTTACTTAGAAGAGATGGCTGAATTTGCACCCTATTATATCAGTGCACATCCTAATGCCGGTTTGCCCAACCGTTTTGGAGAGTATGACGAAACTCCGGAATTGATGGCTTCGCAAATTCAAGAATATATTAATGAAGGCTTAGTCAACATTATCGGCGGATGCTGCGGTACGACTCCTGCACACATTGCCAAATACGAATCGATTGTAGCTGAGCAAACACCCCGTCGACCGGCAATGGCATCTACCAATACCGTTTTATCGGGATTAGATCTGTTGGAAATCACATCCACATCCCTTTTCGTCAATATCGGAGAACGTTGTAATGTAGCAGGTTCACGTAATTTTTTAAAACTGATTGCCGCCAAACGGTATGACGAAGCCGTAGCGATTGCTCGCAAACAGGTGGAAGATGGTGCCCAAATCATTGACGTAAACATGGATGATGCCATGCTTGAAGCCAAGGAAGAGATCGTAGAGTTTCTCAACAACCTGATGTCCGACCCTGATGCAGCTCGCCAACCGGTGATGATCGACTCCTCAAAATGGGAAGTGATAGAAGCAGGTTTACAATGTTTGCAAGGAAAAGCTATTGTTAACTCTATCAGCTTAAAAGAGGGTGAAGATGTATTTTTAGACCATGCCCGGACTATTCGTGAATATGGAGCCGCAACTGTTGTAATGGCATTTGATGAACGCGGGCAAGCCGATTCATTTGAACGTAAAATTGAAATTTGTTCTCGTGCCTACAAACTTTTAACTGAGAAAATCGGATTTCCGCCACAAGATATTATTTTTGACCCTAATGTGTTGGCCATAGCTACCGGCATTGACGAACATAAACGCTATGCGATTGATTTTATTCATGCTACGGAATGGATTAAACAACATCTGCCCTACGCAAAAGTGAGTGGAGGCGTAAGCAATTTATCTTTTTCTTTCAGAGGAAACAACGCTGTACGCGAAGCCATGCATTCCGTATTCCTATACCATGCCATTCGAGTAGGAATGGATATGGGAATCGTCAACGCGGGATTATTACAAGTTTATGAATCAATCGACAAAGAATTGCTTGAACGGGTAGAAGATGTTATTTTCGACCGACGTCCTGATGCAACGGAACGTTTGATTGAATTAGCGGAAACAATGAAATCTCAAGGAAATAATGAAATCACGGAGAAAAAAGAAGATGAATGGCGCACATGGCCGCTCCAACAACGGCTTTCACATTGCCTGATAAAAGGAATCGGCAATTATTTGGAGGTCGATCTGGCAGAAGCGTTATCCAAATACGACAATCCGTTGGTTATCATTGAAGAGCCTTTAATGAACGGCATGAATACAGTTGGCGAGTTATTCGGCGAAGGAAAGATGTTTCTTCCACAAGTGGTAAAAACCGCCCGCACCATGAAACAGGCTGTAGCCATTTTACAACCACACATTGAGGCACACCAAAGCGGACAAGCAGCAAGAAAAGCAGGTAAGATTGTGATGGCAACCGTAAAAGGGGATGTCCACGATATTGGCAAAAACATTGTAGGTGTAATTATGGCCTGCAATAATTTTGATGTAATCGATTTAGGGGTAATGGTACCTACCGACCGTATCATTCAAGCAGCTATCGATGAAAAAGCCGATGTGATAGGTCTTAGCGGACTGATAACCCCTTCACTCGAAGAGATGACACATGTAGCAACCGCTATGCAAAAAGCCGGCCTTTCTATTCCTTTAATGATTGGAGGAGCTACTACATCAAAAATTCATACAGCCATTAAAATTGCCCCGAATTACACCAATAATATAGTGGTTTATTCACGCGACGCTTCGCAAGGCGTTTCATTTTTGAGTAAGTTGATCAACCCGCAAACTTATGAAGCTTTTGCTTCCGAGATACGTGCCGAACAAGCTTCACTTTCTCAAAAAGAGCGTAATGCAACGCCATTGCTTAGCCTTACTGAAGCTCGTAAACGGGCGTTGAATATTGACTGGGAAAATTTTACACCTTTGCGTCCGGCACAATTCGAGCGACAAACGCTTGATATTCCTTTAGTAACATTGATTCCGTATATAGATTGGCGTTTTTTCTTCAAGGCATGGAGACTTACAGGCAGTTATCCTGATATTGCAACTGTTCATCAATGTCCTTCGTGCGAAAACTCATGGCTCGCCAATTATCCTTTAATAGAACGAGAAAAAGCGAAAGAGGCCTTGAAACTGTATCGAGAATCACAAAATATCTTGTCGCTTTTACAACAGAAAAAGGTAACGGTAAGAGCGGTGGTTTCTTTCTTTGAAGCCAATGCCACAAACAACCGCGATGCCATTTTAGTCAAAAAAAGAAACGAAACAATAACCTTGCCTATACTCCGCCAACAAGCACAAAAACCGGACGGAGAGCATAACTTATCGTTAGCCGATTTTCTTTTACCCGAAGAGACAGAGCGTACAGACTATCTTGGTGGGTTTGCCACCTCGGTAACCGGAGCAGAAGCAATAGCGAAAGAATACAGCACACAAGGTGATGATTATTCCGCGTTACTTGTCCAATCACTTACTGATCGTTTGGCAGAAGCTGCCGCCGAATGGATTCATCTACAAGTTCGTTGCAAGTATTGGGGTTATGCCGCCAACGAAGCGTGCGATATTAAAGAACTGCTAAAAGAACATTATCAAGGCATCCGTCCTGCAGTGGGATATCCATCCCTACCCGACCTGTCGCTTATTTTCGATCTTGATCAACTGCTTAACCTCTCCGAAATAGGTATCAAACTAACCGAAAATGGGGCTATGAGTCCTAATGCTTCGGTGTGTGGTCTATTGTTCGCCCATCCGCAAGCAAGTTATTTTATGATAGGAAAAATCAGCGAAGAACAACGCAAAATTTATGCTGCACAACGCGGTATTACCACTGAAGAATCGAGTAAATGGCTACCAAAATAAGCGGGAAAATACAACATTATTTGTAAAACGCTAAAAAAACTTGTCGCGAGGAATGAAACTGCCGGATCATTTGTGAATACAACAGGAAAGCACTATTTTTGCCATTCACAAAATAGCTTTCCTGCCGATGAAAATACAACTCAAAGGCAAATTTTAACTCATAGACAGACATTTTATTATAAAACAATTGATTATGCTAAAAAGAATTTTATCTGTATCAGGAAAACCAGGCTTATTTAAACTCATCTCTCAAGGAAAGAACATGACGATCGTAGAATCGTTAGTCGATAAAAAGCGAATGCCAGCTCTGGCTCACGATCGTGTTGTATCGTTAGGCGACATATCTATCTATACAGAAAATGAAGAACTCCCGTTGGGAGATGTATTAACTAAAATAAAAGAAAAAGAAGAGAGCAAGAAATCTTCTATTGATCCCAAAGCTGATGGAAATATACTACGCAACTACTTCGCTGAAATAGTACCGGATTTTGACAAAGAACGCGTACATACCTCAGACATAAAAAAAATCATTATTTGGTATAACCTTTTAATTGAAAATGAAATAACTGATTTTTCAACCACTAAAGCAGAATCTCAAGAAGCATAATCAATAAATTGAATACTAAAAAGCGCCTTGTCAAACATTGACGAAGGCGCTTTTTCAATCTATAAAATAGACTATCTATTGAAAAACTTCCAAGAAAGGGGTTTTTCTAATCAGATTTTTTAGATAAACTATCCGCATATTCCAGCGTATAATTATAGACAGCCCTCCAGCCTCTCCAATGACCTGAATCGGACAAAGAACTATTATGCCATAAACTGATGAACAGACCATCAACAGCTTTTACTTCATCAATTAATTTTTTCACCAACAATTGAGCATCCAAGCGTGAAAGTCCCATATAATCATTGAGCGTACCATCCATGTAAGTAAGTGGATAAATTGTTAACGAGGCAGTTTGGTTTGTAGTCAAATCAAAAAAATGAAACGGTGTACAAACTGACGCACGAAATCCGGGACGACTGGCATAACCCATCGAAAAATCGAACATTATTCCATTCGACAATAAAGCATGATAGGTTTGAGGTATTTTTAATAATAAATAATGCTGACGACTGTGAACAATAGGAGAATCCAACACTGTAGAAAGTCGCTTTAGCTCCATCCTGATTTTTTCGCTATCCGAAGCCGATGCAAATGACGGATGTATTCCTATAAAACCATGTCTCTTTATACGATGCAATAAATTCACAATATGTTTATTATTCGTATCTAATACAACGTCATGCTCTCCACGCTCTTGAGCACACAATATAAAGTAATAGGGGCGAAATCCAAATTTCTCTTGCATTTTAAATTGAAAACCATACGTATCATATGCATCACGTTTTTGGCGTATCAATGTCAATAAACGTGTTTTAGCCTCATTAAAATGGCGTTTCACAATACTCTTGGTAAGTCCGGCACCATTTATAATAATACCTCGATGTTGATAAGCATAAGGCTGATCAATATCATAAGTCGGAAGATATTGAAATTGCCTTTTAGGAAAAACAAATTCAGGAAACGCTTCTTGTAATTTTCCGGCCAACCATTTAGCCCAAATATTTACTATCGGCTTATGCAAAAAACCGGCACTGGCAGCTATGGCGTTTTTAGGAGAAAATCGACCGAAACGATCCGGAGTATGAGGCAAATACTCTTCGTAACGGGACATTAAATAAAAAGAGGCAGCGAATAGATCGAATGGGAAAAGGGCTTGTGGATGATCCGTTCCGAAAAAAGCCGGCAAATCATTATATGTCAATAATGAAATAGCCTGTTTCTCTATTGTTTCCTGTAGCAACAGTGGATGCTGCCACACAAAAAGAGCACCATCAATCGGTTCATCAGCATAGACTAGTTTCAATGTCTTTGTTGCAGAAAATTGCTTGACAGAATCAGTTAAACCGTAATCGACTTGTAAATAATCATGAAAAATATATTCCGCTATATAGCGAATTCGTGGCGTTATTTTTGGAGAAAATATAAGGATATGCATGTGTTACAACAAAAAACATTTCGATAAAACATTTATTTGCAAAACTAACAACAAATTTTGATTAATGCAAGTAATTTTTCCTTCTCAATTTTTCAACAAAAAATCTGCTTTCATAGAAATTTTATTCATAACGAATGGCTGAAGCTGGCGCTACTTTGGTTATCAAATAGGAAGGCACTACTAACATAAGCGTAGAAAAGAAAAACACCCCGATATTCAATACAATCAAAGTTGGAATAGATAATTCAATAGGTACTGAAGATACATAATAATTGGTTGCATCAAGAGGGATAATACCTGTGTAATACTGGACAAGACAAAAAGTAATACCTATAATATTCCCCCACAACATACCCTTACCGATTAAAAAACAAGAGTGATATAAAAAGATTTTACGTACATTCCAATTGGTACATCCCAACGCTTTCAAGATCCCGATCATATTCGTTCGCTCAAGAATTAAAATCAACAACCCAGAAATCATGACAAATCCGGATACCGCCATCATCAAGCCCAAAATCACCCAAACATTCATATCAAACAAACCAAGCCAGGCAAACAACTGGGGATTCATATCCTTTATCGTTTGGGAATAGTAAGCTGACCCATTCTCATCCATTCGGTTGGCAACCTTGAAGTAGACTTTATCCCCTATACTATCCAATTGATCAAAGTTATTAATCGCAATTTCCAAACCGCTTATCTCTTCGTTTCGCCATTCGTTCAGACGTTGAATTGTTCGTATATCAGCCAAAATAAAGAGTTTGTCATACTGTCCAAAATCAGTCGAATAGATACCCGAAACAACAAATTTTCGTGCTCGTATCCGATCTTGTACAAAATAAGCAATAAAACTGTCATGCAATTTCAGGTGAAG
>Ga0326727_10017387_pt1 | contig 14939 bp, 11 predicted proteins | sample MB2enrmetagenome_FD_207643 | JGI IMG/M metagenome (GOLD analysis project Ga0326727, IMG submission 207643) | Lab enriched peat soil microbial communities from McLean, Ithaca, NY, United States - MB29MY | ecosystem: Environmental > Terrestrial > Soil > Wetlands > Peat | place: USA: New York... | reverse complement strand
GGGAAACCTGTGGTCACAACGTCAATAGGAGTGCGAGGGATCAACGCCACTCATGGAGAACATCTGTGTGTTGCAGACAATCCTACGGCGTTTATTAATGACGTGCAAGAACTGTTAAAGGATGAGGTTAAGAGAGAGAGGATGGGGCATCAGGCGCGAAAATTCGTTATACAGCACCATTCATGGCAGCGCGCAGCTCAAGACATAGACCGCATTTTTCAGACAGTGCAACACCCATGATGTGTCGTGCGAGCACGTGCTTGACTGACTGGGAACAGATAAGAGTCGCACGCTGGTTCTTCAGCTTTCTTTTTGGGCGTGTAGGAATTGAAACCTTCAAAGTGACGCTGCCTACTATATAGCTTGTGGATGGTTTTATTCTTTGTTTCATACGTGGCATCCTCTTTTTTCAGAACCTCTAGTAAGCAGCCCGACTCCGCAAGGACGCGCTATACGCTTTTAGCATAGCCATCGCGTCGTTGCTGTTCCGCGGACTTCTAAAAATCAAGCATCCCGGTAAATCGCATCGCGCGATCGGACGTGAGACTATCGGTCTTAATCGCACTCGCAACATTGTGAGATCACGCTATTTAAAAACTGACTCAATGCATCTATGCGTGTGATAGATTACTGGCTTGGCGAATGGCGGCTTGCGATATTGACATCATGTCATCGCTGCAGAGCCCACCAATTGAGCAACGTAGTACTTGAGAGATTCTTCTTCAAAAATGGCTCTAATACTTTCATGTCACGGTGAACATCGCTACAGCCACGATTCATTTGAGGCGTGGCGCGAGGGCACGCACGACCAAGCTGACAATGTGCGGCAGCTTAATCACTTTTTCGGGAGACTCTAGACCCTCGGGGGGCGTCGTGAAAGGTCGGACGTTGAGGTTTTTCTCTCTTCTCATTGGTCGATTTACGCACATATCAGGTTAAGCAGCTTCCTTCGTCTTGCTTCAGGTGCCGTAAGTTTTCTAGGTGGCTCTCAAAGACTTCGCGCCCGTACATTCTTGCTTCGTTTGGAAGGCAATATGACTGGTCAAATCGGCTTTAATGAGTTCGTATTGGAGAGTCTACCTGCTCTAAGAAACATCTGCACAGCAGAATGTCGTTCAGGAGGAAGCAATATCAGCGCTTGACTCTATGAAATGTTCGCTCACATGTTATGGTGGATAAAATTACCGGCGCTCAATATGCTAAAGCATCTAAGCGCGCGTCATACCATTCGGCCAATTTCGCTTGTCCTGTCAAACACCGAGAACTGTCAGTGTAGTGGGGGAGCCCAATATACATCAGCACCGCCGTTAGAGTAAATCAGACTTGTGTTAGTAATAAAGGGTGTGACATTTACATAGTAATCCTGCGTGTTTACGCCTACAAGATTGTTTATATAAGCCTGGCTGTTTTCAATGTTGTATGTGCCCAGGAATATGTAAAAACCTGACGCGTTCTGCGGGTACGGTAGAACCAGCCCCTGCCCTCCGAGAGTCTCGATTAATAATGTTTTGAACACATCTCCATATACGACTTCACTTGTGAGGGTGGCGGTGAAGGTGACGGGCTGGCCGACTGCGGGGGTGGTGGTTGACGCGGAGAGAGTGATGTTTTGAGCAACGCTACTGTTTGTGGTGGCTTGGCTGCTGCCTTGGCTGCTGCCGACGTTGACGTTGACGACGGCGCTTGTTGAGGCGCCGTAGATGTCGTCGCCGGCAAAGGTGGCGTAGAAGTAGCGCGGACCGGCGGAGCTGAAGGCCTGGGTGAAGGCGATCTGACCGTCGGAGTTAGTGGTGTTGGTGGTGTCATTAGAAAGGATGTTGTTGAAGTAGTGGTAGATCGTGACGGATTTGCCGGAGAGTGGGGTGGTAGCGGCGTTAGAGGTCTGCCACGTGGCTGCGGCGATCTCTTGGTGATTGAATTGCATATCGTCAATCTGATTGTTTAGCGCGATCGTCTGATAGCCCTCTGTAAGGGCATATAAAAAGCCGGTCGAAAACAACATAAAAAGCACTAAGTATATAGCGAGCAACCTTGTCAGATGCGGGTTCACTAGCGATGAGTTGCCAAGCCTGAGCTTACCTTTAACTTTGCTAATTGCCACGCCAGCATTTTGACCGATTTCGATGAAACCTATGGCGAGGAACGGCGCTAAAAAGATCAACATAATTTGGTACGTCCGAGTCGCGTCTATTTGGGCACCCAGAAAAGGAACGACTACACTAGCGATTAGAAATCCCAACGCGGTAGTCGAGAGAACCACATAAGCAAATTGGAGCTTGAAACGTTGCTGTCTCAGGAAAATTATCAAGCACACGCCTGCTAGGATTAAGAACTGGTTGAGGTAGTTCATAAACTGGTTTACCCGATGCAGTATGGCCGATGCGCGAGTTGCTTGTTCGACAATGAAGAGGCCTTGGTTGTAAGTGGGCTTGAAAAAATCCCCGACTGAACCCCAGATGTTGCTTCCGATTGATAAGAGCGATTGAAGTATTGATCCTTGCGAAGTATAAAGGTACCACGTGGTCGACGCGATGAAAATTAATAATATGGGGACAATCGGTACGGCGCTTGGAGGTGACTTAGGTGATGGTGCGATGACCTGTTTTTCCTTGTGGATCCCGATCTTAGTTCGTAAGTACTGCAGCTTCAGTTTCGATCCATCGACGCGTGCTACGGTTAATACGAGCCATGTCACAAAAAGCAAAAGCACAAATATGTACGTCAATGAATAATGAGATACCGTCAAAGACAAACCAAATACTATAAAAAGGGCTCTTTGGATGCTTTTGCTCATTTCTTTACTCACGAGCACCAAAATCATCAAAACACAGAAAAGCTCTGCTACTTCCTGTCTCGCCACTGCAGGCATTTCGAGGAAAAAGGTCGAGATTGACATGAAGAAGAAACTCGACAGGAATGCCACTTTGTCATTCAGCTGTTTGCGCAATAATTCATATAAGCCAACAGGGACCAGTGCAAATATTACAGGGTACACGAGCTTGAAAACCCATACGAGGTCGAGGCTCGAGATGAGGGAGTAAATAGGTGCAAGTGCAACAATGCTTAGCAGTGAATCATAGTTATTCCACAAATTTGGATTCCAGATGCCTGTTTTCAATACAGAGTTAGCTAAACTCCACTCAACCTGAATATCCCATCCAGTTAGCCACGATGATATGAGCGTGCGCTGAAAAAGAAGGGATAAGGCAATGACAAAAACTGCCAAGGAATATAGTTTCGAAGGAACTTTATCGAACGCGACTAAAAGGACGACGATACCGAGTATCAAGTACAAAAGCAACTGTCCTGCATCTACGTTGTAAATATTGACCAGGTATGTGCTAAAAACTGTTATAAAAGGTATTATGCACAAAAACAATATGGGGGCCAAAGGGGCGGACATTTTTGTGTTGAAAAGCGGTTTTGGATGTGCTCTGTTTCTGAAGTAGGCAATGGCACACAACGTCAGTACCACAAAGCTTACCGAACTGGTGACGGCAAGAAAAGAAAACGGTTGAATTATGTTCAACACGCTGAAGACAATGTTGTCTAAAAGCCCGACCAGCATCACGACTGTGACGCTGAGGCCCACGGTATACAGCACAATTTCGGCAATCCGCAGGTGGTAGAGCCGTAGCATGCTCAGTACAAGAATCCCTGGCACAAAAGTAAGATAAACAAACCCTATGAGTTGTTGAACGACTGTTACCGGCCAGCCAAGCGCGTTTAGTCCCATCACTATCCATAATGCAAACTGAAGTGTGAGCACTACCACCAACAAGCTCTGAAAGCTCACATCGTTCAGGTGCACACTTGATTGAACCTTCATTCGAGTCACGGACAAGGCTTTTGGGACTATTGGTTGGAGCGCGTGAACGAGGGGCACGATCCCCGCAATTTGAGTTGCGCGTTGCCGCCTTATTCCCGACCAATAAACATTCAGTGACTTAATAAGTCTTTGTGATAGGGCTTTTTGGCTTAGCGAGCTTTTATCTATGCCCGACACGTATTGTCATAGGCTTGTGTTAGTGGTTTGCTTCGGAGCAGATGCCTGGGATGGCCTTTGCGGACGACATCAACAAATTATGCGTTCGCTCGTTAAGAGAGGGCACACAATTGTCTACGTTGAGCAGACTACTATCCTCACAGCGATCAGAAAAGATCCAAAACTACTGTTTCGCAGAATAGTTACTAAGGAAAACCTGATTTTAGTCAGACCGCTCTTTCTTCCGCTACATCCTAAGTTCAAATTCACGGAAAGATTTGATCGAGTCGTAACGTCGTGGTTGTTGCGCAGAGTCTTGCTCACGCAAGGGCGAAAGAAATTCGACGTCGCATGGCTGTCGGCGCCTCATTTCAACTTTGCAGCGTCGGCAGCACCAGCAGATATACTTGTGTACGACTGCAACGACCGGTTTGAAGACTTCTTCGAAGATGAACCTTCTAGGAGATGGGTCTTGAAACACGAGACAGAATTGCTGCGAAAAGCGGACGTCGTATTTGTGACAGCAAAAAACCTGTTGACAAAGTGCAGGGCAATAAACTCAAATGTTTATCTTGCGACCAACGGGGTTCCATCTTCCTTTTTTCAAATACATCATCGGGTCCCGCTCGACATAGCGGCCATTAAACCGCCAATTGTCGGTTTTGTAGGAACCTTTGCCGATTGGCTTGATCTTGACCTCTTATTCTCTGTAGCGTCAAAGAATAGTGATCTCTCATTTTTATTCATCGGTCCAATCTGCTCAAGGAACCCAAAGCTAGCTGCTTTTAAGGCCCTAAAAAACGTATTCTTTCTCGAACAGAAACGTCACGATGAGATACCAGAATACATTAATCAATTAAACGTTGGCTTGATCCCATTCAAAGTGAATCGTCTCACGCAGTCGGTGAATCCTGTTAAGTTGTTTGAGTACCTCGCTCTAGGAGTTCCTGTAGTGTCAACGCCATTAAATGAGGTACTTGAGTTCAGCGACATCGTTTATGTCGCGGAAAATGACGATTTCTTCGAGAAAATCCGAACCGCTATAAATTCAGATACAGCGGGATCTAGAGAGACGAGAAGAGCGGCGGTACAGCAATACACGTGGGACAACATAGTTGCGCGAATCGAGAGTGTCATCATCTCAAAGCTTGAACAGAAAGCATACGCCGCCAAGAAGGTTTGACTGAAGCAATCGAAGGTTTGTGATTAGCGTTTATCGCGACATTGATAATACCTCTATTTGGTTGTAGTACTTCTCCGGAAACGCGCTTCAAGAAGTGGTGACGAACGATTTTCATTCAGTTCGAAACTTTCCAGCACTTACTGCGTTCGCGATGACGGGATCCCGTAGCAGTAATGGGCAAACAGAACACAACAAGCCTAGTCACACCGACAGTTTGATGCATTAAAAGGTATTTATTTCGTAAGGGAGCTATTCAAAATTTTTAGTCGCATTAAGAATCAAAGATTTCTAGAAGAAGGCCGAAAGTTGAAAGTCGTTATATTATGTGGTGGTTTGGGAACTCGGCTTAGAGAAGAAACTGAATTTCGCCCAAAACCGATGATCAATATCGGTAATCGTCCCATATTGTGGCATATTATGAAACTGTATGCTCAAAATGGATTTAACGATTTCATACTGTGCCTGGGCTATAAAGGTGAGCTGATAAAGGACTATTTCTGTAATTACGAAATAATAAACAACGATGTGACGCTGGAGCTTGGGAATCCTGATAGAACTGCCATCCATCACTCGCACGCGGAAAAAGGGTGGAAGGTGACGCTCGCTAACACGGGAGAGAGAGCTCTTAAGGGCGCACGCATAAAAAGAGTAGAGAAGTACATTGATGATGATGTGTTTATGTTGACCTACGGCGACGGCCTGGCAGATGTCAATCTGAAAGAGCTCCTAAAGTTCCACGTCAATCACGGCAAAATCGCAACTGTTACTGGCATCCACCTTGCTTCGAGGTTTGGAGAACTCAAAATAGAAGGAGACACCGTATTGTCGTTTAGGGAGAAGGCACTAATTGGAGAAGATTTAGTAAGCGGCGGTTTCTTTGTTTTTAATAGAGACGTGTTTGACTACGTTTGGGATGATGATGACTGCGACTTTGAATATGGTCCATTAGAGCAGATCGCAAATGATGGGCAACTCAAAGTGTATAAGCACGCTGGTTCGTGGGCTAGCATGGATACTCCGAGGGATATGGACTACTTAAACGCGCTTTGGAGCGAAAACAAAGCATTCTGGAAAGTCTGGTAATGGGGCCTATATTTGAGAACGTTTTTAAAGGACGAACGATCCTTATCACCGGTGATACAGGGTTCAAAGGGTCGTGGCTCGCGACCTGGCTCTTGAGTCTAGGTGCCGACGTCATCGGCTATTCGTTGCCCCCGAAGACCGCGAAAGACAATTTTGTACTTTGCGGGTTAAACAATAGGATCACGCACATTGACGGCGACGTCAGGAAATACGATCCTGTCCAAACGGTTTTATCGGAGTATCAGCCGACCATTGTATTTCATCTCGCAGCTCAAGCTTTAGTCTTAGACTCATACAAAGAGCCACTATATACGTACGACACCAACGTAATGGGGGCAGCAAACGTGCTTGAGGCGGTTCGTCACGAGCCCTCGGTCGAGGCCGTGGTAAATGTTACAAGCGATAAGTGCTATGAGAATAAAGAGTGGATATACAGTTATCGGGAAACGGACCCCTTAGGAGGAAAAGACCCCTACAGTGCCTCTAAAGCCGCATCGGAGCTAATCACACAGGCCTACATAAGTTCATTTTTCAACAATGACGATAGTGCCGCTATTGCTTCTGCTCGTGCAGGAAACGTAATTGGGGGCGGCGATTGGGCAGAAAACCGCATTCTCCCCGACTGCGTGCGAGCATTGACGCACGACACTGCTATAATCATAAGGCACCCCAAGGCTGTGAGGCCTTGGCAGCACGTCTTAGAACCGTTGAGTGGGTACCTGAGGCTGGCTGCACTTATGTGCACTGACAGAGTGAAATACAGCGGGGCCTGGAATTTTGGCCCTTCAACAAAAAACATGGTGACAGTGAAGCAACTCGTAGAAGAAGTTATCAAGCAATGGGGGCACGGTTGCTACGCTGTGGCAAACTCGACCGATGACCATAAAGAGGCAGGCTTGCTGAGTTTAGATATATCAAAAGCCGTCAATAGTCTCGGGTGGCGGCCCGTGTTGGATCTTGTCCAAACCGTGCAATTCACTATTGAGGAATACAAAACTCAGGACCTAAGTGCTGAAGAGGCATTTGACCAGCGGGTAGAACATATTAATCGATATACTCGGCTAAGAGAATCTTTGCTTTAAAAACACCCACGATGCAGAATATGTGAAAACGAGGGAGGCAAACCTAGTCGCTTGGTAATTACCTCTTGCTCACGTATATCTCTAAGGTCGATATAAGCGAAACGAGTTGTATTTTTCTCTCGATATACACATCTGCGACAAGTGAGATTTGGTTCAACTGGAAGAAATAGATGGATACTTATGCCCGACGCGCGTTCTAGTGAAACATCCAGACGCGCTAAAAGGATGATAAATTAGACTATGTGTTAATCGTTTTGTCGAATCTCAAAGACGAAACTTAGAGACCAAAACTTAGGCGCGATTTGTTTCGCTCGCGAAATCGGGGTAAGAACCGTCCTTGCTCGATACTACTGTCGGCGGAGTTATAGGCCATCGTATTCCAAATGCAGGATCGTCCCATCTCGCCCCACGTTCATGGTCTGGTGAATAAAATTCAGACACCTGATAACAGAGCAAAGAATCGTCCTTTAAGGTTTGAAACCCATGTGCAAAACCCTTTGGCACATAAATCATCTTGTACTCATCATCGGTTAATTTAACTGCTACCCACCGTCTATATGTTGCTGAAGTTGGTCGCAAATCGACGATAACGTCATAAATCTCGCCGCGACAACAGTTGATCAATTTGGTCTCTTGGCAAGGGCTGACCTGCCAATGCATTCCACGAAGCGTGCCTTTCTTCCTGTTATACGAAAGATTGGATTGAACAATTTGGGTATTAAGGTTATGTTTGCTAAATTCTCTCTTGCAAAAAGTTCGAGCAAAAAAACCTCGATTATCTTCAAGTCTTTCAAGGGAAATCACATAAGCGCCTTGCAACTCAAGCTCTTCAAAAATCATGCAAATCAAGTCATTTTTTAAGGTTTATCCCATCCAGAAGCTTCTTTATTAACTCCACACGCTATACATAAATCTTGATTATTTTGTACGTCAAAACAGTGAAGAAGAACTAGCGCAATTTAGGGAACGCTTAAGAACCATCTGCACGTTAGTTTTAAGGATAAACATAGCATCTGGCGACTTTGGGCTTTGAAACTATCTTAAGGTTTAAATAATGATACGGCGGGTAGCTAATTAGGCGGTAATCGAGTATGCTTAGAGATCCAAGCGCAGAACGTATTCCCGTTTCTGGCCCGTCGATTACGGAGCTCGAGATTAGCTACGTAACTGACGCAGTAAAGAATGCGTGGTATTCGCAACATAAAGTTTACAATGAACGTTTTGAAAAGGCTTTTGCAGATTATTTGGGTGTTTCCTTTGCCATTTCTTTACCCTCATGCACTTCTGCAATACACTTGTCGCTTCTAGCACTTAATATTGGGAAAGGAGATGAAGTCATTGTTCCTGACATTACTTGGATAGCAAGTTCTGCACCAATTTCTTATGTAGATGCGACACCAATTTTTGCCGACATCGACAGAAAGACGTGGTGCATTTCGGCGGAATCATTTGAAGAGTTGATAACTTCAAGAACTAAGGCTGTAATCCCAGTGGATCTCTACGGAAATATGCCAGATATAGATGCTATTCGCAAAATTGCGAATCAACACGATGTTGCTATTATCGAAGATGCAGCAGAATCACTTGGCGCTATGTACAAAGGTTGCAAAGCAGGCAGTTTAGGGGATACGGGGGTGTTCAGCTTTCATGGATCAAAAACCATGACCACTGGTGAAGGAGGAATGCTAGTAACCGATAATGAAGCTATTTACAAGAGATGTCTCATACTAAGTGATCACGGTCGCCATCCTGGAGAAGAAAAGATGTTTTGGCAACGGGAGATAGGTTTTAAATATAAAATGAGTTGCTTGCAGGCGGCCCTGGGCCTTGCTCAGCTTGAAAGAATCGATGAGTTAGTGCGACATAAACGCCAAATCTTCTCTTGGTATGAATCAGAACTTAAAATGGTCGGCGGTTTAACGCTAAACTATGAGGCGCCAAACACTAAGAGCACTTACTGGATGGTGACGGTGATACTTAACGAGATGTTCGGAATCGAGAAAGAAAAGCTTATTAGTTTATTATCTGACAAGAATATCGACAGCAGACCTTTCTTTTATCCGATAAGCTCGATGCCCCCATACGCAGGTGTTAAGCAGGGACTAGACGCACAGAAAAGGAACAAAAACGCGTACAGCATAGCAAGATGGGGTGTTAATCTACCTTGCGGGATGAACATGACCCAAGAAAAAGTGCGGTATGTATGCGATACGCTAAAATCGATACTCCACCACAGTCAGTAATCAAATGACAAGAAGCGGCCTTTGGGAATCGACGTAAGTATGTTTATAAAAATCGATGGGAATTCTTAATAATCATCTATTTATAAAATCTTTCCAATAAATGGCCTGCGAAGAGATCACTGAAGCCCCTTTCTTTCCGCAATTTGCAATTAAATCAAGCGCAGAAACAAAAGGCGTAAACTTCCCACGAATTTGGGGATAAGAAATGTATTGATAATCCATATACCGCACTTCGATGCCCGATTCCTCAAATAGGTTATGATCCAGATATTTTTTTGCTCCATGCCCTGTAATATATATGTCTCCGTTCAAACATTTGACGATATCCCGCACACGTTGGCTGCTGGAGCCATTGATACCTAAATCGCGCGAGTTATAGGTGATGAGATTTTTGTTTAAATCAAAATAATCGACCAATGCCATTATCGATGTTTTTGTCAACTCGCCTAAATTGTTTATTTTTTGGCTGAAGACTGTTTCAACGACCTTCATCATTTCATTGAAATAAGGCGCTTTTCTATATGCAGCCGTTAATTGATTGCAATGTCTTGTCCGCCAATCTGTCTTTTCGCTTACCAATACTTCATCAATATACTGGCCACGATGAAAATTCTCCAAGGGGAGCGTCATCCATCTGATCCCATGTTCAGTATAAATTTCAACGCGGTTTACAAATGAGTTGCGCGACAATTGCACATCGTTATAATGGACGAGGATGTCTGCCAGTTTTATCTCTTCAAGGAGACCTACCCATGGAAAATACATTGATTGAGTTATAACGATTTTCATAGCGTGTGATTACTCGTTGAAAAAGAATTCCATCAGGACAGCGTCATGCCATTTGTTGTTCAGAAAAAAATGTTGATGGTATTTTCCGCAGGTAGTGAAACCAAGCTTTTCATAGCACTTAATGGCTCTGCTATTTTCCTCGAGCACTTCAAGATACATCTTTCTGATTGCAAAGTTGTTGTGAAGATAATTAAGTGCTAATGATAACAGCTCGCGGCCCAAGCCTTCGCGCTGTGGATCTTTTTCAAGGCAAATACCAAATTTAGCTTTGCGCTCAATTAGCTCAATTTCCACGAATTGTAGATATCCAATGCAAACGTCAGTAAGCTTATCCGCAATTATGAATAACAGCCCATTTGGTTTTGTTGATCGCTCTATGGCCCATTCCCTAGTTTGCGCCTGGCTGCTCCCTCTTACGTGTACCATCAATTGGGACTGAAGAAGAATATCATTTCGTATTTCTGTCAAAACTGGCAGATCTTTTTCTTGCCAGGGGCGCAACACAGCTTTGTTGCCAGTGAGCATGAATGTTGTCTCCTCAATCAAAACAAATAATTTTCAGCGTAAGCGCATCTTGTCGAACATCCTTGATTCGTTATATAGATGCCCCTTTCCTGCTCCATAGTCCGGAACATTTGAGCCTGAAGGATATCGACCATTTTCAAGACCATCTCAGCTTGATAATCTGTTCTGAAAATCTTCTTTCCCTTGCACCATGCTTGACCCTATTGCTTATCAAATTAGCTATACATCTCTGCACTACTACACGCTGGCGCAATAACGAAATACAAAGCCTTATGCGTGGCACTTCGTTAAAGAGCACGTCTGTCTTTTTAAACATGAAACGAGAAGAGCCTCAACTTCTTGAGAGAGTCGTCAAAATTGCTTGACGAAATGATGCATCTGGATCCATAAGCGTTGCAGCTATTACGTGGTTTGGCTGAAGGTACCATTAATGACTCACCGGACACAATCTACCAATATTTGTAAAAAAATACCTTAAACGGTAAGGTACGTTTCACGAAAGCGGCTAAGAGTGCACGTTCGTTGGACGGTTTCATTTTGTGGATGTAGCCACTCCTTACTTCGTGTTGTTTTTTCTATGACCTTCGCTTTTGTGCTGGGTGCATTGCGAGTTTTATATCAGTTTTTAGTTATGAGATCCTCAAAACCGGCAAGTCTCTTTTTATTTTTCAATTAAGGATCTTTTCTCCTTTTCCTCGATTAGACGTTGATTATGACTAGCAGCGCACATAAGGGTGGTTGTCACAGCATGGTATTGATTTAGTTGTGAAAACGCGGCCACGCTAGCGTCAATGGGCATTCTAGATATCTCTAGAATCTACGAAACCAGCAAGCAAACTGATAGAAAGAATTACCGTTGTGCTGCACAATAGCTGTTAAACTTGTCGCTACTCCGGCTTAGTTTTTTTATAACTACTTAATTTCAGCAATAGTGCCCCCCACAGCTTTTTTATATCATTGAACATCACTTGACCACGTGGAGCGTTCAAAACCTATTATCACTACCATCATTCCTACTTACAATCGGTCGCTAATGCTAAAAAGGGCCGTTCAAAGCGTCTTAGATCAAACTTACGAGAAGCTTCAAGTCTGTATCTATGATAACGCGTCTGAAGATGATACAGAATCGATAGTGTCGGAGATGAAAGAGAGAGACGAGAGGATACACTATTTTCGACATCCTAAAAACATCGGAATGACCAATAATTTTAATTTTGGGGCATCACGCGTCACTACGCCATTTTTTTCGTTTCTTTCGGATGATGACGTATTGTTACCTGGCTTTTATGAAAAAGCGCTCCGTTGTTTTAATCGCTATCCAGAGATACTTTTTGCAGCCGGTGAAACGATCTACGTAAAAAATGAAAAAGTCGTCGCGCTTAGAACTCACGAAGAGGGATACTACTCACCGCCAGAATCCTTGTTAAAAATGGTGGAAGGTAGGGCCCTAAATTATCCAGCTCTGCCTGCAACGCTTTTTCGACAGGATGTTGTAAACAAGGTTGGCTTATTTGATGCTGAGATTCCAACTGCAGATGTAGACTTGGAGTACCGAACGATGGCTGCGGGACCGTTCGTTTTGTTTAAGAAGCCGTGCGCCATCATGGAGATGCACGCTTCATCTACTTCTGAATTGGCTGATTACCGCTCCGTATGGCCAGGATGGCTCAAAACGATAAAAAATATAACGGCAAGCGGGCTTTTGTCGCCAAGTGCTAGCGCTCAATTTGCTAAAGCCTTTAATAGCTGTCTAACAAGGCAGATCTATTGGCTCAGTCTCAAAAGCATAAGGAGTGGAAACGTAGGTAGTGCGTACGACGCAGCTGAAGTACTAAAGCACGAATACGGCCTCAAGATGTACCCCTTCGCCTTGAACATTCTCGCAAAAACGCAAGAGTTGAGCCCTCCAGCATATGCTCTCTTGATGTCGTTGAGAAGTACTGTCTCTCCGTTTTTCCATCCGTTTTACCTAAAGCTTGCGGAAAAGAAGTCCAAAAGCGAGACCGAAAAAGCGCTTCAACCGTATCTCAAATATATTTACGGTTAAAGATACTCTACAACTCGGGACTTGCCACTAAAGGCGTCTCAACGAGATTGATTTACGCCTCAAGAAGTTCCCGCGGAAGAGTGTATTTTTCACGCTGACTATTTTCGATGCTGTTTGCTCTCGAATTGTGGTATAACTACAATGGGTCTTTAGCGCACGCAACGCTACGGCGTTCCGCACTGAAATTACGTGACCTGAACTCGCGCGGTTGCGATCACGTGTGCGTCGTGCGGTTAGATGGCGAGGAATTCACCCACTCCGCAACATAGAGTTAGCACCGCCAATTTCCTCCGCCTTTGCAAATGGAAGCCCATATAAGTCTAAAGTTGTCATATGCTGCAAGCAACTTCATTGAACGGATTTTATACTCACATTTGCAAGATCATGAGGCGGTTTGGATCCGTTATCGCACAGCCCAAAAAGGTCATCTTTGAGTCTCTCAAAGCTATAGAGGACGTAATTGTATCAGCCTTTCCAGGAGTGGCAAGCCTACTCACTGGCGCTATAATGGGAGCGCTAATAGCGAGAGGCTTAGGACCATTTGGAATGGGCCAATACGCTCTCGTCATGAGCGTCTCAACGTTTACTGTTGGGTTATCTGATATGGGGATCGGACAAACTGCGATACGTTATGCGTCGCGAGCTGCCTCACAAGGCGACGCCGAGGGACTCTTTGCAATTCTGCGCTGGACGTTTCGCCTGCGCATGCTGTTCGTCCTGGGTCTTTCTCTCATTGTTTTTGTTTTGGCGCCTACGATAGGAGGCACAATATGGCACGATACCAGTCTAACCCCAATACTGCAACTGAGCCTCCTGATAGGCATTTTCGGCACTCTTGCACACGTCCCGATTATTTACTCACAATCAATCATGCGCTTCAGAATGAACAGCATTATTCAAGTGGCACAAGCGTTGATATCATTTGCGGGCATCTTACTTGTCGCCGTTTTCGCGCTATGGCACGTGGAGCTTGTTATTATCGTGAGCGTGATTGCTTCCTTGATCGGTGCGTTGGCTTTCATTACCGTCACTCCGAAAGCCGCGTTCTTCAACCTCGACACGTCCTGGCGATCAGTCCATTTCAAATTACGCGGGGCCCTCACGCCTCCAGAGATTAAGGGCGGCGAACTGTCCACTTTCGATTCTTCAAGCATCGGTTCTTTTGCGCGCTTCAATTTCGTAGATCAAATGGTTAGCGTGGCAATAACAAGCGCACCCATATGGATTATGGGGATTTTCTTAGTCAAGAGCCAGGTAGGTATTTACACTGTAGCTACTTACGTCGGGATGCCCATTTCCGTGCTGCTAACAGCCATAACTACCGCGCTGTGGCCGCGTGTAGCTGCTGCAACGACTCTTAAGGGAAATAAGGATCTCTTACGTAAAGCTATGCCACTAGCGATCGTTACGGTTATTGGAGCGTTATTCTACGCCGTTTTCGCGCCGTTGTTGATGCCTTTCGTCTTTGGAGCGGGATACGCAAGCGGCATACTCGTTGCGCAGCTATTATGTTTAGGATGGTGCGTTTATCTGCTCACGCAGCCAATTAATCTCGTATGCTTTAATTTCGGGGGAGTTCGGATTAGTTGGCTGATAAACGTAGTCGTGTTGGCCATAATCGTTACCGTCAACGTTTGGTTACTTCCAATAATAGGGGTGTTAGCAGCAGCTTCAGCATTTTTTGTTGCGCAAATAGTCAGCGGCGCGTGCAGCGTGGTCTTTCTATGGATTCGAATGAAACAGTCCGCAAAGCAAGACGTAGCTCGAGATTAGTTTGTAAGAAGCGACTAAAGGTGCATCAAATCTCTTTTTCGCGTCCTCATCGGCCGCTAAACGAAGTGCAAACTCTTCCGCATGAGGCTTTCGGTCACAAGCGGATAGCACCGCCTTATAAGCCGCGCGATTCGCTGCTGATGAATCTAACACTTAAGTTTTTTTGGGAGGTTTACGACATGATTACGGAATAATTGAAACGCCAAATTTAACATCATGTATAAACCCC
>Ga0326727_10017386_pt1 | contig 14939 bp, 12 predicted proteins | sample MB2enrmetagenome_FD_207643 | JGI IMG/M metagenome (GOLD analysis project Ga0326727, IMG submission 207643) | Lab enriched peat soil microbial communities from McLean, Ithaca, NY, United States - MB29MY | ecosystem: Environmental > Terrestrial > Soil > Wetlands > Peat | place: USA: New York... | reverse complement strand
CCTAACTTCCTCCTTCAATTGACGTAAACCCTTGAAGAATCGAGGTTTTGCCCTTTTTATGTAGCAAGTAATATATGCAAAATACCCCTTGACACGCTTGAGACGCTCTGCCATGTTGTAGCCAGTGTTCGTCCAAATCACCACGTCCCGACGACAAGGCGGCAAAACCTATGTCTCCTACCTGGTGCGCGAATCCTTCCGCACGCCACAAGGTCCGCGCTCCCGGACCGTCTGCAACATTACCGATCTGCCCGCCCACACCCGCGACCTCATCGCCGCCTCGCTCAAAGGCCAGAGCTTTGTTCCCGCCCAGAACGTGCAATTGGACCAGGCGCTGGACTACGGCGGATTGGCTGTGCTCCACGACGCCTGGAACCGTCTGGACTTGGATCGCTCGCTGGCCCCGATGGGATCGCCCCGGCAGCAAGGGTTTCTCAAAGCGATGACCTATGCCCGGCTGCTGTTTCCTTGCGCCAAGCTCAGTTTGAAAACCCAGGCGCAGGGAACCTGGCTGGCCCAGGCGTGCGGTCTGCCGGCAGACGAGGCCTTCGACGAGGATGATCTTTACGAGGCGATGGATCAGATGAACGGGCATTGGGTCGGATTGGAGCGGGGCCTTTATCAAAAGACCTTTCCCAAGGGAGTGACGCTGGCGCTGTATGACCTGACCAGCACGTATTTCGAAGGGCGCGGGCCGCACGGCCTGGCCCGGTATGGGCACAGCCGGGATCATCGGGGGGATCGTCCGCAAATCGTGCTGGCGGTGGCGACGGATACCGAGGGGGTTCCGTTGCATGTGTCGGTGTTGCGCGGCAACCGCTCTGACAACAAAACACTCCACGGCCTGCTGCAGACCTTGCGGCGGCGTTTTGGCATTGGCGAGGCGACCTTTGTCTTCGACGGCGGGATGAGCAGCCAAGTGAATCTGGAGGCGATGGATCAGGCGCGTCTGCGCTACGTGACCCGATTGTCGGCCAGCACCTTGCAAGGCCTGCTGGAGGCGTTGCCGCGGGAAAGGCAACTGGAGTTGGGCGACCGGCAAAAAGTGTTGGACATTACCCACCGGGGCAAGCGCTATGTGATCGCGGGCGGACGCTGGCGGCAGGAACGGGATCAGGAGCGGCGCGCGGCGCGCTTGGACAAGGCGGAGAAGGAGCTCACGCGGTTGGCCGCCGTCAAACGCCGGAAAGTCAACGCGCAAAAGCTCTCCAGCCAAGTGGGGCGCACCCTGCAACGGCTCAAAGCGCACAAATACTTTACCTATGAAGTGGAGGCGGACGGGCGGCTGAAGTGGGCGCGCCAAGCGGAGTTGATCGAGCAGGAGCGTCAAATCGACGGCTGGTTTTTGCTCCACACCAACCAGAGCGTGGAGGAGTGCGGCGCCCGGCAAGTCCTGGGTCATTACAAGAATTTGCTGCAAGTGGAGGAGGCGTTTTGTCAGCTCAAGAGTTACCTGGAAGTACGCCCGGTGTATCATTGGCGCCCGGATCGGGTGATCAACCATGTGCGCCTGTGTTATCTGGCCTACTGGTTGAGCGCCCGGTTGAGCCAGGAGTGGCGGGCCAAGGGCGAGACCGAGGAAGTCCCACGGCTCTTGCGCAAGCTGCAGACCATTCGCGTGGGAACGCTGCGGTTGGGTGACCAAGGCTGCTCCCGGCTCATGACCGACGTCCCCAAAGACCTGAACGCGCAATTAAGCAAATTGGGGCTGACGCCTCTGTTCGCCGCGCCACCGCCGTAAGGCCCTGTAGCCCGACAAGACCGCGCCAGCGTTCCCCCTTCACTCGCAAACCCGGTTCGTCGGGGGAGGAAGTTAGGTTAGAAGAGTAGTGCGAAGTTCGGGCGCCCGTTTTTTGTCCGGTTCCGGGGGCGGGCGGCGTATAATAGTTGAAAGAATGATTGACGACCGGCAATTGCTCGCCCGCTATGTGGAGGAAGTTTCGGAGGAGGCCTTCGCGGAACTGGCGCGGCGCTACACGGGGCTGGTTTATTCGGCGGCCCTGCGGCAGGTGCGCAATGAGCAGTTGGCGCAGGATGTCACGCAGGTAGTCTTCGCCAATCTGGCGCGCAAGGCCCGCTCCATCCCCAAGGGAACGGTTCTGGCCGGCTGGCTGCATCGCGACACCCGGTACACCGCGCTGGATTTCCTCCGCGCCGAGGCGCGCCGGCTCCGGCGCGAGCAACAATCCCTTGAAATGAACGCATCCAACCCCGATCCCGAGTCCGGCTGGGAGGAAATCCGCCCCTTGCTCGACGAAGCCCTGACAAAACTCGCCCCGGCGGACCGCGACGCCCTCCTGCTGCGCTATTTCGAGCAGCGGGATTTCGCCGGCGTCGGCGCGGCGCTGGGGGCGAGCGCGGAGGCGGCGCGCAAAAGGGTGGATCGCGCACTGGAACGGCTGCGCGAACAGCTTGCCAGGCGCGGCATCACCACCACAGCGGCAGCCCTGGGCGGCGCGCTCACGGCCCATGCGGTCGAAACCGTGCCGGCGGGGCTGGTCATTTCGCTGGCGGCCGGCGCGGCGGCAACGGCGGCTTCCGGCGCGGGCAGTTGCATTTCAAACCTTCTGATTATGACCAAAGCAAAAATCGCCATTGGCGCGGCGCTGCTGGCCGGGATTCTGGCCACACCGCTGATCCTTCAACAACACACGCTCGCCATGGCCCGCGCGGATCAATCGGATTTGCAGGCGCGCCTGCGGCATTTGCCGGCCCTGGCCGCCCGGCCGGCGCCGCCGCCTGCCGGTATGATTGATATCGCGGCGCGGGACCGGGCCGATTTGGAACGGCTGCGTCTGGAAGTGCCGGCGCTGCGGTCAAAAATCGCGGAGTTCTCCGCGCAGGCGGAGCAGTTGGCCGCCGCCAAACCGTGGCATAAGCCCGGCGGCAAAGAGTTGGCAGAAGTTCTCCGTCCGCATGAAACGCGCGATGCCGGACAAGCCACGCCCGAAGCAGCCATGCAAACTTTTCTGTGGGCCATGATGCAGGGTGATACCAATCGAATTAGTCAGCTCATCGTCCTGGATGCCGGGGGAGACGACCCGACGCTCCAGAAGGCGCTGGAGAGAATTCTGAAGGAATCCGCCGATATGCGCAGTGATGACAATGCCGCGCAATTGGATAAAATCGAGGTGCATTTGTTGGAAGTGCAGTCGGCGACCAATAATGACCGCTGGGTGGTCGGGCAAACGCTACAGGAAGATAGCAACACCAGGAACCTCGAGCGCATTCTGCTTCGTCCCACCGACACGGGCTGGAGATGTGTCGTCAAGACCAACGGTGATCCTGTCGAGGAAACTATCCCGGACCAGCCTTGAACTTTCGCCCGGCCGCATGAGGAATAAGTCCACCTATTTCATTTTGACTGTCATTGTGGCGCTCGCGGTCTTGTTCACGACGCGGCAGCACTCGCTCAACGCCTTGCGCGCGGACAACGATTCCTTGCGCAAGCAGATTGATTTGGAGAAGTCCGCGCCCGCGGCGGCTGTCCCCGATCCTCCAACGAATTCCGTGGCGCGATTAAGCGACGCCGACGAGAAGGAACTGCTCCAATTGCGCTCCAAGGTCCTGCCGTTGCGCGAGCAACTGCGCGACGCCTCCAACCGCGTGGTCGTTCTCCAGCGGCCGCTTGACATGCACAATGCCGGCCAGGCCAGGCCCGCCGCCCCGAAGCAGACTATCACACGGGCCGGCACACAATGGGTGGGGGATTCCAATCAAATCGCCCAACGGTTGCAATTTGATACCGGGCCGGACGGCCGGGCGCGCATCTCAATTAAGGGAAACCAATCGAACAGTCCAATGGTTGCACCTTGACACCGAGCCAGACGGCCGGCCCGCCCAGGGGACGTTGGCGATGTTACTGGAAAAAATGTTCGGTTTGGCCGGGAGCGGCGATTGGTATATAGATGGACGCGATGGATGACAGCCAATTGCTGCGGGAGTATGCAATGGAAGGCTCGGAAACGGCCTTCGCCGCGCTGGTGCAACGGCATATCCACTTCGTTTATTCCTCGGCCTTGCGGCAGGTCCGCAACACGCAACTGGCGGAAGAAGTCACGCAGGCCGTTTTCATCATTCTGGCGCGCAAGGCCGGGCGCATCAAACCAGGCACGGTGCTGGCGGGCTGGTTTTTCAACACGGCACGCTACGTCGCCGCGACGGAGCTTCGCGCCGCCGCGCACCGGCATAAGCACGAGCAGGAGGCTGGCATGGAATCCTTACTTCATGAAACAACGACCGACGCCTCCTGGGAGCAGATCGCCCCGTTCCTGGACGAAGGCCTGGCCCGACTGGGCGAGAAGGACCGGCAGGCCGTGTTGCTGCGCTTTTTCGAGGAGAAAAGTTTTCAGGAAGTCGGCGCCAAACTGGGGGCCAATGAAGACGCGGCGCGGATGCGCGTGGCCCGCGCCTTGAAATCATTGCGCCGATTTTTCTTGAAACGCGGGCTGACACTTTCCGTTGCCGGCCTGGCCGCCGGCCTGGCCGCCAACGCCGTCCAGGCCGCGCCGGCCAGCCTGGTGGCGTCCGTGGCGGCGGGCGCGGCCTGGCACGGGGCGGCAACAGCGGCTTCCGGCGCGGGCGGTTGGATTTCAAACCTGCTGATTATGACCAAAGCAAAAATCGCCATTGGCGCGGCGCTGCTGGCCGGGATTCTGGCCACGCCGCTGATCCTTCAACAACACGCGCTCGCCACGGCCCGCGCGGAACAATCGGATTTGCAGGCGCGTTTGCGGAATTTGCCGGCCCAGACCGCCAAAACGGCGCCGCCTGCCGGTACGGTTGACATTGCCGCGCGGGACCAGGCCGACCTGGAACGGCTGCGGCTGGAAGTGCCGGCACTACAGGGCAAGATCGCGGATTTCTCCGCGCAGGCGCAGCAGTTGGCTGCGGTGAAACCGTGGCATAAGCCCGGTGGCAAAGAGATGGGAATAGTCTTCCATCCGAGTGACGCGCGGGACGTCGGCCAGGCCACGCCAGAAGCAACGCTTCAGACCCTTGCGTGGGTCGCGCTGAATGGGGGTGATACCAATCGAGTCGCCCAGCTTTACATCGGTGATGCCGGGGTGGACGCTCAGGCGTTCCAGGCGATCCTGGGAAGAGTTATGAAGGATTTGGACGCGATGCGCAACGATGCCCAGCTAGTGGAAAATCTTGAGATTCATCTTTTGGAAGAGCAGCCGGGTGACAATAATGACCGGTGGATCGTCGGGGAAATCAATCTGAAAGGTGTCACCGGAAAAATCGCGCGGGTTCTCTTGCGCCCGACCGACACGGGCTGGAAATGGGTCGTGGACGACAGCGGCAACGCAGTGCTGCAACAAATCCCGGACCAGCCTTGAACTTCCGCGCATCTCCATGAGAAAGAAGTCCACCTATTTCGTTTTGACTGTTATCGCAGCGCTCGCGGTTTTATTCGCAACGCGGCAACAGGCGCTCAACACCTTGCGCGCGGACAACGATTCCTTGCGCAAGCAGCTTGATTTGGAGAAGTCCGCGCGTGAGGCGGCCGTCCCCGATCCTCCTACAAATTCCGTCGCGCGATTAAGCGCCGACGACGAGAAGGAACTGCTCCAATTGCGCTCCAAGGTCCTGCCGCTGCGCGAGCAACTGCGCGACGCCTCCAACCGCGTGGCCATGCTTCAGGGGCCGCGAAAGGACGCCGCTTCCTCCGGCCGGCGGGATGTTTCCGAGACGATGAAAGACTTCATGAAAAGCGAGACCTACCTCAACGCGACAAAGCTGGCCAAGGCCCTGTCGCAGTACTTGCGGGACTCCGGCGGCAAACTTCCTAATCCTGGAAATCTGGCCGCGACCGTGCAGCTTTACGCGGATGTGCCCGCCGCGTTCAGCCAGCGTTTCGAGTTAATGAGAACCGAAACGGCGCCGGACAAACCGCCGGATGAGAGCTTGATTGCCCGGGAAAAACAATCGGAGCCTTGGCCGGACGGCGGGTGGATACGAATCTATCTCACTGCCGATGGGAACGCGGATATTATTGGGCCATTTCAGAAAGAAGACTGGGTCAACTGGGAAAGCGAATATGCAAAATCCGTCAAAGCGATGCCAAAAAACTGAATTAGACCGAAGGCGACCTCACCCGGCTCTCTCCTCCATCCGCCTTCGCCGGGGCTGTGGCGGACAAGGGAGGGCGAGAATCCTCCTCCGCCTCACTGAAAACCCGCAACTGCGTTGGCCAGACAACCAACCTTCAAACCATGACTGCCGATGCCCATTCCCCCATCCCATCGGATGGGCGAGGGTCAGGGTGAGGGCCATCGTCAACCATAAATCTGGACCTAACAACAGCAATTGAAGCAACCGCAGAGATGACAACGCGGCCAGCCGCAACCAAAGAGAACTGAACCACGGATTACCCGGATGAAACCCCGTCGTCCGAATCAATTCCCTATCCGTGAAATCCGTACCACTGTAAGAAAAAATCACGCAATTCCAACAAGATTTTTGCCGCAAAAGAACACAAAGAGCACAGAGATAAGAACTTATGGAGTTTTCCTCTTTGTCAGGGGAATGTCTGTCAGGGGAATGGAAGAGGGCCACGTTTGGATTATTCCCCTGACAATCATTCCCCTGACTTCTCTTTATTCCCCTGACAATCATTCCCCTGACTTCTCTCCGGCCTTGCCCATCCTCCGTTGGTCAACTCCATGTTCATTTTGGTTGCGGCAGGCCGGGGCGGGGCAATGCGTTGGTGACGGCTGGTAGGGCTCCCGACAAGTCGGGACTGCCCGCCGCACGACGGGAGCACGACGTTGCCTCCTCTGCCAGAGCCAGTCGGCGGGCAGGGGACTGCCCGCCCAACCCTTTGCTGGCGACATCCATGCCTGACGCGCTTCTCGTTGTTTTTTGCGGGCTTCCGGGTTATTCAATGGGCGGATTTATGTTGAATCGCATTTCGATTTTTTCACCCGTCCGCGCCAAGGCGGGACGGAGCGCGCCATGAATTTGCTCCCCGGCCTGCAAATTGTTCTTGACGAATTGGCGCATCGCTTCGGCGCGCAAATCGAGGAGACGCTCGCGCCGCGCCCGGACGAGCTTTACCTCCACACCAGGCTCGAACTGGCCGCCGCCTTTTGCTCCGCGCTTTACAAAAAGCACGACGCCCGCCTCGCCGGCCTCTTCGCCGAGGACGCCCGCACCGGAGAAAATGTCTTCTTCGTCTATTATCTTTACGTCCTCGACGCCGCGCACGGCTTCGTCCTGGTCCGCGTTCCCGTTCCCGCCGGCAAACCGGAACTGCCTTCGCTCACCAATGCCGTCTATGCCGTCAACTGGCAGGAGCGCGAGGTCCAGGATTTGTTCGGCATCAAGCTCATCGGCCATCCCAATCCCACCCGCTGCGTCCTGCACGACGACTGGCCGGACGTCTGGCCGCTGCGCAAGGATTTCGACGCGCGCGCCAAGCTGCCGCCCTTCTCCGGCGTGCGCCACAAATTCCGCCCCGTCGAAGGCGAAGGCGTGTTTCAGGTGCCCGTCGGCCCCGTCCACGCCGGCATCATCGAGCCGGGCCATTTTCTTTTCAGCGTGGCGGGCGAACCGGTGCTCTACCTGCAACTGCGGATGTTTTACCTTCACAAGGGCGTCGAAAAACTGTTCGAGACTCTGCCCATTTCGCATGGCGTGCGGCTGGCCGAAAGCATTTCCGGCGATTCCAGTTTCGCCCATGCCGTCGCCTTTTGCCACGCCCTGGAACGCGCCGCCGATACCGAGGCCCCGCCGCGCGCGCGCGCCCTCCGCACGCTCTGCCTGGAATTGGAGCGCCTTTACAACCACGTCTCCGATATCGGCGCCATCTGCACCGATGTCGCCTTCGTCACCGCCAACATGCACGCCATGCGCCTCAAGGAAAGCGTGCTGCGCCTCAACGAGGACCTCGCCGGCAACCGCCTCCTGCGCGGCATGGCCTGCCCCGGCGGCGTCCGTTTCGATTTCGACGCCGCCCAACTTCAAGCCATCGCCGCGCTGGTGGACGGCTTTGAAAAGGACTTCCGCGAACTGGTCAAACTCATCCGCTCCAACTCCGGCGCGCGCGACCGCTTTCAAAACACCGGCGTGCTCAAGCCCGAAGTCGCCCGCAACCTCGGCGTGGTCGGCCTCGCCGGCCGCGCCTCCGGCTTCGATCACGATCTCCGCCGCGATGTCCCCCACGACTTCTACGGCCAGACGCAATTCACCGTGCCCGTTTTTACCGAGGGCGACGTGCGGCGCCGCCTGATCGTGCGCCGCGAGGAACTCTTCCAGTCCTTCGCCATCGTCCGCCAGGTCCTGCAAAAAATGCCCGCCGGCCCCGTCGCCGCGGTTTTTCCCGAACTGCCGCCCGGCCGCGTGGCGCTCGGCTGGGTGGAAGGCTGGCGCGGCGAGATTTTCCACTGGATCCACACCGCCCCCGGCAACCGCCTGGCCCGCTGCAAGGTCAAGGACCCCTCCCTGCAAAACTGGCCGGCCTTGAGCGAGGCGATTTTGGGCAACATCATCCCCGATTTCCCGGTTGTCAACAAGAGTTTCAACCTCTCCTATTCCGGCACCGACCGCTGATTATGTTTGACATCATCCGGCAAAGTTTGAAAACGGGCGTCGTCACCACCCGCTACCCCGCCGTCCCGCCGCAATCCTCCGCCCGCGCCCGGGGCCGGCCCGAAATCGAATGGGCCAACTGGAAGGACGCCCGCCCCGCCGCCGCCGTCTGCCCCACCGGCGCGATTTCCTTCCAGGACGCCGGCGGCTCGCGCGCCGTCCGGCTCGACCTGGGCCAATGCGTTTTCTGCGGGCTGTGCGCCGAAACCGGCGCGGCCATCCGCATGACCAATGTCTGCGAATGCGCCGAAACGCAGCGCGACGATCTGGTCGCCGGCGCGACTTACGCCCTGAACAGCGACGGCTCGCACCAGCGCCTGCTCGCCCCGCCGCCCGTCCCGGCCTCTTCTCCCCGCCCGCCTTCCCCGGACGCGGGCGAATCCTTCGAGGCCCTTGGCCTCCGGCTCAAGGAGCGCGCCGCCAAAATGTTTGGCCGCTCCCTCCACATCCGCCAGGTGGACGCCGGTTCCTGCAATGGTTGCGAAATTGAAATCACCGGCCTCACCGGCCCCGTCTATGACATCGAGCGGTTCGGCATACATTTTGTCGCTTCGCCGCGCCATGCCGACATGCTGCTCGTCACCGGCCCCGTCACGCGCAACATGGAACTGGCCCTGCGCAAGACTTACGAAGCCACCCCCGATCCGCGCCTGGTCGTGGCCGTCGGCGCCTGCGGTTGCAGCGGCGGCATCTTCGGCCAAAACTACGCCACTTGCGGCGGCGTGGATTCCGTCATTCCGGTGGATGTCTATATTCCCGGCTGCCCGCCCAATCCGCACGCCTTGCTCCACGGCATCCTCACCGCCATCGGCCGCATTCAATCCGCCGGCTCTTTGGGCAAATTCAGAATGCAGAATGCAAAATGAAGAATGAAGAATTGGCTTATCCTAGACAGAAGCCTTTTCCGCATTCAGCCTTTAGCCTTTAGCCTTTAGCCTTCAGCCTTCAGCCTTCTGCCTTCTGCCTTCTGCCTTTCCCCTACTGCCCAATGAGACTCTTCAACCCGCTACCCGCCTTCTTCAACGCATCCTGCCCCTGCTTCTCCGCGCCCTTGCCCAGCTCCAGCGCGTCGGCGCCCGCGTTGCTCAAGGCCTTGGTCGCCGCCGGCACAATCTCCTTCATCAACGCGCTCATCAACTTCTTGGTCAACTCGGCGGCCGTGATGCCGTCGGAACCCGTTCCCAGGTCGGTGAGGTGAATGGCGGGCAAAGGAACGGAAATCATCTTGCCGGCCAGCAGCGGACTCTTAACGTGCAAGGTCGCGTTGCTCACCACCAGGTCGCCCACCTGGAGTTTCTTGGACGGCCCGCCTTGGGCCGGGGCCGCGCCGTTCGTGCTGCCGCTCGAAGGCGCTCCGCTCAGATTGCTTTCGATCTTCGTCAGGTTGTTCTCCTTCAAGCCGCCCTCAACGGTGATTTCCGGCGATTTCACCAAGATGCTCCGGATCACAATCCGGTCGCTCAAGACCGACATCGGCTTGAGGCTCACGCTCACGTCCCCGATCTTCATGGCGCACTCGGTCGTATAACCGGGCGGATTTCCGACAAACAGGCCCTTCAATTCCGCGCTCCCGCCCCATAGCGAGATGGACGCCTTGTCCAGTTTCACGTCCACCTTGGTGATCATCGGGCCGGCTGTTTCCACGCCCTTCTTGACAATGCCATCCAGAAAAATTACCACGGCCGCGACCACCACGATGAGCAGGACGACGACCGCCAAACCAATTCGAACAAGCCACTTTTTCATAATAGAATAGAAGATTACGCCGGCCAACACGGACAACGCTCTTGGGCGTTTTCTCCGCAACCGGCGTACTGTCAACTTACCGCAATTCAATTGTCCCCGCAATCCGAATCAAACTTTTTCATTCCAAAACACGCCGGTTTGTCACGCAATTGTCGCAAGGCGGCCCTTGACAATTTCCAGACCTGGGCCATAATGTTCACAGTGAATGAATAAGTCGCTGTCAGTTAAATCCAGCCAGTGTTCGCAGCATCGCTGCGACGCCGCCATTGTCATGTGGCGCGCGCGACAGGCTGCTGGCATCGTGGAGGCGGATTTTTAAGGGAAACAAAAGAATTTCAGAAACCCACGATTGCCAGTCAATCGTGGGTTTTTCGCTTTTTACAAGGTCGGCAGATTTTGAAAGAATTTATGAGAAGAAGCAAAGTAACAACTTGGTTCGAACCGGAAACCCGTTTCGAGGTGGCGTCCGTCCCCGCCGTGCCTTTTCGCGGCACACAGGAGACGGAACTGGACCGCCTCAAGGGACGGCTATTGAAGCAATGGCTCCAACAAACGACCGACATGCAGCTTTACGCCCCATTGCGCCGCGCCGCCAATGAGGCCGCCGCCCTGGCGTGGTTCACCCCGTTCCCGCTCCTCTTTTTCCCGGCTCTGCTCGAGGAAAAGGCGCGCACCGCCTTGCGGCAGGGCGCCAGACAACGCTGCGTCCGCAATCGCAGCGAAACGCTGCTCGAAGAGGCCGTCGAAAACGCGGAGGTGATGGCATGATCATGCGTCAGCGATAGATGATTCGGGAAAGGGCGGGCAGTCCACTGCCCGCCTTACCCCTGTGACGGACGCATTGCATGGCGTGAACGATTGTGGTTGACCGTGCGCGCCTCATTCTTAGTTTGAGGGCGTGGGATACCAACCCTGCCCCTGGATGATTCTGCCTTTCGGGCTGCTTCTGGCCGCCATGGCCGTCGGCCCGCTGCTCTTCCGTCCCTGGTGGGAAAGGCATTACGGCAAGACAGCCCTGGCCCTGGGCGCGATCACCACGGGCTATTATCTCCTGTTCCTTCCGGCGCCCGCCGCGCTCACCGTGGCCCGGACGGGCCACGATTACCTGTCATTCATCACGCTCATCGCTTCGATCTATATCGTCTCCGGCGGCATCCACCTCGCCGTCAAGGGAGAGGCATCGCCGGCGGCGAATGTCCTCTTCTTGTTGGCCGGCGCGCTGCTGGCCAACGTCCTTGGAACCGTCGGGGCTTCCCTGCTTCTCATTCGTCCCTGGCTGCGCGCCAATGGCCGGCGTCTCCGCGCCCACCATGTCGTTTTTTTTATTTTCATCGTTTCCAACGCCGGCGGTTGTCTGGTCCCTTTCGGCAATCCGCCGCTTTTTCTTGGCTACCTGATGGGCGTGCCCTTTTGGTGGGTGGCGCAACACTGCTGGCCGATGTGGCTTTGCGGGGTGGGCTTCCTGCTCGCGGCTTTTTATTGCGTGGATCGTCTCCATTGCCAGCGCGTTCCCGCTCCGCCGCCGCCCCAAACCGCTGAATCGTGGCGGGTGGAGGGGCTTTGGAACCTTGTATTCCTGGCGGTGATTCTCGGCGCTGTTTTCATTTCGCAACCGCCCTTCCTGCGCGAAGCCGTCATGCTGGCCGCCGCCGCCGCCTCCTGGTTGACCACCCGCAAAGCGGTGCATCAGGCCAATCAATTTGATTTTCATCCCATCTTCGAGGTGGCGGTTTTGTTTTTGGGAATTTTTGCCACCATGTTGCCGGCGCTGGACTGGCTGCGCGGCAACGCCCGCGCCGCCCTGGGCGCGGACCCCTCGCCCGCTCTTTTCTTTTGGGCTTCCGGCTCTCTTTCCAGCCTGCTGGACAACGCGCCAACCTACCTCTGTTTTCTCAGCGCCCTCCTCGGCCTCCACGGCGCCGCTCCCGGCCAGGCCGATGCCGTGGCCAGGGTTCTCGGCGACGGCCATTCCCAGCTTGCCCTGGCGGCGTTGAGCGTGGCGGCCGTCTTTTTTGGCGGCTGCACTTACATCGGCAACGGACCGAATTTCATTGTCAAGGCCATCGCCGAACGGCAGGGAGTGCCTCTGCCCGGTTTCCTGGGTTACATATTAAAATGGACTGTGCCTGTCATGCTCCCTTTGCTAATAATGATCTGGCTGGTTTTTTTCCGGTGAGACATGCGGATCGCATACAACATTTTGTTCGTCGTTTTTTTCTGGCTGAGCGCGCCCTATTATTTTGTCAAGATGTGGCGCCGCGGGAATTGGCGGGACGGAATGGGCCAGCGGTTTGGCCGTTACACGCCGGAGTTCAAGGCCGCCCTGGCGGGTGGGCCGGTCCTCTGGTTGCACGCCGTCAGCGTGGGCGAGACGGGAGTTTGCCTGCAATTGCTCGGCCAATTGGAACCGCGCCTGCCGGGCTGGCGGTTCGCCGTTTCCACCACCACTTCCACCGGCATGGGCGAGCTGCAACGCCGCCTGCCCGCGCATGTTGCGCGCTTCTATTATCCGGCCAATTTGTCCGGCGTCGTCCGGCGCGCCCTGGATGCCATCCGGCCCCGCGCCCTCATCCTCGTCGAATCCGAATTGTGGCCCAATTTGCTCTGGCAGGTTCAGGACCGGGGAACCCCGGTCTTCCTCGTCAACGCCCGCGTCTCCGACCGCTCCCTGCGCGGCTACCGCCGGTTTGGTTTTTTGTTCCGGCCCATTTTCGCAAAATTTCGCGGCGTCGGTTGTCAGTCGGCCGCCGAGGCCGGCCGCCTGGCCGAACTGGGTTTCCCGGCGGGCGCGCTGCGGGTCACCGGCAATCTCAAGTTCGACGCCGCCGCGCCGGGCGCGACTTCCGGCCCGGACGTGCCCGGATTGCTCCGCCAAATCGGCGTCAGCAACAACGCCCGTCTCCTCGTGGCCGGCAGCACCCATGCCGGCGAGGAGGCCCTCCTCGCCGATATGCTCCCGCGCCTCCGCCGGCAGTTTCCCGATTTGTTTCTCGTCCTCGTCCCGCGCCATTTTGAACGCGCCGGCTCCGTCGGCCAGGAACTGGACGCGCGCGGCGTCAAATTCATCCGCCGCTCCGACATCACCCCGGAGACGCGCCTGCCCTCCGGCCAGGTGCAATGTTTGCTGGTCAACAGCACCGGTGAACTCAAATCCTTCTATGAACAGGCCTCCCTCGTTTTTGTGGGCAAGAGCCTGACCGCGCGCGGCGGACAAAATCCCATCGAACCGGCGGCGCTGGCCAAGGCCATGGTCTTCGGGCCGAACATGCAGAATTTTACCTCCGTCGTCCGCTCCCTGCTGGCGGCCCGCGGCGCGATCCAGGTGCGCACCCCGGCGGAATTGGAGCAGGCCCTCGCTCAATTGCTGGCCGACGACGCCCTGCGCACCAGCCTGGGCGGCCGCGCCCGGCAGGTCGTGCAAGACAACCTGGGCGCCACCCGGCGCACCGTCGAAATGATCTTGCAAGCCGGCGCCGGCATTTTCTCCGAAGGCCCGGAAGACGAGGTTGCAGGCCCTGTTAAGCGCAGGGCGGACCTGTAGGACGAGTTATGATCCCCAGAATACGTCAATGCCCAGAGCCTTCAGCCTGCAAAAATTTTAGAATTAACCCGGAAAGCTCCCGGCCGGTTTGACGCCTCGGTCTTGGAAGACGCTCGCCAGTTAATCATACGCTGGCTGCATCTGAGCGAAGCCAAATAAGATCAGGCTTCACCCTTCGGCAGGGCGAGGCTCCCGTTTCTGTCAGAAAAATGGGGTCATAAACATCTTTCTGACTCCATCTTTCTGACTTCTCGTTTTGCGCCTGCCGCGCCACTTGCCGGCTCAAGCTGTCCTCCTCCGCGCCTCTCCGTCCAGATTTTTTCCACAAAGAAGACCTTTGCCCGCAGATGACGCAGATTCACGCAGATAATGAATTCAGAGTTCTTCTTTTCCCCATCTGCGTGCATCTGCGTGATCTGCGGGCAATTCCGGATTCGGTTGCGGCTGGCCGTGCTGGATAATCCGTGGCAAAACCAGGGCCTCAAAAAATCCTCCAAAAAGTCGGTTGACAAAAATTAGAAACTATTGTCTAATAAGCTACGTGAGTCAGCAAAACTCATATCAGGGCCGCCCCGGAAGTCCGGCCGGCGCGGGCGCGAGAGCGCTCGGCGCGCGGAACAGTCCCAGGGCCGCGTGCAGTCGGTCCATTGCCCTGCACTCCGTCAGCATCACGCAATTTCGCGAGGCTTCTTTCTCCGCGCTCTCTGCGACTCTGCGCGAAAATCGGGAAAAGGGGAAATTGGTTGCGCCTTGCCGCGCTGCGTCCTTTTGGTCCATTGCGTCCCATCAATATCCCCCCGCCAACCCGGCGTCTTCTCTCAAAAACCACGCCAAACTCCCTTTGGGGAGCCGTTCCAATGAAGGTCAATGAAGGTCAATGAAGGTGAATGAAGGTAAATGAAGGTAAAAAAAAATAAAAAAAATTATGACTCGAAATGGTAAAATCGCGCGGCTGCCGCATAATCTCCGCGAGCAGATCAACCTCCGCCTGCAAGACGGCGAAGAAGCCAAACCCATCGCTGACTGGCTCAACACCCTCCCCGAAGTTCAGGCTTTC
>Ga0326727_10017385_pt1 | contig 14941 bp, 11 predicted proteins | sample MB2enrmetagenome_FD_207643 | JGI IMG/M metagenome (GOLD analysis project Ga0326727, IMG submission 207643) | Lab enriched peat soil microbial communities from McLean, Ithaca, NY, United States - MB29MY | ecosystem: Environmental > Terrestrial > Soil > Wetlands > Peat | place: USA: New York... | reverse complement strand
CCTACAATCTCGTCATGAACTGGGGTCACTAGATTCCCAGGCGGAAAGCTCGCGGCGCCGCTGCTAAAACGACCACAGCACGCTGGTATACCCGGTGTGCGCGTGAAAGTTCTGGTCGTTTCCGAACAGGTGGAACTGCTCCACGTAATTGTAGAACTGCCAGCCGGCATTCCAGCGCACTTTGGGCGTGATGCGGATCGATAGCCGCGCCATCGGCGCTTGATACGTCAGCGGGAAGGTCTGCACGGAATCGGTGAGCGCCTGGACCGGGTCGGTCACGCCCGCAGGAACTGCGGTCGCGCGCCCATCGCCCGTGTCTTTCGTGATGGTGTACCCCAGTAAAATGTCCGCGCGTCTGCCCACCGCGAAGTGAGTCGCCAGGTTGGCGGCGTGAACGTTGCTCGTATAATAGGACGGAAGGGCCTCTAACTGGGGCTGCGTTCCGCTGCTGGCGAAGAAAGCGATGCCTGCCCGCGTATCCAGGTGAATCTTGCTGTAGCTCGCGTCGATTGTGAACCAGTTGTTGGCGGCCCACGATCCGCTGGCGCTGTACTCTCGCGAATGGGAGATGAAAGTGGAAAGCACAAACGGCGCGTTCAGGTTGTACACCTCCCGGTACGCCGTCGTTAACTGGAGTTTCTTGAGGCGGTAGTCGGCCCGCCCGTTGATCGATTGATAATGTTTGTCGCTCACCGGCGTCAGCGGAAAATTGGCCCGCCCCACCTCGCCGCCCAGGTTGAACGTCAGGGGTTTCCAGGGACGCAGGCGCACACCAGCGGTGACCGAGTTCAGGTGATTGCTCACCTGGTACAGATCGCTCTCGAGCGAGTTGCCAAAGGCCGGAATGTCAGTGCCTTCGATCGTGCGCACCAGCCGGTCGGAATAGTGATATCCGGAATAGAAGCCGATCCACTTCCTCAGTCGATAATTGATGTCGGTGGAGTTACTGACCGTCCGCACGCCCAGGTAGCGAAAGTAAATCGTCGTGCCCAAGTTAAGCCCGGTGATGAACTCGGAGTAACTGGAATTGCCGTCGATGCGATTGCTGGTGAGCGAGCTGTTATTGACCACGGTCAGGTTGTCGCTGGGAAAGAGGCTGATGCTGAAGTCGCCCGCCAGGTCGGGACGATGAGCGTCGCCGCCCACCGCGATCTGGCGCGTGGCGGGGGTGCCCGATTGTCCGAGTCCGGCGGCCAATTCGTCCAGTGCAAAATCGCCGCTGCCGCTCACGTAGGTGAGATGCGCATTCATGCCCCACAGCTTTCGCCTGCCATAGAGATTCCCCAGCCAACCCGGATTGGCGCCGTGAATCGGCTCCGTACGCTGGAATTGCTGGAGCACCGTCTGATCGCCGGCCGTTCCCGCGGCTACTACACCGGCCGCGCTCGACGGCGTGTCGTCTTTGAAAAAGTCCCAACGCCGCGTCACCGTCAATTTGAGGCCGGCGAACTCGGCGTCGGCGCCCATCCGGTATTCGTTCCACTGGCGCCGGACCTTGGTGAACACCGGCAAGCCCGACCCGTTGAGGTCGAATTCCTGCGCCGTCGATAGCGCCGGACCGTCCTCCGTGTTCCGGCTGTATCCCACCCGAAACCGCAGCTTGGATTGGGGCAGCAGCGTCAGGTCGTGATCCTGCAATCGGCGGATGGTGTCCTCCAGGTGCAGGCCGCCCGCCACGTCCAGCCCGGGATTGTAATAAGCGTCCAGCCGCCACGTCAGGTCGTACCGGTAGAGGCGGTTTTTCTGGATGCGCAGCACGGCCGATTGGTAGTTGTCGTTGCCCAGCCCCAGCGTGTTGAGCACGATCTCGTCGAAATAGCGCCCGTGGCCGTCTTTCGAGTACACCGAAAGGCTGCTTCCCAGCAGCCGCAGCCCGTTGCCGATGTCGGCCACGCTGCGGTACATGCCCTCGTCTCCGCCCACCGCTTTGAAGCGGTATCCCAGCTCGAAAGACTGGCTGACGTTGTAGCCGTCCAGCGTGTCGCCGCGCGGCGAGCCCACCTGCTCCGCCGTGGGCGCCACCACTTGCTGCGCCTCGAGAGCCGCCGGCGCCCAGACCATCGAGAGCATCGCGAATGTGAAGACCAGGAGCTTCGGCATGGCGGTCACCGTAGGAAATACTGGTCGGCATCCGACCCGTGAATGCGCACGTGACAGGTAGTGCATTTCTGAAATTTGGGATCCAGCAGGTTGTGCCGCCGCGATTGCAGGTCGACGCCCTGACCCCGCGTTCCGGATGCGCTGCCGTTGTGGCACTCCAGGCAGACGATGAATACCACCGGGCGCTTGAGCAGCTTGGAATTCATGGAGCCGTGCGGAAGATGGCAGGCCTCGCACCCCTCCACCCGCACCGACGGGTGCTCGTACACGAAAGGCCCGCGCTTGTCGACGTGGCACTTCAGGCACGGCTCCTCGTTGCTCAACCCCTGCTCCATCATCCGCGGCCGCTGCGCCATCCCCCACGTGTCGCTGAATCCTCCGTGCGGATTGTGGCAGTCCGAACACTGCATGAAGCCTTCGTCCACGCGATGTTTGGATGGCATGGCGAACTGCGCGCGAATGTTGGCGTGGCACGCGTAGCACAGGTCTTTCTGGGTCTTGGCGAGCAGATACTTGGGCGTGGCGGAGTGGTGGATGGAATGGCAGCTCGTGCAGGCCACGTCGTTCAGCGTGTGCTCCGAGCGGCGGATGTTGGCCTTCTCGAAATCGCGGCCGTGGCAGCCCAGGCAATCCTCCAGCACCTGCTTCGGCTCCATCCGCGAAAAGGCGTGCGGAATGGTGGTCTTGCCGCCGCGCGCTTCCACATGCGCTTTGGCTCCGCCGTGGCAGCTTTCGCACCCGCTACGCTCCGGCGGCTCTTCTCCGGATGCAATGCTCTTGAAATGCGGATTCCGGTAGAAAGTCGACCACACATCCGCGTGGCACGTCTTGCAGGCATCGCTTCCCACGAAACCGGCTGCCGGCGCGGAAGGCCGAGCGGCCAGGTTTTGGGGCTGGGCCATCGTGGGGAGGGCCAGGAATATGAGGAAAATTGTAGCGGCGGCGCCCGCGCGTGCCATACTCAAAATGATACCGGACGGAAGGCGGTGTGGAATCGCGATGGCGAGAGAATTTACCTTGGTTCCGCGGTCTGTGGCGCGCGTCGAAACGCGCTTCCGCCGTATCCTGACGGATATTCCGGTCCCCCAGTCCATTGCCGTCCTCGAAAGACTTTACGCTTCTGAACCGCGCGCCATGCGCGGCCAGCCGCCCGTGGTATGGCATCGCGCGGAAGGCTTTCAGGTGTGCGATCCCTGGGGCAATCGGTGGATCGACTGGTCGTCCGGCGTGCTCATCGCCAATGCCGGCCACGGACGCGCGGAGATCGCCGATGCCATCGCGGCGCAGGCGCAGTCCCATCTATTGACGAGTTATGCCTTCGCCAATGAGCCGCGCGTTCTCCTGGTGGAGAAACTGGTTGCCATCCTTCCCGAGCCCTTGAAGAAAGTTATCCTCTACAGCGTGGGATCCGAGGCCGTCGAATGCGCGCTCAAGCTGTGCCGCACCTATGGCGTGAGAACCGGGGGCCGCTCCAAGCACGTGATTGTCTCCCATGAAAACGCCTTCCACGGCCGTACTTTGGGCGCGCAGCAGGCGGGCGGCATTGCGGAGCAGAAGTCGTGGATCGTAAACCTGGATCCGGGTTTCGTTCAGGTGCCGTTTCCGGACGGCTTCCGCATGTCCGATACATCCTTCGGCCGCTTCGAGGCCACCCTGCGCGAAAAGGGAGTCGAGCCGCAGAACGTGGCCGGCGTGATCGTGGAGTCGTATCAGAGTGCCAGCGCCGCGTTCGCGCCGCCCGCCTACATGCAGTCGTTGCGCCAGTGGTGCACGGGGCACAAGGCGCTGCTGGTGTGCGACGAGATTCAGGCCGGTTTCGGCCGCACCGGCCGCCTGTTTGGCTTCGAGCACTACGGAATCGTCCCCGACCTGGCGGTATTCGGCAAAGGTATTTCCGGCTCCTTGCCGCTTTCGGCCGTAGCCGGGCGGCCGGATGTGCTCGACCTCTATCCTCCGCTCAGCATGACTTCGGCCCACGCCGGCAATCCGGTTTGCTGCGCGGCGGCATTGGCCTCCATCGAGCTGGTGCTGAACGAGGGGCTGGCGGCCAAGGCCTGCCAGACGGGCGCCGTCCTGCATCGACGATTGAATGCCACGGCCTCGCGCTTCCCCCAACTGGGGTGCATCGCGGGCAAAGGACTGGTGGCCGGGGTGCCGTCGATCCGCCCCGGCGGCGCCGAGCCGGACAGCGACCTGGCGTTCGCCGTGGTCCAACGCTGCCTGGAAAAGGGCGTGCTCATGTTCGCGCCCACGGGTCTGGGCATGGCGACTCTCAGGATCTGTCCGCCGCTGGTGATCGGCGAGGAAGCCATGAACGAAAGCCTCGATGCACTCGAAGAGTCGCTCGCCGAGCTCTGCGCGGGAGAGTGACGCGATACAGCTCTCGGGGCACGCGGCGTTTTGCGGGTCAGCCACACAATCCCCAACTCCCAATCCCCAACCCCCAATCCCCGACCCCCAATCCCCGGCCCCCGGCGTGGCATCATGAAGACGCCATGAAGACGCCGCGCACCAGCCGGCTCCCCCGCTTCTATACCCATCCGATCGGTTCTCTGCCGCGGCCCAAGGCCGTACTCGATCTTCTGGCGCGCCGCCAGGAAATGGACCCGGAACATTTTCGATCCGCTATGGACGATGCCGTGCGCTTCGCCATCCGCCTCCAGGAGATCGCCGGACTCGACGTGGTCAGCGACGGAGAATGGCGGCGCACCCAGTACATCGACGAGTTTCTCGATCGCATCGGCGGCTTCGAACCTTGCCGCCGTTTTGAGCACGCGGGCGAGGTGAAGTACACGCGGGTCCTCGTGCGCCGGGTTGCCCCGCGCGCTCCGGTTTTCGCCGCTGACGCCCGCTTCCTTGCCGCCGCCACCGATCGCCTTGCCAAGTTCGCCTTGCCCAGCCCCTTCCTGATCGCCATCCGCTATTGGCAAGCGGATTACAGCCGCGGCGCATACCCCACCTATCAACATCTCATGCAGCACCTCGCCGGGATTCTCGCCAGCGAAGCGCAGGCGCTGGTCGAGGCGGGAATCGACATCGTGCAGATCGACGACCCGGCGCTGACCTATTTTTGCGATCGCTCCCTGATGGCCGGAGAAGGCACCCACGACGAGCGCCTGCGACGCCACTGGCGCCCGGAGACGCAGATTCCCGAGGCGATTGACTCTATTAACCAGGTCATCCAGGGACTGGCGGCCGAAACGCACCTGCACTGCTGCCACAGCGTGTACAAACGGCGCAGTGATGTCCGTGGCGATTACCAGCCCCTGCTGCCCTATTTGCAGGCGCTCCAGGCGGACCGCGTGAACCTCGAGTTCGCCTATCACGGGACCGGCGGCCTCTCCGATCTGAAACTGGTTCCGGCGCACCTGGCCGTGGGAATGGGCGTGGTGGATGTGCGCGGCGAGACTCCCCAGAGCGTGGAGGCAATCGCCGCCCTGGCCTCCGCGGGCGCGGAGATCATCGCTCCCGAGCGGATCGCGCTCAACCCGGACTGCGGATTCGCGCCCGACTCCGCCGAGCCGCCCACCATCGATGAAGCATTTGAGAAGCTCAAGCGTCTCCGGGAGGCGGCCGCGCTCGTACGCAACCGGCTCGCGTCTCGCGGTCCCTCTGCTCCGATCGGTTTTTTGTCCGAGCCCTGACTCTCCGTGTTGTAAACTGAGATGAGTCCTCCCATCTATGATATCGGCCGCTCCCCGGGAGATCGTCAGCGCTCACAGTCCTGACTCTGACGACGCCTTCATGTTCTATGGACTGGCGACCAAAAAGATCCGCTCACCGAAAGTATCGTTTCGCCACGTGCTCGAAGATATCGAGACCTTGAATCGCAAGGCCGTCGAGGGACAATACGACCTGAGCGCCATTTCCTATCATGCGTATCCTTATGTTGCCGACAAGTATGTCCTGATGGCCAGCGGGTCCAGCATCGGCGACGGATACGGCCCCTCCATCATTGCCGGCCGCCCCATGGAACCCGAAGAGCTGAAAGGCAAGCGCATTGCCGTCCCCGGGACCTTGACCACCGCGTATCTCGCCTGCAAACTGTACCAGCCGGATTTCGAGGCCGTCGTTACGCGCTTCGACAAGATCACCGATGCGGTCCGCGAACACAGCGTGGATGCCGGCCTCATCATTCATGAGGCGCAGTTGACCTTCGACCGCGACGGCTTCCATCGCGTCGTCGATCTGGGACGCTGGTTCAAGAACTCCTACAGTTTGCCCCTTCCTCTGGGCGGCAACGTGCTGCTGCGCTCGCTCGATCCCGAAATCCAGAGCGAGTGCTGCCGAATGATGCGCGAGAGCATCCAGTACGCCCTCGACAACCACGGCGAGGCGCTGCAGTACGCTCTGCAGTTCGCCCGCGACCTGGACCCGCGCCTGGCCGAGAAGTTCGTCGGGATGTACGTCAACCACTACACACTCGACTCCGGATCGGTGGTGCCCAAAGCCGCGCAGAAACTGCTCGACATGGGCTTCGAGGCCGGCTTGATCCCACGCCGCGTGACGGTCGAGTTCGTGCGCTGAGTGGCACAGGCATTCCTGCCTGTGTTCCGACTCGTCTCGAAAATTCCGCAGTCAAGCTGCGAGACCACGGTGGGGCGGACGCCCGCGTCCTGGGGTCCCCTCTGGGGACGACCCCCTGGTCGCGCTCTTTTCATCCTGCGTTGCGCGCCGCCGGCGCGTGTCCACTCGTCCCGGCGCTCTTGGGTTTCTGCCGCCAGAGACGTCCCCGCCAGGCGCCGCCTCCCGCTCATCGGGTCCCGATCCCGCCTGCGGACTTTTCAACTTTTCAGTCCAGCCTCCGGACCAGGGTTGCGGTTCCGGAAATCAGCCCCAGTTCCTCGCCCATCTGGGTGGCTACCCAGCTCACTTCCATGGCCCCATGATCGACTAACCGCAGCGAGACCTCGCCTTTCGCTCCCCCCGTGCCGATCCAGGGAAAGCTGGCTTGGTCCCCTTCGGCCGCGCCCGCAAATTGAAACCACACCGTCGGCGAGATCGCCTGGTCGGGAATGTGGTAGCGGGCCCGGTATCGCCCGCGCAGGATTCCGCCATCCTCGGTAACCCGCAGTTCGATATACTCCGGAGGATAAAGACCGGCGTTTTTCGAATGCGCCGATGGCGCGTACAACCACTCGCCGGAGAGCGTGGGGCGTGCCGGCCCGCTCGCCGCTGGGGCCGGCTGAAATGCCGGAAGTGCCATCTCGTCAGACAGGCCGGGGAGCGCGCCGGTCCAGGGAGCTTCGATTTCCGGAAGTGGCCCCCGGGCGCCCGGGACTTCCGCTGGCGATTCGCTCCCGGAATCGGTTTCTGCCGCCCGCCCTGGCACAATCGGGGTTCTGGACCGGAAGCGCTGCGCAACCGGCTTTCGGACGGGCTTATTCTCCGGTATGCCGGTCTGCGGCGGCGCTGGTTCGAGTTGCCTGGCCGACGGTGGATGAATTCCCGGGCGCAGCAGCCATGGCGCCATGCTCAAGAGTGCTACCGCGCCGGCGGCCTTCCACCACCACTCTCCCCGTAACACTGCGCGGCTGAGAACATTTACCCCCGCTAACCGCCACCGCCCCGGTTGGCTGGCCAGGGCGCGGTCGTAATCGGCGCGTTCCGCCGGATTGGTCAGAACCGCCAGCACGGCATTCAGCCGCTTCATCTGCAGATCCGCCAGTTGCCTCACCGGCTCATCGCCGCAAAGGTCGGGGTGGAGCAGGCGCGCCAGGCGTTTGTAAGCCTGCCGGATCTCCTCTGGCGAGGCCCGCCGGTCCAGGCCCAGTTCCTCGTAGTGGTCCATCATATGTTGGGGTGCGGCGATTCTGCCAGGCCGTGGCAGCTCCGGCCAACGCGAAGAACCAAGCTGCCAGCGCCGGCCTCTGCTGCATCGGATAGTCCACCAGTGCGTTCACCAGAAACGCCACCGTGCCCACTCCATAGATCGACTGGAGCGCCGGTTTCCATAAGAGCACCGCGAAAATTGCCAGGAAAAGCACAAACGGCAGGCCGCCTTCGGCCGCCCATTGCGCCCAGTCGTTGTGAGCCTGGTTCATGAACAAGCCGGTATCCACGCCTGCGTATCGTGGGTACACCGTCGGCCAGGTGCCCAGGCCGCTGCCCATCCAAGGCTTGTCCCGCACCATTTCCCAGGAGGCTCGTAACGCATCCATGCGCAGCGCCTCGGGCTGTCTGAGTTCCAGACGAAGCGCCAGATCCTGCCATCCGGCGATCGCGGCTGCCACGGCCGCCAGCGCGCCGAACTGCAGCGCCGCCAGCCCGGCCGCCCGGCGGGCGCGCGCCCCGCGTGCCGCCAACGCCGCGGCCACTGCCACCACCTCGCCCGTCGCCAGCAGGAATCCGGCTCGTGAGGCGCTGGCGGTCGCCGCGCCGAACAGCACCACGGCGGCGCAGCCGTAGAGCGGCCGTAGCCGCCGCCCGGTGGCCGCCAGGTATAGCGCCACGGGTAGCAATAGCTCCACCCAGGCTGCGAATTGGCCGCGGTTTACAAAGGGACCCAGCACCTCGTTCTGGTAGGGGCTCTGGAACAGCCAGAAGATTCGTCCGCCGGACGAGTATTTCTGCAGGACTGCCAGGAACCCCAGAAACATGCCGAACACCGTCAGGCTGCCCAGGAACCGCCGCCGCGCCGCGGGTTCCGCCAACACTTCGGCGGCCAGCGCGAAGACCAGGACGAAGGTGCACCAGTTCAGCGCTTCTCCCAACGTGATGGCGCGCGAGACGCTGGTGCCCAGGGCAAGCTGCATCCACACCCACATGGCGGCGGCCGCCAGCGGAGCCAGCGCCATGTGCATGCGCAGGCGCGGAAGCCGCGTCCAACGCCATGCCCCCAGGACGAAAATCCCCGCCTGAAACAGACTCCAGGCGCACCGTTCTTCCACCCACACCGTCAGGATGGCGTAGCCCAGCAGTGCCGCCAGAGACGCCGCCGCCCTCATGGCGCCGGCTCCAGTTGCACGCCTGCGATGGTAAAGCTTCCGGCCAGCCGCGTCGCGCCCAACGGCCGTTCGTAACGCAACCCGAGGCGCAGGATTTCGATTGGCCGGCTTCCGTCGGGCGATTCAAAAGTCAGCCATCCATCTGCGCCCGGCGCCGTTGCCAGCGCTTTCCCCGATACATCGTAAACCACCCAAGCCAGGCCATCCACCGAAGGCGTTCCGGCCGGCAACCGGGAGAGGCGCAGCCGGTAACGCCTCCCCGGCGCTACCGGCACGAATTCCGATGCCAGCAGACAGCTCTCTGGCTGGTCTCCCGAGAGAGTCACCCGCAGGCCGGCGGCGGAATACGCGAAACCGACCCACGGCGCTCTCTCCATTCGCCAGTCGAAGCCCATCCCCGAGGGAGCGTGCTGGAAATTGCCGTTGGTGAGAGACTCGCCCTCCCTTGCGTCCAGAGGGCGATCCGGCAGCAGGGCGCGCATGCACAGGGCATTCCAGACCCTGGTAGCGGAGCCGCCGTCCCCTGCAGCCACGCACCGGTTGATGTACTCAAGCAGTGCGGGGAGGTGCTCGGGCTTGGCCTCGGCAGTCAGCCGCAGCGCCAGCCCGCGCGCCGCCCCGCTTGGCTGATGCCCGGCCAGGAACAGCAGGATCTGGGCCGCGATCTCCGGACGCTCGCCGGGCGCCTGCCCGGCCAGCCATTCGCCATCCGGCTCCAGCCGGCGGCACAAATCCAAAAGCGGCGTCACATCGCCATACGCCGTCAGAAACGCCGCGCGCGACCAGGCATGAAATCCATCGGCGTTCTGCCGCCGGAAATAATACTGCGCCAGCAGATAGCGGGGTTGATACAGGCGGCTCAACCGGGCGGCCGCCAGATAGCTGGTCTCCGCCAGGGCCAGATCGCCCCACAGTTCGGCGCGCAAGCCCAGCCGCACGCGCCATTCGGCATTCTCCGGTTCCAGGGCCGCTGCCCGCTCCAGGTCGGGAACCGGATCGCCGCCCCATTCCTCGCGCTTCTCCGCCAGCCTTCCATATAAGGTTGCGGCAGGAAACAGCCGCACCCCTTGCTCCCTTGCTGTCAGATCCTGAGATCGCGAGAGATGGTCCGCCCAGGCCAGCCGCACCGCCCAGTACGTTCCCAGCCCCAAGCCCAAGACCACCCCGCAACTGAGCAGCCGGCGGGCGGCGGCTATGACGTGGGGCAGGCGCTTTCGTCTGCCAACGTTCCTCTGCACACGGCCTCCGCCATATCATTCGTCAAAACCAAAGATTTTCGGGACCCTCATGAAAACCGCGAACTTGCCGATATATTTCTTAGCTATGATTACCACACCAACTAAGTTGCATTCGCTCCTTCGAGCGGCGTTGATTCTGCTGGCTATCGGTGCGATCGGCCGTATGCCGGCGATGGGCCCTGCCATTGGCATGGCGGTGGCGGATGGCGGGATCCAGATCGATCACTCGCGCGTATGGGGCAATACCACCCTGTTCGATGGCAGCCTGATCGAGACGTCCACGGCCCCCTCGCGGCTGCGCTGGAATAGCGGTGTCGAAATACGGCTCTCGGCAGATACCCGCGCCATCGTCTACCAGCGCCGGCTCGTGCTGGAAGCCGGATATGGCCAACTGGAATCGGCCGCCGATTTCGAGGTGGAAGCGCGCTCCCTGCGCATTTCCGCGGCCACGCGCGAATCCGTGGCGCGCATCAAGCTGGAGGGCGGCCGCAAGGTAATTGTGGCGGCTGTCCGCGGTTCGGTCCAGGTGCGGAACGCCTCGGGCCTGCTGGTGGCCAATGTGGACGCCGGCAGAAGCCTGGATCTCGAGCCGCAAGTCGCCGGCGCGGCCGCGCCTACGCGCGTATCCGGATGTCTGCTGTCGAAATCGGGAAAAATCATCCTGGTCGAGCAGACCACCAATGTGGTGCTCGAACTCGAGGGGCCCGGTCTCGACAAGGAGATCGGCAACCATGTCGAGATCTCCGGCGCACCGCTGAACCAGCCCCCCTCGGTCCCCGATGCATCCCAATTGATTCGCGTCGCCGCGCTGAAACAGGTGAGCAAGGGTGGCTGTAGCACCACGGCCAGGAAGGTGGGGGCCGTTGCCGTAGCCGCAAGTGGCGCCGCTGCCTCCGGCGGTGCTGCGGGCACGGGCGCGGCGGGTGCGGCGGGTGCGGCGGGAGCAGCCTCAGCCGGCGGAATCGGCGTGGCAACCATTGCCGTGGTCGGCGGTGTCGCGGTTGCCGCCACCGTCGGTGGCCTGGCTGCCGTCGGCGACCTGCCCGGCCAGGGTGGCAGCCAGCCCTCCGCCAGCCGTTAATTGTCTTCGACGAGCATTGTTCTCCTCCTTTGACGGGCTCCAGGTAATATCCCTGGAGCCTTTTTTTACTTCTCTCCACTTGCTCCGAAAAAAAACGCCACCAAAACTCCTTCTGCCCCCCTACAGGAATCCCGCCTCCCGCCGATAGTTAGTTTGAGAATCGAGACTGACCGCAACCGAGAGGATTCGCTATGAGGTTCACCACGTTGTTGCTGCTGTTTGCTCCCCTGGCACTACCCCAGGAGCGTGAGCTCCCCACGCGGGAGTGGACGGCGAATTTGCCCGCCCAGAAAATCGGTCCGCGAGACCTGATTGCCATCCAGGTGTACGACTCTCCGGAGTTGACCCGCACCGTGCGCATCGGCGCCGACGGCATGATCCGCCTCCCCATGCTGAAGCAGCGCATCAAGGCGGAAGGCCTCATGCCCAGCGACTTGGAGACCGCCTTGGCGAAGGCTCTCGAAGAGGAAGGCATCCTCGTCGAGCCCCTGGTCACCGTCACGGTTGCGGAGTACAGCAGCCGGCCCATCAGTGTCGCGGGCGCGGTCAAAACCCCTTTGACTTTCCAGGCCAGCGCGCCGGTGACTCTCCTCGAGGCAGTGACTCGCGCCGGCGGGCTCACGCCGGAGGCGGGCGCCGAGATCCTCATCAGCAAGTCGCAGCCGGGCCCGGATGGCGATCCAACATCGTTGATCCAGCGTGTTCCGGTCAAAGCCCTCATCGATTACGGCGATCCCGAATCCAACCTTAGGCTGACCGGCGGAGAGGAGATCCGCGTCCCCGAGGCGGGAAAGGTCTTCGTGGTTGGAAACGTGAAGAAGCCGGGCGCCTTCCCCGTGCAGGACGGCGCCGAAACCAGTGTCCTGAAAATGCTCGCCCTGGCCGAGGGGCTCGCCCCCTTCGCTGGAAAGCAGGCCTTCATTTACCGGCGGGAGGCTTCCGGATCCAAGAACGAAATAACCATTGAATTGAGCCGCATCATGGAACGCAAGGCTCCCGACGCGACCCTCCTGGCCAACGATGTACTCTACGTCCCCGACAATCATGGCAAACGCCTGGGCATGGCCGCTCTGGAAAAAATTCTGATGTTCGGCTCAACTGCTGGTGCAACTGCTCTCATCTATGGTCGGTGATAAACACATGGCTGAAAATCATCTCACCCCCCTTTTGCCGGCGCCGCCCGAGGACCTGGCGGGACGAAATCTCCCAGTTCCCCTGGAGGCCTGGCGCGCGTCCAGCCCCATCCCGGAGGTCGAGCCTGCGCCCTCCTCCATCCCTATGTCGCACTACCTCTGGATTCTCCGGCGAAACTGGTGGAGGATCCTGCTGTTCGTGGGCTGTTCGGTTGCCGCTACCCTGATGATTTCCACGCGCCTGGTCCCCATCTACGAATCCATCGCCACCATCGATATCGACCGCCAGATGCCCAGCGCGATTATCGGCCAGGAGTCCACCCGCACCGTGGTTAATGACTCGGATCAGTTCCTCGCCACCCAGGCCAAACTGATTCAGTCGGACTCCGTGCTGCGGCCCGTGGCGCAGCAGTACCGCTTGCTGAATTGGGAAGCCGAAGGCTCCGATACGGCTCTTTCCAGAACGCAAGACGCGGAAGAGGCGCCCGTGCTTTTGAAGAACCTCAAAGTCACGCGGCCGCCCAACACCTACCTTTTGCTGATCGGCTATCGTTCCACCGATCCCCGGCTGGCGGCGAATGTGGCCAACGGGATCGCCCATTCCTATCTGGAACACACCTATAACATTCGCTTCAAGTCCTCGGCAAGCCTCAGCGCCTTCATGGAGAAACAACTGGAAGAGCTCAAGGCCAAAATGGAACGGTCCAGTGCCGCGCTGGCCCAGTTCGAGCGCGAACTGAATGTCATCAGTCCGGAAGAAAAGACCAGCATTTTGTCGGCGCGCCTGCTGCAGTTGAACAGTGAATACACCAACGCGCAAGCCGACCGCGTCCGCAAGGAAGCGGCTTATAAATCGGTCGCCGGCGGATCGCTCGAGGCGGCCCAGGTCTCTACCCAGGGCGAGGCTCTCAAGCGGCTCTCGGAGCGGCTGGACGAGATCCAGCAGAAGTTTGCCGAGATCAAGGCCCACTACGGCCCGAATCACCCCGAGTATCGCAAGGCATCCCTCCAGTTGGCGGAATTGGAGCGGCAGTTACAAAGCGGCAAGGAGAACATCGGCCAGCGGGTGGAGGTGGAGTATCGCGAAGCACTCAACCGCGAGTCCATGTTGCGCAAGACGGTGGCCGAAACCAAAGCTGAGTTCGATCGGTTGAACGCTCGTTCGTTCGAATACCAGTCGCTCAAGCGGGAGGCCGAGGCGGACAAGACTTTGTACGAAGAGCTGATTCGCAAGATTCGGGAAGCCGGCATCAACTCCGGGTTTCAGAATAGCGCCATCCGCATAGCGGATCTGGCGAGACCCGCGATCAAACCCGTTTTCCCGAATGTCCAGCTCAATGTGCTTCTGGCATTCCTGCTCTCCTTGGTCCTGGCGATTGCCACAGCCATCTCCGCCGACCTCCTGAACAATGCGGTCCGTGACCCTGAGCAAGTCTCTCGTTCTCTTTCCACCGAGGTGGTCGGCACCCTGCCCTCGGTAAAAGAATGGCATGGCAGAATCACTGCGGCCACCGAAACCTCCACCGAACTGGTGCCCCATGATCCATCCTGCGGTACCGGTCTCACTTCGTTCCAGGAAGCCATCCGCACTCTGCGGAACTCGATTCTGTTGACCGACTTCGACCGCCGCATCCGCAGCCTGATGGTCACCAGTTCCGGACCCGCGGAGGGCAAATCCACCACTGCCGCTCACCTGGCCCTCGCTCATGCCCAGCAGGGCCGCAAGACCCTGCTGATCGATGGCGACCTACGCCGGCCCAGCATCCATCGGCGCTTCGCGGTTCCCAGCACGCGCGGGCTCTCCAACGTGCTCACGTCGAGCGTATCCTGGCGGACCGTTGTGGTTCGTCCCCAAGGCCTTGCCAACCTGGATATCCTGCCCGCCGGGCCTCCGTCGCGGCGCGCCGCGGACTTGGTCGGCGCCGAATTGACCGCGCTGTTGGAAGACGCTTGCGGGGAGTACGACCTGGTGGTGTTGGATTCGCCCCCCTTGCTCGGATTTCCCGAACCGCTGCAAATGGCCGCATCCGTTGACGGCGTACTGGTCGTCGCACTGGCCGGGCAAACCAACCGCAAAGCCCTTGGGTCGGCGGTCAACACCCTCAAGCGGTTGAGGGCCAACACCGTAGGGGTTGTGCTCAACGATGTCCGCGTCGACAGCAGCGACAACTACTACTACTATCACTATCACCCGAAGTACTACAAACACTATGCCGTCGAAGCCGAGACCGAGCCCTGACACGCATCTCTCACACCAGGTCTCCGGCGCCTCGAAACTCGAGCACCAGCACCGTGATATCGTCCGACTGGGGCGCGCCTTCCGTAAACGCGGCTACCGCTTCCTGAACGGCATCGTGAATCACGGTGCAGGACTCTCCCGCGCGCGCAGCCACCACCTCACGCAGGCGCTTCTTCCCAAAGAATTCACCGGAAGCGTTTTGC
>Ga0326727_10017384_pt1 | contig 14941 bp, 12 predicted proteins | sample MB2enrmetagenome_FD_207643 | JGI IMG/M metagenome (GOLD analysis project Ga0326727, IMG submission 207643) | Lab enriched peat soil microbial communities from McLean, Ithaca, NY, United States - MB29MY | ecosystem: Environmental > Terrestrial > Soil > Wetlands > Peat | place: USA: New York... | reverse complement strand
TCCATCCCCTCCGGCATAGGCACACAGAGATTTTCCGGCGCCCACACCACCTCGGCATGGGAGGCGAAGCCCGCTCCGGCGGCGGCTACCCGGTCGCCGGGCTTGAAACCCTGGACCCCGGCCCCCACCTCCAGCACCACCCCCGCGGCGCTATACCCCAAGGGCAGCGGTTCATCCAGCCGATTCATCGCCTCCTTAAAAACACTGATGAACCCTTCTTTTTGGGCCTTGGCCCAGGCCTGGCGCACCAGGTCCGGCCTCGCCCGGGCCTTCCCCAAGAGGCTCTTCTGCCCCATCTCAATCATCAGCTTCTCAGTGCCGGGACTGATGAGGGAAGCCATATTCCGCACCAAAACGCCGCCAGCCTTGCAATATGGTTGGGGCAATTCGGATAGGTCAATCCTACCGTTTTTATACGACTGGATGATCTGTTTCATGCCTATATTTCCCGGGCCACCCCGCCAAGGTTAACCGACCAGAGGCCGGGTAACAACCATGGGAACCTTAACCAAAGACGATTTAAATAAACAATACTCATTCCAGAATAGGTAAGGACAATCACCGACGGCGCCTTTTGCAGATTATCCGCGGTGCTCATCTATAATTCTCCGGCAAAAAGCAACCGTCTGCTCGGCCACCCCGGGCCAAGTAAACTTGGCCTTGATAAGATCGACTGCCTTTTCTCCCATTATCCTCCTTTGGTCTTCATTCAGCCATAATTTCCACATAGCTTGGGCCAAAGCCTCTTGGGAGAAATCTACCAACAAACCTGCCTCCGCTTCTTCGATTTCCGGCAAATTACAATTCCTGGTTACCATTACCGGCTTTCCACAAGCCATGGCCTCCAGGGGGGCCACGGGAAGGCCCTCACTGCGGGACGGAAGCACCATAAACGAGCAATTTTGGAGCAAAGAGAGTTTATTCATACCGCTTACCAGGCCGGGGAAGAAGATCTGGGAACCTACCCCCGCGGCGCCGGCAATCTCCTTTAGTTTCTGAACATAACTGTCTGCACCCGTCCCGGCGACCACCAGAACCGGCGCATCATCGGGGTTGGTCAAATAGCTGAGAAATTTTCCGAATGCCGGGATCAAGATATCAAGTCCTTTTTTTACATGAAGGCGTGAAAGGAATAGGATGAATTTCCTGCGGCCAAGCCCGGGAAATTCCATATCGCTAAAATTCCCTTCCAGGTTGGGATGATAGATGTCCACATCAATGCCGTTTGGAATTACCTTTACCTGGGCGGATTTCACAAATAATTTAACTTGCCGGGACTCCTCCCTGGTAAGAGCCACCACTCCGCTGGCATGTGCATAATTGATTTTCTCAATCAGTCGCCAATAGACCATTTTTTTTAATCTTCGCCGCTTCATGGCCCATGGTTCAAAAATTCCTTCCGGGTAGAGGAGGTAAGGAATGCCCATCTCAGTCAGATTACTCCGCACCGTCCAATTAGTGTAATCCCAATTGCCCCGGACCAGCGCGATATCAAAGTTAGCAGCGCGCTGTTTAATGTGCCGGCTTAACGAAGGAGAATAAAAATAAGGGTTTTGCCGCCAGCGCCGGGCATAAATAACTTCAAGGCCCTTAAATTCGGTCAAACAATCTGAAGGGACCGGCAAACGGCGACGGCCATCGGCATCGGTAGTCAAGACTAGATTTTCGTGACCTTGCTGTTTGAGCGCAGCAGCAAGGCCGAAGGCCGTTTGCGCCAGCCCGCCATAAATAAAGGCCGGGGGGAAGACACTGCATATATGGAGGAATCTCAAAGGATTAGGCTGTCCTTTTATCTTTTCATCCCGGCTGCTTCTACTGCCTGTAGCGAGTTCCGGGCAAAGGCTTCGGGCGTCCAGGCGGCGATGATCCGCCGGGAGGCTGCTCCCATGGCCTCCAGGTCCACCTGGCCGGAAGACATCTTCAGCATCAGCAGGGCCAGTCCTTCCACGTCAAAAGGGTCAAAGGTGAAGCCATTGACCCCATTTTGCACCAGGTCCTTAGCACAGCCGCATATTTCGCTCACCAGCACCGGCAGCTCCGCCGCCATGGCCTCGTTGACCACCAGGCCCCATTGCTCCGCATGGGAACTGGCATGAATAAAGGCAGAAGCCAAACCATAGAATACCGCCATCTCCTCGGCATTCTTATAACCAGGCAGCAAAATGTCAGACTGCAAGCCCATTGTTTCGATCAATCCCCGAATCTCATCCTCCAAAGGCCCACTCCCACAAATAACCAGGGACCAGGCCTTTTCGCTGGCCCAAGATTTATAGAGGCTATAAGCCTTGATCAATTCGAAGATATTCTTTTTAGAAATGAATCGCTTGGCGGCCACAAAATATCTTTCCGGCAAACCCAGTTTAAGGCGCCAGCCATGACCTTTTAGGCGCGCTAAATCGGCCTGGGTTTGCCAAAAAAGATTGTCCACCGCATCATAGCCGGTAAAAATTACTTCAGGAGAAAACCCTAACTCTCTGGCATACTCAACTTGGGGGGTTCCCCCCACCAGAGCGGCATCAAAGAGCTTGAGCAGAGAACGCTTAATAGCTTCTCTCCAGCGAACGCGGGGAAAATCTTGCTTCTGACTTTCAGACATGAGCACCGCCAGGCGGGAATTTACTTTGCACCAGGCCAGGGCTGCGTAGCAAGGCCAGTCGCGATAGCCGGGGATGAGAACGGCATCGGGTTGATCTCGATTTAAAGCCGCAATAAGAGAAATTGTCATATTAAATGAGTTAAGGGGAGCACGACTATTTGATAGCACCGTTATATTTTCTTTGATCATATCATGCGTTCCCATTATAGGCAATTCTGGTGATTTGTCTCTAAGACTATAAATAATAATTTTATAGCCATTGGTTTCCCCGATTACCTGAAGAGCCTTACATCTGGCGGTGTGGTAATGCAGGAAAGAAGAAAAGAAAATTGCAATTTTCAAATGCATTTCCCCTCAGTTAATCAGGCTATCAATTCTAGAGAGGCTCGGCATGGGGTGCGATAGGGGGATGACATAAATATGTGATGTGTTCTGGATCCCCCCAAACACTGATTTTTCATAAAATGTAAAGTTTCAGTAGGTCAAGATAAAGCCGAAATTAACCTATCCACGATAGAGTTTGTAGAAAAACCCAGAGCATCTCGCTGCTGTTTAACTCGCCTCCGCTCCGCCTCCAAGACCTCCCTGGCTCCGAGGATAGCCGTCGCCGCGGCTCCAATGCTGCCAGGGTTGCTTATTATAAAAGGCCCAGGCCCATAAATGCTAGGGATGTCCCCCAGGGGGCGGGTGGCCACCGCGCATAAGGAAGCCATGCCCTCTAAGAGCAATAATGGTGTGTCGATGGTGCTACTTAAACGTTGGTAAGGTAGAACCAGGATGTCCGTGTCCATTAGCAGACGCCTCATATTTTCATCCACTTCCGGAGTATACTCATCGTAAGGAATATAAAAATAGGGAATGTCGGTCTGTCGGCTCAGTTCCTCATGCACCTGCACGGATGGCGTGGAATTGGGGTGATGGTAACCGTGAATGGCCACCTGCACCTGTGGGTGGTTTTTTAACAAGGTAAAAAGGGCGAGGACCGTCTCAATGCCTTTGCCCGGCTCAGTGCGGCCGATGTAATTGACTCGGAGCTCTTCATGTCGAGGCTTGTCCTCGGGTGCGAGAAAAAAGGATTCCGGCACGGGTGGCAGCAGCAACGTCCCTCTATCAGACCAACCTTCCACCTCCCGGAGGAGCCGCGGAGAAATACAAAAAAGCCGGCCAATGAAGGGGTAGAGGCGGGCATCCAAAAACGCCAGTTTACGCCTGATCGGGGAGTCAGGGCAAACAAAATAAACCTTGTGGAACCGCACCCCCCGCCTTTCCCGCCGTCGGAACCGCAAGTAGCGGAGCCGGTCCCCAGCATGCATGTACATAGTCATGACGTGATCATAACCAGGCAGGGTCGCCAGCGCTTCTTTAAGATCAACCCAGACAGAAAGGCGAATCCCCGGGCCTGCCTGTCCCTGGTAAGGATTGGGAGCCCCATATACCACGAAGTCAACCTGGTGCCCCTGCCGGATCAGCCCTGCCGCCAGGCGCCGGGCAAAAGATTCGGTCCCGCCAATTCTGAAGCAGTCGAAAGAGCCGTAGAAACCGAAAAAAGCAATTACCATAGGTCAGTCCCCAGTGGTATGATCAGGTTAAAAATATTGCTGATGTAACCTTAAATGTTATTTCTAAGAGCTAACCATTGACGGAGACAAAATGGTGGGATATTCTGCAAAAACTCCCTTACAACTCCTGGCGACGAATAGGTCATCCGAAAAACTTTTTTCCATTTTCCCTCTTTTAGGTAAACTAAAAAAAGACCATATTGAGCAACTTCAATATATTTTTTGAGCAGTGCCTTATTAATATCTCTATCATAGCCATTATCTTGTAATAAATATTCATATGCCACAAGTACCTGCAGATACTTTTCGGAATCGGAGGGCGCTTTGTGGGTAACCCTATAAATATAGAGGGGTTCATTTAAAACGTAAAGCTGTAACTTATGTTTGAATAACTGCATATAGAATTCCATATCCTGATTATATCGCAGATCTGTAAACCTAATGTTGGACTTTTTTATTATTTCCAGAGGTACAACTGGATGAATTAAGCCTAGTGCATATCTGATGAAATTAAGAGGGGTGATTAACGAAATCTCTGATTCTCTGAAGAACCTTTGCAGGCCGATTCTTTTGAAAAAGGTTGTGTAGGGTAAAAAATCATTACTTTTGCCTGACAGGCACATCAATAAGTCATCAGCTACGAATGAACCCGGGTTCATTTTGCCAAGATGGATTAGCTTTTCCAACCTCTTTTTATCCCAAGCATCATCTGCGTCGATAAAAGCTCCCCATTCGCCTTTGCCCATATCTATCCCAATATTCCGGGTCGGCCCGGGACCGATATTTTTTTCGAGACGAACAATGTTGATGCGTGGGTCTTTGAAAGAAAGGATTATCTCAGCTGATTTATCACTTGAGGCATCGTCAACTATAATGAATTCAAAATCAGTAAAAGACTGATTTATTACTGATTCTATGGCGTTGTGGACATATTTTGCGCAATTGAAAACCGGCATGATGACAGAGACGGCAGGATTATGCAATAAATTTCCCATCAAACCTTTGCCTTTCAATAAGCCAGCCGGCGTTGCCGCTGTTCCCCCTTTCCCAGGGGGTACAGCGCTACCAACGTAAATTCATGCTCCCGGCCATCAGTGGTTATTACCGGCAAAGCGGCGGCCAGGGCTTCTACTTGTACTATGCCGAAGGAATCGCATATAGTTGGAAAAACAAAAACATTGGCCCACTCATAGTGGCGGCGCACCTCTGTTCGACAGACTTGGCCCGTAAGTTCCATCGGGGTCGCCACCGGCGGCTGTAAGGGTCCCGGATGGCCACTGGCCTTACCAGGCGCGCTACCACCCTGGTGCTGTTCAATTCTCCCAGGGCTTGAACCAGGTATTGCGGCCCCTTGCTCGGGAAAACCCCACCCACGAACAGCACCCGCAATATGAGGAGAACTCCGTTCCCTGAGAAAGCCATTGTAACCCTAGATCACCATGTCCGGAATGGCGTTAATTGGGTTGGCGATGACCGGCACCATCGCACGAAATAGCTTCCATGATGACCATGGGCGTGCCTTCGTGTCTGGACGGCAAAACCAAGACATCCAGGTGGGGGATCAGGTTAACCCAGCGTCCTTCACATATCCCTTAAAGGAGGCATATTGGGGGCGCTTTGCGGCCCACCCAGAAGCCGCATCCTGTTCTGGGCCGCTCCCGGCTAAAACCAGCTTCAAATTTTTCCCCTGCGAATAAAGCTGGTCTACGGCCTCGGCTACTAGGCGCCAGACACCCAAGCTGCTACATTGCATTAGGTAGATTATCTTCAGTAAAAACCGCTTTATACGTCTTTACTGATGAATATTTTTAAGAAACCCTAACTATTTCAATTAATCGAAAGTTGTCTTATACAGGTTGAGGAACATATTACCAACCCGGTTGATTTCAAACTTTTCTAAGAACGAAAGCTTAGCTTGTTTACTTAATTTTCTAAGTAACTCTATATTATTTAATAGCAACTTAAGCCGCTCGGCAATTTGGCCTGCGTCTCTCTCAACAAAAAATCCATTATATCCATCAATGACCACATCAAGATTGCCATCAACCGGCGTAGCAATGATCGGTACACCACAAGATATTGCCTCTATTAGGACCATAGGCATGCCCTCTAGATTGGTCGGCAAAACCAGGACATCCAAGTGTGGAATGAGGTTAGTCCCAGCGTTTGTGACATAGCCCTTGAAACTAGCGTATTGGGGATGTTCGCCGGCCCATTTGTGGGCCAGCTTTTGTTCTGCTCCGCTGCCAGCTAAGATTAACTTTATGTTCCGGTTACCCTCCGAGTATAGCTGTTCCACCGCGGCGACAAGATAGCGCCAGCCTTTCCTGTCATCAAACGCACTTATATAACCAATCTGCAATGGCTGGGATGGGTCCATCGATCTCGGACAACCCCAAAGTCCTTTGTCTTCAATTCCGTTTGAAATTTGCTGAAACATTTCACAGGGGAGACCAAAATAGTGATTCGCCCTTATTATCCCCGGGTTGTCGGTAGAGGTAAGGGTAACATTATAAGTTATGAGCCTTCTGGCAATTACGGCGTGAAGCAGCCTTTTAATAACTGCGGATTTTTTGTAAGTCCTCACCCCATGGAAAGTATCGACAATCGAGAGAGGGCAAGAAATATCAGCTTTTATCGGCAGATAGATACCCGAGATCCATGCATCGTGTAAATGAACCACCATGCGTTCAGGCCTAAACCTGTCGTGTAAGTTCTTAACCCATCGGCTTAACGGAGAAAAATAATTAAGAAGGTAAGATCCTGGGAACGAGCCCACCCTGCTTATAAAAAAGGGGATGCCTAGATGCTCAAGGTCTTGGCGATAGGAATGTGGCCAAGATTTCCTAGCAAGAATGCCGGTGGCCACCGCTATTCCATCTTGGTCTTTAAGCCAGCCCATGAGAGTGCGCATCAAAGCCCAGACGCCGGTATTGGGGCTATTAGCAAAATGCATAATTAATATTTTTGGGCGGGACATAATTATCATTCTTTTTTTTTGAATTAATCTTTATGTAGTTTCTATGACCTTTCGCCAACTCGTTGACACAGGCTCAAAACCGAAGGCAGCGACCTTTTCTCTGGCGTTTTCTGACATATAAGAAAGCAATTGAAAGTTCTCGAGAAATCGATTTATTGCCGCTGCAATAGCTCCAGGATCCCGGATCGGAACAATAAACCCATCTTTTTCAGGGGTTACAACATTAGCACAATTTGTCGTGGCGATAACAGGCAAGCCGTGGGCCATTGCCTCCAATTGGACCCTGCCGAAACCGTCGGTTATGGTCGGGAATAAAAAAAGATCTGCCTGCTCAAACCATTGATGAACAAGCGGTTTATATCCGACAAATTCAACGTTTGGCGGAGCCTGACTCATTGCCTCTTGGGTAATCTCAATGGGACCAACAACCGTGAATGTAACCGGCGCATTTTTAAGTAAAGAAGCGGCTTGAATAAGATATTGAATTCCCTTTCTCAAGTTTACAGTTGAAAGATACAAAACATTCAATTTTATTTTATGCATATTATATTTTCTACTTCTTACCATACCATGACCATTAACATACATAATAGGTATTACACTAATTTTTTGTGGTGAAACTCCTTGATAAATTAAAGCCTTTTTGCTAAACTCAGAATTCACTACAATAATATCCGCCATTCGCCATTCAGCTTCCACCCTTTCAAGATATTCTTCATTATATAATAAATTATTGGTCTCCCAGCCAGGGAATAAAGACCTTTCTTCTAATACTATCTGTGAATCAAAGCGCGCAGTATCTATCTGATCTAATATAGTTAAATTGCCTAACTCTTTTTCCATCTTTATAGATTCGAGGCTTGCAGAAGAAAAACCGATAAAAACATTATGGTCCCCTTTGGGTATCCGATTAACGACATTGCAGAAGGCTTTTCCATATTTTAAAAAATGTGCATTAAAGGCTTCATTCGATCTTTTGCGCGCCCTCAGTGAGGATAAGCGAGCCATGATTCCAAGCCAGTTAAAAGCCACAACTTTTTCTTGAGGTATTTCTGGGTGAAAATTGCTTAGCGATTTTACCAAAATCTCCCATTTAGATAATGAGGAAATCTTTCTAAGCTTATCGGCCCACCAATTCCAAAAATCAGTTATAAATAGCTCTAAAATACCATGTTTAAGTAATGCCAATGGTACCCCATATTGCTCCCGCGATCCCATTTGAGCTAGGCGAACCCTGATTTGCTCAAACGTTCCATGCATTGTATTAGACCCCCCTAAAGGAATGGCGAGGTCTTAATTTAGCAAAATTTTGTGATTGAAGATAGATTGCCTGTCGATTTTTGCTAATCTGATGAATTAGAAGAATCCATAAACACCAGATCACTTTAGTGTTTAGGCAAGAGATGATTTGGGCATATAAGAGCCAGTTACTGTAAATGACAAGCGTTGGCAATACTGCTGGAAGCATTCTCTTGTCTTTCATCAAGTAATAATATGGTGCAATGAAAAACATCACACTAAAAAGCATCCCGGGCAGGCCACCGCTGATGCCAATGTCCAAAAAGGTATTATGGGCAATGTCGTATGTACCTTGGCTGTACTTAGAAAGGTATTCAGAGTAGGGCAGCCCGAAGAGGGGAAACTTCAGGATGGCATCTATGGCTGGACTAAAGACATTTTCCCGCCCTCCTGTCAGCCCCACTTTTTGCCAATAATTTACTAACACATCCATGCGGGTTGAAAGAAATGCAAATTCTTTAGACCACATGATGATAGCCATGCTTGTACCTAATAACCCACCGAGGATCATGGCTTTTTTCCATAAAGGCCACTCCTGTGGATTCCAGCTTATACTCAGCAGGAACAATAGTAGCAACGATCCGGACCCGCACATTATAACACCGCGGGACACGGTGGCAAGGGCTGCCGGTAAGCAGAGCACCACCGCCAGAACGGATAATGTATACAGGGTCCAACGAGTTTTCTTTTCTGTTGTTAAGGAAGTGTGAGCGAAGGTCAACGATAAGAATCCCACCACGGCAGAAAGCAGAAACGGGTAAATAGTATTGGCGTCTCCCCGGCCACTGCCGATACGGATAGCCCCTCGGATAGGATTCCTCATAAATATTTCTAGTCGCTCGGGAACATAGACCGAGATGCCCAACTCCCGCCCCCAGAAACCCGGCAAGCATAAGAGACAACCAATCAAAATTGCCAATAAGCAAAGGTCGTACCGGCCATTGGTTTGGGAGATCAGGTTCCAGATGATGACCGCTATCACCATGGCTTTCAATATCATTTTTAACGCACTCAAGTCCGCATTGATAATGGCACAAATAGCCATCCACCCCAGAAAGGGAGTCAGCCAGGCGATGAAAACCCAGGGGATCTCCAGCTTGTTTTTAGTGGGAAAAAAGAGCCTGCGAATAGAGGTAACTGCTATCCAGCCGATTACTGCCAGGTCCGCATTGATTAAAGGAAAGGATGACGAAATGTCGGGAATAATCTGGGTGGCCGTCAGGAACAGCAACGCACTGTATGGCGAGAAAAATGAATAAAATGACACGCTGAGCAGAATAGGAGCAGCCAGGGTTTTATGAATGAGGTCGAAGTTAATGAGGAAGCAGGGAATGAACGTCAAGAGAACCGGGAGCAAAAAGCGCTGCTGGGTATCTTGATTTCTTTCTGCGGCTTTCGAGTCGCCAAGCCACGGCAACCCATTCACCCTCAAGGCGGAGGCCTTGCTTTTTACGGAGGCATTAGGGAAAACCATATCAGCATTTCCGCGTCATAGAGACGAGATGGCCTGGTAAAGCGCCTTGCCGGCAGCGTAGCATACGGGGCCAGGCCTGTCGGCGATTAAAACTGTTTCATAATTTGTTTGATCTTCCGCAAGGATTTCCATAGCCTGGGGGTAAGGTTATTCGGGATTCTCGCCAACCACCAACATTCCCACCATTCTCGGGACAAGCTGCGAGTTCCCCGGGCATATTCCAGTAATTGCAAGGCGATATCCCGTTTCCCCCCTTCTAAACAGTGCTTGGCAGCCCTTAATTGACAACCCGCAACATATTCCTGCAAATCTTTTATTTTATCAGCAGGAATCATGCCTTCTTCAATGGCCCGCCTGGCAGTCTTAGAAAGTTGGGGTTCGCCGGTCCAATACCTTGCTCTCGGCTCGTTATGCCATATCGCCCCCCACTCCCGGGTCCAGGCAATGGGATGACGGATGGCGACCTTTAGCCAGGTATCGAGGTCTTCTCCATTAGTTTCTCCAATTGGAAACCCGCCAATCTCTTCCAAAACATTTTTCCGGACTGCCACTGAGGAGGACGAGACTGGAATAAAAGGGGCTGCCTTAAAATAATTATCAATAATTCCATCCTGCTGTTCCGCAGGGAAAAATTGAAAGTCAGGTTCCTTTACCGACCCGTCCGTATAAAATATCTTGTAAGCTGTGGCATAGGCGCCGGCCCGAGGAAATTTTTCCTTAAGCCTTAGGATAGTTTCTAAAAACTGGGGATACCACTCATCATCGGCATCCAAAAAAGCAATTAAGTCGGTTCGCGAGGCTGCAATGCCGGTATTGCGCGCCGCACATACCCCTTGATTTTCTTGCCGGATCAATTTAAGGCGGGGATCTGTAAAACCAGAAACTATTGCTCCGCCGCCATCGGTGGAGCCATCATCTACGACCAAAAGTGCGAAATCAGTCACTGTCTGAGAAAAAACCGACCTTAAGGCTCGCTTGATATACTCAGTCTTATTATAAACCGGAATCACTATGGAAATGATCGGCATAACAAAGATCTCCCCAAGGAGATGAGCTATAATTAATTGCCAACATTCAACGTCTTATGAGACGAACCCCCAGCGAATTAAATAATAAATTATCAAATATTCCTAAATTAGAATTGATGGTATAAAAAATTATAAAAACAAAAACCCCTAGTAAAACCGGCAGCAAAAACCATTGGTAGCTATTAAATACCAAATAGAGAGCACAACCATTAATAAGTATACTACCTAAAAATGATGTCGTGATTAGCTGTTTAATGTCTAATTTGTATAAAATAATTTGCAACAAAAAAATGCTAATTATGATTTCAAGGGAATACCCAATTAAATATGCTAACGCTAATCCTCTGGCGCCGTATATGGGAACAAGGTATTTTACTGCCGTCATAAAGATGACGCAGTTCATCAGACCAATAAGAAATCCCAGCCATACCCGGTTCGAAGTATAGAAAGCCTGTCCCAAAATGTTTAAGGCGACTACGGTTATAGCCATGCAGATAGTCAATGGCAGGACACTGCCGGCAGCTTGATATTTATCCCCAAATATTTGCAGAAGCCAGGGATAGAGGGCCAGGACCACGCACCCCAGAGCGATGGCCAGGTTCCAAACCAACATCAATTGGACATTCAAAAAGCGGGCATAAAGGCCAGTATCTTTTTTCCCAAAAAATTCCGACAAGATGGGGACGGAAACCGAGGCCAGGATACTACTGGCCATTATAACCATATAGTAAAATTGCATGGACACGTTGAAAAGTCCTAATTCCGCATATCCTTTGAGTTGGTTGGCCAGTATGGCATTGGCCGCCCAAATTACCGCCATATGAATCATGCCGCTGAGAAAAAAGGGAAAGGAAAATTCCCAGATAATAATTTTTTCCTTAAAGGATCGAAGAAAATTAAGTTTGATGCCGTAGAAGCGATATTTCCGGGATAGAAAAAAGGTTGATACTGCTGCACCCATTAACGAGGTTAAAATTAACGCAATTATTACCCCTCGCAGACCGCCCCACCAGACGAGGAGTGCGGTCAAGGGAAGACCCAATAGCGCCTGGCAAAAATTAACCTCGGCCAGAGTCCGGAAGGCTTGGAAACCAGCCAAGATGCCGGTTTGCGGGCCAAAAATTGTAGATACAAAGAGAAGCAAGCTGGCCAGGCGCAATTCCCCTGCCATATGGGGGGCATTGAGGGTATGGCTCGCAAACCAGGGAGCCCCGTAAAAGCAGATACAGGCCAAAATGCCGCCAACCGTCCAGGAGGCCAGATAGGTGAAACCGATGATCCGGCCGGTGCGGTCAGGATCCTGGGATTTAAATTCTGCCACATACTTGGTCGCGGTCATACCCAGGCCCAGGCCCCCAAAGGTCCCAAATAAACCGATGGTACTTTGAATCATAGCCAATTCGCCATAACCGGTTTGACCAAGAAACCTGGCGATAATCACGGCTCCTAAAAAAGTAGATAACCTATTTACCGCGGTTCCTGTCAGGCTCCAAAATGCGCCACGGGCATAACGCGAGACAAGAGGGGTATTGCTATCGGATTGTGGAATTGATTCCATATTAATTTAAACTATTGGTACCAGAAAAACGTTATCCTCAAAAGTATTTAAGTTAATAACCTTTTAATCTTGAGGCTAGGGGTAGCGGTTTAATTGCATCGAATGTAAGATATTAATTCTCCACTAAAAAGATATTTCCCCCTTTTTAGATATTACTAACATTATATTTACTAATTGCTGAATAAAATGCCCCACTATATCTTAGTTTCATCTTACCATATAATTCAATAATCAATATGTTTACCTTATCAATGCATTCCCCATAGGTTTTTGATTGGTTCAGAAATATTATAATTTTCATTAACAAATATATAATTAAAAGTCTTAATACCGATAGTTATTTGTCTTACTCTAATGGGATATTTTAATCCAGGAACCGAAATGTTAAATGAATTCCTATTAAGCAAAAACTTTGATGCTACAATGAATCGATGGATTAATCCAAATTTATTAATAGGCTTGATATACTTATGGTTGATTCAATCGTTCAATTTAAATAAAAAGCTACAAATCATTTCTTCCCCTTCAAATTATGAACGTTACATATATTATTGAAAAAAGCGAATAATGGTGAACTTATAATTTCATTATTCCCTCGAGAAACGGGGACCTCAGTAAGGACCAAAAGGCTCCCTAGTAGAGACGAGCGCCTAGGCTATGTCCGGAAGATAACCCCTTAAGCCGGCTAACCAGGCTAAGTCGCAGAGATTCCATCACGATCTATGATAATTAAGGCTTTCCATGACGCTTCACCATGGGCAGATCGCCAATGTCCCTTGCTATGAAATTTTATAATGATAATTTTCAGGGGACATGATAGACTTTTTCAGGTCTATGTCATCTGACGTTAGTCAAAGATAAAATAAAGCATCATAAAAATGCCTAGAAATCTATTTAGGCGTAGCAAATGTTTCAATACTTAATTTTTTATAAATATTCAATCGTTATGTTATTTTGCTTGTAAGCTATTGTTATTAAAAATGATATTGAAGGTCTTCCATAAGATCGATTTTATTGACTGTAAAGCAAGTGTGGCGAAAGGCCTGAGGTGCGATACGGTGTATCTGAAATACTCAACGGAAAAATACCCTTGAGGCACCCTAAATGTTTTGCCTAAACTTATTGAGCCGATCTTTCACCCAACCGAGGGCTCCGCTCTTGGTCTGATGGTGCCGGCGCCGAGGCCCCGGCTGCTGATCAATGTCCGAATCTGCAGCATAATAAGAATGGTAGCGGTAGTATTGACCGTAATAATATCCATATCCCTTCCTGTGCACGGGGATATTGTTCAACACCGCGCCCAGGAGGGGGGCCTTGACTTCCGCCAGGATATTCCTGGCCTGGATGACGGCCTTGCGCGGCGCCCCCTCGGCCTTGATCACCAGGAGCACGCCTTCCACCATGGTCGCCAGGATGGCGGCGTCGGTCACCGACAGCAGCGGGGGCGAATCCACCACCACGCGCCCGAATTTCTCCAGGGCAAGGGCAAAGAACTTTTGCATGCGAGCCGACTGCAAGAGTTCAGAGGGGTTGGGGGGAATCTTGCCGGCCGGCATCACCAGGAGGTTGGGCACCAGGGTTTCCACCAGCGGCAGTTCGTTGACGTCGCCCACCAGGAAATTGCTTAACCCCGGTTCCAGGGGGACTTGAAAAAGCGTGTGCAGGGAGGGGCGCCTCAGGTCGCAGTCCACCAGGAGAACCGAAGGCTCGGCCTTGGCCAAGGCCGTGGCCAGATTGACGGCGGTCATGGACTTCCCCTCCAGAGGCATAGAACTGGTTACCAACAAGATGCGGGGGGCCTGGTCCGGAGTGGAAAAGAGAATACTGGTGCGCAATCCCAGATACGCTTCCGAGGCCTGGGGATGGCTGCCGTGGTGCACGATAAGTTCCTGGAACTCTTGGACGGGGTTGCCCGCCGAAGCTTCTAGATGAGGAATCATGGCCAGGTTGGGGATCTCCAGCCAGCCTTCCACTTCCTCCGGGGTCTTCAGGGTGGTATCCAGATGCTCGAGACCCAGGGCCAGGGCGATGCCGCAGACCACCCCCAGGACCGAGGCTATTAGTATATTGCGAATTTTTCGGGGGTAAAAGGGGGCCTCCGGCACCGTGGCCGGATAAACGATGCGGATGTTGCTGGCTGGCATATTCTCGTTGGTGGTGACCGTCTTGAAACCTTTCAAGACGTTTTCATAAAGAGCCCGATTAGTTTCCACATCCCGCAGCAAAACCCGGTATTGGATAGATCGGTCGCTCATATTCTGGGAGCTTTGTTTTTGAGCATTAAGGGCTGCCTTGAGATTTTCTTCCTGGTTTTTGGCCATCTGGTATTCATTCTTGATGGCCTGGATAATCTGGGACATTTCCGCGCCGATCTTTCCCCGGGTCGCGGCGAGCTCATTATTAATCTGGATCATTCGGGGGTGGCTCGCTCCGAATTTCCGGCTCAA
>Ga0326727_10017382_pt1 | contig 14943 bp, 11 predicted proteins | sample MB2enrmetagenome_FD_207643 | JGI IMG/M metagenome (GOLD analysis project Ga0326727, IMG submission 207643) | Lab enriched peat soil microbial communities from McLean, Ithaca, NY, United States - MB29MY | ecosystem: Environmental > Terrestrial > Soil > Wetlands > Peat | place: USA: New York... | reverse complement strand
GCCTTGAAGGCCGCACTGTGTCGTTTCCGTTTTGCTTTCATAAGTCTGCTCTTTCTTATCTACAGCAAACCGGCAAAAATCGAAACTTACCCGTGGTCTAATTTTAGGGGTCCACCTCTGCTCATCGTTGAACACCGTGGAACCGGGGGCGACCATGGCTTCAATGTTATCCACCAAAAAAGCGCAACCCCGCAATCGATAGTTGCGGGGTTGCGGGGTTGGCCCGAAATGAGGGTCCGCCTTTCTTGCTGGTTACCTTTTCATAGCGCTGCGCAAAAACCGGCCGACTGCTCAAGCTCATTCCGAATGGCGGCGATGTCCTCCCAAATGGCCAGACACCGCCGAAAGTTCCATCCGTTATCAATTATCATCCTTAATTCCGTTCGGATCTTCCACCGCAAGAATAATGCCAACTTTTTTAGCGCCTCGACAATTTGAATGTAACCAGTTGATTACAAGTAACTTTCACCGAAACAGCCTCAATGGCGCTTTCAGCCCTTAGTGTAATCATTTCCGACACTTTCTCGTTTTTCAGAGCTTTAAAAACACGCATCCATTTGATCTACAACAACTTACAACTCGCCATGTCATATCGTCAGTATTTCCAACACTTTACAGAAAAGTGGCCGCAGCGTCCCGCCGCGATGGATGAGCCATATTGTCACCATTTCCAACATCCTGCAGAAATTGCCCGGACAATCACCAAGCCCCGAAAAGGCCGAACTTTAATCTTTGAACCCGCCATTTTGCTCTTACACTCGCCTCCTGTTGATAAAACATATTTGAAGAAGGAGGCCGAGTCATGGCGGCGCGGCAGCGCCGCCCTACCAGGACCTCCCATTGATAAAATATATTTGAAAAAGCCGGCCCATTCGCAGCGACCGCCCCCGCCGTGGCGCGACGAGATCCGCTCCGTTTTGATTTCGCGCGCGCGCCTGGCCCGCCGCGTCCACGCGCTGGCGCGGCAGATCGAAAGAGATTTCGCCGGCGGCGACCTGGTGATCGTCGCCCTGCTCAACGGCACCGTGGTGTTCCTGGCGGATTTGCTCCGGGGCCTTACCCTGCCCCTGCGGCTGGACTTCATCGGCGTCTCCAGCTACCGCGACGGCGCCGGGTCGGGCGGGCTGATGTTCACCAAGGAACTGCGGCTGGACGTGCGGGGCCGGGATGTGCTGCTGGTGGACGATATATTGGACACAGGGCGGACTCTCTCCCGCGTGCTGGCCAAATTGCGCCCGCTCCAGCCCCGCCGCCTCAAAACCTGCGTCCTGCTGGACAAACCGGCCCGCCGCCTCGAAACCATCGCCGCCGATTACGTCGGCTTCACCATTCCTGATGAGTTTGTTGTCGGCTACGGATTGGATTACGCCGAGAAATACCGCAACCTCCCCTTCGTCGGCCTGCTCCACCCGCGCATTGTCGCCGTCACTTCTGGAGCAACTGTTCCAGGGCGTTGATGATGAATTGCACCGCCACCGCCGCCAGCAACAGCCCGAACAGCCGGGCCACCAATTTCAGCGCCAGCGGGTTGAGATAATGCGCCCCGCGCACCGCCAGCCAAAAAACCCAGTAAGAGGAAAAGCAGACGGCCGCAATGGCGGCAAACAGCGCCACCACTTGCGGAAAACCCCGCGCCTGGCTCAGCAGAATAAGCGCCGTCGAAATGGACCCCGGCCCGGCCAGCATCGGCACCCCCAGCGGGGTGATGGCGATGTCATCCTTGGCCGCCCCGGCCGCCACCTCCTCGTCCGTTTCCCGGGCCGGCGACCGTTTGGCGTACAACATATCCAGCGCAATCCGCAGCAGCAGGATGCTGCCGGCGATTTGGAAAGCCGGCAACGTGATCCCCATCACCTTGAAAATGACCGGCCCGGCCGCCGCAAAGAGCATGAGCACCCCCGCCGCCACGCAGCAAGCCAGCCGCGCCATGCGCAGCTTGACCGCCGGCGCGTCCTGCGGCGTCATGGCGATAAACGCCGGCACCACCGCGATCGGATCCAGGATCACGAACAGCGAGCCGAACGCCAGCAAGAGATATTCGCTGAGTTTCATCCCGTCTTTCGGGCCATAGTGAAGACTCGGGGCATCGCCAGGGCGGCGCCTTCACGACAGGAACAAGTCGGCGGACACGCCGAAGTGCCGGGCCAAAGTCCGCGCATGATTGAGCAAATAATCCTCCTGGTCTGGTGTCAGGTTGTGCCCGGCCATTGCGTCCGTGATTTCCAGAACATTCCGGAACTCCACCTTGTCATGGATGGGGCGCGGCGTGAGTATCTGGCACAGACCGGCGTAGCCCTTTGGCAAACCGGCAAATTCGATCTTTCCTTGTGTCGTTCTCATAGAGTTTCTTTCCAGCGATCTTTGCTGTATTCAGCGTGCGTCATAAAACGACACTGCAATGATGCGCACTGAGATAAATTGTATCCGCTCTCTGGATTTGTCAAACCGGAATCCCCGCAACATTTTCGGCCGTGGATGGGTGGATCAGCGCCACCCCGCGCCTCCGCCCGGCTTCTCCAAAGCGCACATTCCGGCCCGGCAAGAAATTGGAACTTTGTTTCTTTTCGGTGTCCCCTGCCGGTTTCGATTTGAAGAGAAGCATGGACAATTCGTGCGCCTCTGCCAGGCTGGGCAGAGGCATCTACATTGCTGCAACCCGTTGAAAAGAAAATGAAAACCGAAGAACGCATCGAACTGACCCGGACGGACATCACGGCGTTTCGGGGAGACGCCATCGTGAACGCGGCAAATACATCGCTGCTCGGCGGCGGTGGAGTGGATGGCGCGATTCATCGGGCAGCCGGTCCGGCGTTGCTGGCGGAGTGCCGCGCCTTGGGAGGCTGCCGCACTGGCGAGGCGAAAATCACACGCGGCTATAAACTCCCTGCCAAGTTTGTCATCCACGCCGTCGGGCCGGTCTGGCGCGGCGGCAAGAACCGGGAGCCGGAGCTGCTGGCCTCCTGCTACCGCGCCTGCTTTGACCTCGCCCGGGCCAACGCGGTGAAAACGATCTCCTTTCCCGCCATCAGTTGTGGCGTTTATGGGTATCCGATTCCCGATGCCGCGCGGATCGCCGTGCGCGAAACGCGCGCCGCTTTAAGCATCCTGGAGGCGCTGGAGCGTGTCACATTCGCTTGCTTCACCGAGGAGGTGTTTTCCGCGTACCAAACCGCGCTTGGGAAGCAGGAGCAGTGAAAACCCTCCTGAACCTTGCCACCTGTTGAAAAAAACAGGTTCAATTTCTGAACAGGAGGAAACAGAGGCAACAGAGCTTTTTCCATTCTCCGTTTTCTCCGTGTGCTCCTGTTCAAGATTCCTGTGTCAAGCGTTGCATGGCGAAAAAAGAGGAATGCCGGTGATGGAACAAAAGCCGGGCCGGTATTGGGGCGTGATTGGCCGGCAACACCTGCCGCTTGGGAAACGAGGGCAGACGCCGGAGGTCAGAGATCAGATTTCCCAATTTCCCAATTTCAGCTTTCAGCTTTTGTCTTGACGAGCCAACTGTTGCCGGAAGATTTCACGGCCAAGCTCTTTTGCAACCGCTCTCTAACACGTCTTCCGCGCCACCCAGTCCCAAATGAGAAAGGTGCAGACGAAGAACGGATAGATGCCGTAGAGGGTGTCACTGACCGAATGTGACCGGTGATCCACGGCCAGGAAAACCTGGGCGCAGAAGAGCGCAGCCAAGCCGGTCACGATTGCGCCTGGAACGGAAACAGGGAGGTAGAGCATCCCGAAAGGTTTGAACCATTGTGTTTTCATAGGGCGATATTGTTTGCACACTGCATTTCCATGTCACTTTGTATTACAAAGTGGAAATTGTCAACCTGTTTTTTCACCTTTTTTTCACGGCCTCTCCGTCTGGGGTGGCAGGGAGGGCGCCCCGCGCAGGCCGCGCCGGAAGGAGGCTCCGCCCGCCCTTCCCCCGCCGAAGACCGGCTGGTTGCCCGGAGGCGGGCCTTCGCGGCGGGCTGTCACCAGCACTGGTGGCTGGCGGGAAAGGTCTTTTGGATTGCACGACCCGCGCCGAGCATGAATGCCCGAACCTGTGACTGCATCAGCATTGCTTTATCAAAAGACTTCCGCCCGCAGTCCAGCCACCCGCCGGACCGTTTTGGCGATCTGCGAAAGGTCTTTCAAGGGCAGATGACTGCATCCTGTCCCGGCCATCGGACGCGTCGCGGAATAGATTTGGACGAGAGGAATCTCCGCGCCCGCCTGCTTCAGTTCCTTCAATCGCTGCGCGTATTGCCTGATTTCGCGCGCGGGCGGAGGCTGGCCGTTGATGGCGGGGAACAGGCTCTGAATGACCACCGGACGCCAGCGGGCCAGCAGCAGGATATTGTCCATGATTTTTTCCAGCGGGATGGCGGCGCCGTTGACCCGGCTCACATATTCCTGCGTGCCTCCATCCAGTTTTGCCCAAATCTCGTCCGTTCCTGTGAGGAGCTTTAGTCCCTCTTGAACTTCCGGCCGGTCCAGCGCGGTGGAATTGGTAATGACCACGATTTTGAAAAACGGCAACGCGCCCGCCGCGCGAAGGTGGACGATGGATTGCAACGCCCCGCAAAAATAGTTTGACAGTGTGGGTTCGCCGTCCCCGCTCACGGCCACATGGCGCACTTGCAGCAACTCCGCCGGCAATTTGGCGTAGCGCGGCCGTTGCCGCAGACTCCCCGAGGCGGCCAGGGAGTAAGTCCCGCGCAGCTCGGCGGCCATTCTCTCCGCATCAAAGCGGGACGCCCGCGCGGGCTGGGCGCGGTCTATCTCGCAGTATAAGCACTGGAAGGTGCATTGCAAAGCCGGGTTGACGTTGACCCCGATGGTCAATCCTCCGGCGCGCGGGGAAATGACGAGGTAAACGAACTGATTGTCCAAAAAATCCCGCGGATACCCAAATGCCTCTTCGCGGGTGATTCCGGAACGGGCCGGCGTTTTCCCATTGCCATCCGGGCCGGTTATCCGGGCGCTGCGTTGATCCTGAATTCTTGCCATGATGAGAACAATATGGGGCCTCCCGCGGGCGCGGCACTACACTTTTTTTGCGAAACGATTGCCCGTTTTTGTGACACGGATGAAAGCAAGGCGGTCCGAAGAACCTCATTCCTTGGGCTTTTCCATGGCGCATGTGCCAATGATAAACGAGCCGAAGGCGGCAAAGGTGCTGACTTCCTTGGGCTGCGAAATATACGCCTGATAGTTGTCTTGAATGCCGATGCTGCTGCAGTCAACCAGGTCAATAAGCCCTTTTTCGTTCCGCCTGGTTTTTTGGATGATCCCCTCATAAGCCTTTCTGGCCACCGGAGAGTATTCGCCGGAGCTGATGTACCCCTGGTCCACGGCTTTCTTCAACAGATACAAAAACATCCCGGTGCCGGAAGTCTCGTTCCAGTTTCCGGGCTGGCCGCCCTTGTCAACCACCTGGCACCACAGGCCCGTTTTGGGGTCCTGGGCGTCTTTCAATCCCGCGCAGAGCTTTTGCAGAGCCGACATCAGGACCGGATAATCGGGATGCGACTTGGGCAGGTAATCGAAGACGTCGGCGATCAAAACCGCATACCAGCCCAGGCCCTCGCTCCACACTTCGGGGGCCAGGCCGGTTTGCTTGTTGGCCCAGCTTGCCTGTTTGGATTCGTCCCAGCCATGCAAGAGAAGTCCGTTGGGCTTCTGGCAATGTTGCAAGGCCAGTTTCATTTGTCGGGTAACTTCGCCCAAGTCGCCGGCGCTGTCGCCCAGGGCGCCGGCATATCTGGCCAGGAACATTTGCCCCATGAAAACACCATCCACCCACAATTGATGTTTGGCCCAATCGCCGTGCCAGAAGCTGCCATCGCTGTTGCGGGGGTAGTGGACGAATCCGCCCCGCACCGTGTTCGCGGCGATCCTGTATTTGTTTTCCCTGGTTTGTTCGTAGAGGAAGGTGATGGCATATCCAGGAAGAAAGTTATCGAGGGCATTGCTGCTGAAACGGGGCGCGTTGCCTTTGTCGTCAACCTGCTCATCCACGTACTTTCTGATATAATTGAAGTAGGCCGTGTCGCCCGTCGAACGCCACATTTTCTCCAGGGCAAACATGATGTAGCCGGCCTGCCAGCTAAAGCTGTTGCTTTGCCCCGCCCAATGGATGTTGTTCGGGTCCGGCACTCTTTCCATAAAGCTCCTGGCCACCGCGACAGAATAGTTGGTGGGGGCTGTCCGGGCCGCCGGGACGCACCACAGGAATTCCGCCAGGGCAATTATCAGACTCATTCGGAGGGTTGATTTCATATTGTCAATGGGCTTTGCGCGCGCGCGGACTCAGTAGTTGGTCACCACGGCGGCGCGGATGAAGCCCTGTGTCAGGCTGTTGGAAAGCATAAAATTGGTCTGGCCGCAAGCGCCGCACACGAGCGGATTCCAGGCGGGATTGGAAGTCAGCGCCGGCGCCTGGTAGAGTTGGTAGGTCAGCGCGCCGCACCCGTTGCCAATCCCAACCTGGAGCGCGGCGTTTGCCGCCGGAAACACTCCCAGAACAGGTTGCGGCGGCTGGGTGAAGAACGGCAGCACGCACACCGGCATGGAAACGGCCAGGCTCTGCGCTTTGAGGGTGAGCAGGCCGGTGCCGGGATCAATCGAGTAGAGCACGACGCTGCTGGATCCCTGGTTGGCCACGAGGCAGAAAGCGCCGGTTGGGTCGAGCGCGAAGTTGCGCGGGGTCGCGCCGGTCGGCGCCTGTTGAACCAGGGTGAGGGCGCCGTTGAGGGCGTTGACGGCAAAGACCGCGACGCTGTTGGTGCCGCTGCTGTTATTGGCGCGATTGGAGCCATAAACGAACTTGCCGGAAGGGTGAACGGCGATTTCGGCGGCCGCATTGTTGGCGGCGCTCCAGCCCGCCGGCAGGGTGCTGTTGGTTTGAAACGCGGTCAAGACGCCGGTCTGGGCGTTGTAATTGAAAGCGATGAGGGTGGAACTGAGTTCGCAAATCACATAGGCGCGCCGGTATTGAGGATCAAACGCCAAATGCCGGGGGCCGGAGCCGGTCGCCACCGCCGTCCAGGGCGGATTGTTGGCGGCCAGGGTTCCCTGAGCCGGGTTAAACTGGTAGCTGAAAACCTTGTCCAGGCCCTTGTCACAAACGAAGGCGAACTGGTTGCCCGCATCCAGCGCCACGCAATGGCACAGCGGGCCGGAGCCGGAGGGGCCGGGGCCGGTGTGCTGGAAGAAGGCGGTCTGGCTGCCCAGCGAACCATTCGCCAGGATGGAGAACACCGCAACGCTGCCGCTGTTGTAATTGGCCACCAACAAACTTGTCCCGGCATTGTCCACTAACAAATGAACCGGCGCCTGGCCTCCGGAAGAAAGCTGGTTGAGGCAGGTCAGATTTCTGGTGCCTGGGTTGATGGAATAGGCAGAGACATAGTTTCCGGTTTCACTGACCGCATACAGGAACTTGTGGCTGGGGTGCATTGCCACAAAGGAAGCATCGGTGGCGGTGGCGGCGAGGTTGGTTGGACCGAGCGTCACGGCGCCCAAATCCAGGCTGGCCTGGTAGATGCCCTTGCTGGCGCTCCCGGCATATTCGGTGGTGTAGGTGCCGATGTAAAAGCCCTCCAGCCCGGCTCCGGGTGAGGCTGCCCGCGAGTCGCGCGCCCCGCAGAGAATCCCCGCCGCCACGACGGCTTGCATCAGCCGAATACACCTTCTTCCCAGCCCCGGCTCCGATGCGCTTCTCATTGGGGCGTGCTGACGCGATAGAACCGGATCGGCGGCGGCGACGGATCGGCCACTTGGACCAGGTTGGTGGCCGCCACAAGGTTGGTGAGCACGGCCCAGTTCACCAGGTCGGATGAGGTTTGCACCGTGAGATATGGACTATACGACGTATTGGTGATCATGAACTGCCCTGCCTGTGTGGCGCCCAGGTACATTTGGACCGCCGCGGCCTGCGGGTTCCACATCCGGCCCACCGCTCCGTCCTCCCGGCCAAAAACGAGAAAGGCGCCGTTGGGCGAGAAACTCAGGGAGCTGATTCCCACGGTTTCGTTGGTCAAGGTCCAAACCGGCGCCCAGGTCGAAGTTTGCCACATCTGGAGGGAGTCCGAGCCGGCGGCAGCCAGCCGCGTGCCGTCCGGCGAGAAGGCGACCGCCCTGGCCCCCGCGGACAGAGTGTACTGCATCGCCAGCGCGCCGGTGGCGGCTGACCAGACATCGAGCAGATTATCCTCCTGTCCCGCCGAGGCCAGCAAAGTGCCGGTCGGGTTGAACGCGATGGACACCACGGTGCAGTTGTGGCCGCCACAGGTGAGGGCGCAACTTTCGCTGCTCAGGTTCCACAGCTTGATGGTGCCGCTGTTAAACATTCCGGCCGAAGCCAGGTATTGGCCGTTCGGGGAAAAGGCGAGCGCCGCCGTGCCGTTGCTGTGGCCGGCCAAGGTGTAAACCAGGGCGCCATTGGTCCGATTCCAGAGTTTGATCACTTGTTCATATCGGTCTGCCGCCGAGGCAATCAGGCTCGTGTCCGGCGAGACGGCCAGCGCCGTCACACCATTTGTGAAAAGGGACGGAATGACCAGTATGGGGCTGGCTTGGAGCAATGTGCCATTGGAACAACTCCAGACGCAAATGTCGTTGTCCAGACATCCGCCGCCCGAAACCAGGAAGGTGGCATCTGGCGAGAAGGCCATCGCGCTCACCTGGTTGGTGTGGGCGGCCAGCACATAGGCCGGGGCGCCCGTCTGCGCCGCCCACAGCCGCAGGGAACCGTCGTTGCCGGCGGTGGCAACCATCGAACCGTCCGGGGCCAAGCAAGTCCGCGTGATCATGGCCGTGTGGCTGGTGAGATTGGTCACCGCCAATCCATTGGCTGTTTGCCAAACATTGACCTGGTGGTCGTCGCCCCCGGACACCAGCGTGGTGCTGTCCGTGCTGCACGCCAGCGACCACACCGGGCCGGCATGGCCGGTCCAGCTATGGATGGGGGTCCAGCTTGCTCCCACGGCCTTCCAGATCTTGAGCGTCCCGCTCTGATCACCGGAGAACAGGCTCTGGCCGTTGGTGGCAAACGCCAGCGCGGTCACGCCCTGTCCGCTGTTCGTCACCGAGTGCTGTAACGCCCAGCTCGCGGTGGACCAGAAACAAATGGTCTGGTCCAGACAGCCGGAAACCAGGCTGGCGCCATCGGGCGAAAAAACCAGCGAGGTGACGGAATTGGAGGAAGCCAGGCTGGTATTATTGTAACCCTGGTCCAGCGTGGCAAGGGTGGCCCAAGTGCTGGTGTTAAGCACCACGATCTTCTTAATCACATTCGTATCCTCGCCGGCGACCGCCAGCTTGGAACCGTCCGGAGAATAGGCCACGCTGCGCACCACCCCGTAGTTTATGACCGAACCGCTGCCGCCGTTGTTAAGAATCGTGCCGTCCGAAAGGCGCAGAATTCGAGTGATCCAATCCCCGCAACCGATGGCGATTTGCTGGCCGTTGGGAGAGAAGGCCAGGGAGCTGATTTTGCCGGAACACTTGGCGAAGGTGCTCACCAGCGCGCCATTGGTGGTGTTCCACAGCCGGATGGAGCCGTCGTAATAGCCCGCGGCGATGATATTCGTGCCGGCCGGCCCGAAAGCCACCGAGGTGACCTCAAGAAGTCCGGTGGCCGCCAGCGTGCGGGCCAGCGAGTTTTCGCTGACACTCCATATCTTGACAGTGGCATCATCGCTGCCCGACGCAATCCAATTGCCATCGGGTGAAACCGCCACGGCGGTGACAACGCCCGCCTGCCCGCCTTGCTCCCAGGCCCCGGCATCGAACGGTTGGCGCCCGGCCAGGCAATGCTGGGCCAGAAGGGTCAAAGCGCCGGCAATCAGTGTCTTGAGCGTGGCCGGCATTGGATTTTTTGTTTTCATATATTTATCATGGACGGATCGTCGTTTTCTCATTCGGGCGCGGTGACGCGATAGAACCGGACCGGCGGCGGCGAGGACGACGGATCGGTGACTTGGACCAGGTTGGTGGCCGCCACAAGGTTGGTGAGCACGGCCCAGTTCGCCAGGTCGGATGAGGTTTGCACAGTGAGAAATGGACTATACGACGTATTGGTGATCATGAGCTGGCCCGCCTGCGTGGCGCCCAGCCACAACTGAACGGGCGCGGCCTGCGGGTTCCAGATCCGGCCCACCGTTCCATCATCACGGCCAAAAACAAGAAAGGCGCCGTTGGGCGAAAAACTCAGGGTGCTGATTCCCACCGTCTCGTTGGTGCAACTCCAAACCGGCTGCCAGTTCGAGGTTTGCCACATCTGGATGGTGTCCGAGCCGGCGGCAGCCAGCAGCGCGCCGTCCGGCGAGAAGGCGGCCGCCCTGGCCCCCGCGGACAGACTGGTCAGCGAGCAGACGGGCGTCGCAATCCCGTTGGTCCAGATATTGATCAGACCATCGTCCTGTCCCGCCGAGGCCAGCAAATTGCCGGTCGGGTTGAAGGAGATGGACACCACCGTGCAGGTGTGGCCCGCATAGGTGAACGCACAACTGCCGTTGCTCAAATTCCACAGGTTAATGGCGCCGCTGTCAAACATCCCGCCCGAAGCCAGGTATTGGCCGTTCGGGGAAAAGGCCAGCGCCGCCGTGCCGTTGCTGTGGCCGGCCAAGGTGTAAACCAACTCGCCATGGGTCCGGTTCCAAAGCTGGATGACCTGGTCCGTTCTGTCTCCCGCCGAGGCAATCAAGCTGGTGTCCGGCGAAACGGCCAGCGCCGTCACGCCATTTGTGAAAAGTCCGGGAATGGTTTGGAGCCATCCGCCATTGGAACAACTCCAGATGCAAATGTCGTTGTCCAGACATCCGCCGCCCGAAACCAGGAAGGTGGCATCCGGCGAAAAGGCCATCGCGCTCACCTGGTTGGTGTGGGCGGTCAGGATATAGGCCGGAGCGCCTGTCTGCGCCGCCCACAGCCGCAGGGAACCGTCGTTGCCGGCGGAGGCAGCCATCGAACCGTCCGGGGCGAAGCAGGTCCGCGTGATCATGGCCGTGTGGCTGATGAGATTGGTCACCGCCGCGCCGGTCGCTGTTTGCCAAACCTTGACTTGGCTGTCGTCGCCCCCGGACACCAGCTTGGCGCCGTCCGCGCTGCACGCCAGCGACCAGACAGTGTCTGTATGGCCGCTCCAACGTTGGGCGGGGCTCCAGTTTGCTCCTGAGGCCGCCCAGGCCGTGATGTTGCCGCTCTGATCCCCGGAGAAGAGGGTCTGGCCGTTGGGGGCAAAAGCCAGCGTTGTGATCCCCGGCCCGGTGTTGGTCATGGTGCAGTTCAACCCCCAGCCGCTAGTCTGCCACAAACAGATCGTCTGGTCCAGGCAGCCGGAAGCCAGGAGGTTGCCCTGGGGCGAAAAGGCCAGCGAGGTGACAGAATTGGAGGAAGCCAGGCTGGTATTATTGTAACCCTGGTCCAGCGTGGCAACGGTGGCCCAGGTGCTGCTGTTGAGCACCACGATCTTCTTAATCACGTTCGTATCTTCGCCCGCCACGGCCAGCATGGTGCCATCCGGAGAATAGGCCACGCTGCGCACCACCCCGTAGTTTATGACCGAACCGCTGCCGCCGTTGTTAAGAATCGTGCCGTCCGAAAGGCGCAGAATTCGAGTAATCCAATCCCCGCAACCGATGGCGATTTGCTGGCCGTTGGGAGAGAAGGCCAGGGAGCTGATTTTGCCGGAACACTTGGTGAAGGTGCTCACCAGCGCGCCATTGGCAGTATTCCACAGCCGGATGGAGCCGTCGTAATAGCCCGCGGCGATGATATTGGCGCCGGCAGGCCCGAACGCCAGCGCGGTGACTTGAAGAAGTCCGCTCGCGGCCAGCGTGCGGGCCAGGCCGCCATCGCCGGCCCGCCATATCTTGACGGTGGCATCATCGCTGCCGGAGGCAATCCAGGAGCCGTCGGGCGAGGTTGCCACAGCGGTGACAATGCCTCCCTGCCCGGCTTCCTCCCAGATTCCCACGGTCAAGGTCGCCACGCGGCTGACGACATCTCCGGCCGCATCGCTGATCACCACAACGTAGTCGGCCTGGTTCCCCTCCCCCGGATCGCTGATGCTCAGAGTCGAGCTGGCGGCCCCGGAGATGTTGCCGCCATCCGTGAGGTTGGTATAGACGCCGCTGCCGATGGCGCCCGCCTCCCACTGGTAAGAGAGTGTCTGGCTGGCGGTAGCGCTGACCGTGAGCTGCGCCGTCTGGCCGACACTGACCGCCAAAGGCTCCGGCTGGCTCAAAATCTGCGGCGTCAGGATCAAGGTCAAGGCCGCCACGCTGCTGGTAATAGCGCCGTAACTGTTGGTCACCACCACGTCGTAGTTGTTTGTATCCGCCGCGGACACATTGGCGATGGTCAAAGTGGCGGTCGCCGAACCCGAGATGTTGCCCTGGTCCGCGAGGTTTGTCCCGCTCCTTTGCCAGTTGTAATACAGCGGCGCGCCGCCGAAGGCGGTGACCGTGAATTGAGCGGCGCCACCGGCATAAACGGCCGTGGAGGCGGGCTGGTTGACAATGACGGGCGCGCCCTGGGCCTTGGCGGCGTTGAAGAGATTGGAGACCTGCGTGAAGGAGAGCGTGTTGCTGAACATCGCCGCCGAGGAGATGCAGCCGTTAAAGAAGTTCTCATTGGGCGCCGAGCTGTTGTCATAGGCATTAGGCTCCGACGATCCGCCGATTTGGAGCGCGCCACCCCAGGGAACATTGATATTGGCTCTGGCGGTATTGGTCGCCATGACCAACCCGGTATTGGGGTTGCCCATATACAAGACGGCATTGGACGGCGAAATGGCCAGGGCATACATCATCCATTGGTTGAAGGGGGTTGTCTGGGAGATAGTAAAACCATAGGTGCTGCTGCTGTTATTATCCCAGACATAACCCAGTTCGGGGGTTGTGGTCGTGTTGTCTATCTGCGCGCCGTTTTCCCCGGCGCCGGTTGAGGAAGTTGATCCATTGCATTCATTAAACAGTATGGCGTAGTTCCAGGCGTAATTAGCCTGGCCCGCCGGAATGGGAATGTAATCATACCACAGAACAATGCTCATGTTGGTGCTGTTGGGGACGGCAACACCCGCCGGGCTGTTCACGCCCGGCAAGGACGGACCCTGCGGCACGGTAACAAGGCAGTTTGCGAGGTTGTTGACAGACGCGAAGGCGGTGCCGGGCAAGCCCGCCAGGCCGGCCGAACCCGGGCCTCGAACAGGGCTTATGTTATCATTGGCGCTCAATCCGGCAGCTTTAAGGGCGGCGGCGAGGCGAGAGTTGGTTCCGCCATTTTGAGCATTCGTCCCGTAAGTGCCATTAAACCCGCCGATAACATCGTAAGCCACGACCGCTCCTGTGGAAGGATCGTTGGTCTCGTTGAGGGGCCAAAGCGCCACCACACCGTAATTGGCGGCCACGGACGCGAAGCTGCCGGCCGGGGCGGAGTAGGCGGAAATGCAAACCACCGCGCTCGTGGCGGCCCCTCCTGAATTGGTGATCACCAGCTCGTAGGAGCCGGCATCGGAGGCATGGAAGTTGGTGATCATCAGCGCGCCCACCTGATTGGTTCCCACCAGGACCGCATTGGTGCCGGTAATATCACCGGGCGAGCACACCGGGACCCAGCCGCCGGCGCTGCCGTTGTTCATCTGCCAATAGCCACTGCACGGCGCGGCGCCGTGGCCGGTGGCGGCCAGGGTCACATGGCCGCCCGGCGCCAACTCGTAGGACGAAACAGGAGGGTTGGTTGTAATGACCGGCGCCTGGCCCCGGACAGGCCCCGCCGCGCCGGCCAATAAGACGGAAATGATCGCCCGTTGCCAGAGCGCGCCATGACGCCGGCGCGAACCCCGGCGGGTTTCGGCACTAATGACCGGGCCTGGCATGGACGGCCTTGGAATTCCTGTTTCCATATCGCAATGGGGCAAATGGCGATGGACCCGTTTCAGGCTGGATTTCGCAGCGTATAGCCCGTGACCAACTCCGAGACGATGCTGCTGTGGAGACCATATTGAACTTGGAGAGAGCTGATCGCCGGACCCAGCACGTCTATATTGCTCAGAGCATATTGGCCATAGCCGGCCTGGCCGCAATAATTCAGGGCGGCGGGGTACATCGGCCACGGCCACTGAACCGATTTGGTGCTGTCGGTGTAGGCGGTGGGGTCGCCGCCCACGGCGCTGATGCCGGCGGCGATGTTCATCAACTCGACCGCGACGCGGTCCACGGCGAGCCAATCCAGGCCCGCAATCGCGGCGTGCTGGTTCACCGCGGTTCCACCGGTCGGTCCGTTGCCCTGCATGCCCTGGTAAGCGTCAATCACCGCCATGTCCGGCCCCAGCAGCGGCGCCAGCATGTAGAGAGTGTCACAGAGGTCCTGGCATCCGTTGGTATATTGAGCCGCGTTGCTGCCCGCGTTGGCCGCCACCCAATGCATGTGTTGCTTGACGTCCGGCCAGCCACTTTGGCCGGAGACATACATGGTCTGATTTTCCAGCGCTGATCCCATCCCCATGTTCTTGTAGCTCAGCGTCGCCACCTGGTAATTGTGCGTCTTGGGCCGGCAAGCCGAAATGACGAAGTATTTCCGGGGTTTGAGCAGCATCTTCGCAATAAAAACGCCATCGCTCGGGTCCGTAGCCGAACGGTATGATGTCCCCGAATCCCAAACCTTCATCGGTTGAGCGCCTTCCTGGCTAAGTTCCTTGAAACGGACAGGATACTTCTTGAGCAGGGTGAAGTAGTTGTCACGCGAAAAGGCCGTCAGCGTCAGACCGCCGGGACAATTCTCGGCCACGGTCACGTCGGTTCTCCCGATGGACTTCAAGAACTCCAGAATCCCCTCCAGGCACTCCACCGGTGTGTCCGCCAAGGCCGTGTTGCCGTCGCTGACGCAGTTGGGTTTGATCAGAACAGGGCGGTTGCCGATGGCGGCGGCAATCTGCTTTTTGAATGGCTG
>Ga0326727_10017381_pt1 | contig 14943 bp, 12 predicted proteins | sample MB2enrmetagenome_FD_207643 | JGI IMG/M metagenome (GOLD analysis project Ga0326727, IMG submission 207643) | Lab enriched peat soil microbial communities from McLean, Ithaca, NY, United States - MB29MY | ecosystem: Environmental > Terrestrial > Soil > Wetlands > Peat | place: USA: New York... | reverse complement strand
GATGACTCTCGCGATTAACTTGGAGGTCCTTTGATCGGGGCCACCAATGAAAAACCCCGGTTGCGCGAACAACCGGGGTTCTCCTCTTCACGCCTCCGGGAACTTATCCTACCAAATCACGCTCCTCTCGAACGCGCCTGCGGCGATGATATTCAAGCCCAAACCGCCTCCGGCGATGATGATGTCTCACTCTCCCAAACCGGCATCTGTTCAGATTCCTACGTTTTTGGGTGAGTGCCTACACCTATCGGATATATGGATTCTTCGGACCGGGACCGCATGTCTACACTTTCCTGCACGGAAACAGGAAGGAAGTTACCAATGACAGAGACGGAAAAGAAATCGCCTGTGGGCGACTCGAAGCAATTAAACTCAAGAGAGCAACAGTCCATGGATTTAGATTCAACAGCCGACATGATCCGGCGATTAATGAGGAATCAAGCCGCGAGAATTAGGTTTGTTGATTCCCACCTGGCTAAGGGAGTCGCATTCCAAATTCAATCTATGAGGGCCAAGAAAGAATGGAGTCAGGAAGAATTGGCGCAACACCTTGGATCAAATCAAAACGCTGTTTATCGACTTGAGAACCCTAATTACGGAAAACAGACGATTACAACACTCAAGAAGGTTGCTGCCGCATTCGATGTGGCCCTTGTCGTTCGGTTTGTACCATTCAGCCAATTGGTCGATTGGGTAGGCGGTAAACCATATATCGATCCTGGACTCAGTGAAGATGCCTTGGCTGTTCCGAGTTTCGATGACGAGATGAAGGCAGGAGTTTTCGATCAGCCTGCGGAGAAAGTCGATGATATTCGAATAGCCACGGAATCTGTCAGGAAATCTGTCAGGGAATCTATTATTAAATCGGTAAAGGCACTCGAACTTGCAATCGGATATCCGCCGATTATGCCTCTTACTGCGGGTCGGGTTGGGGTGCAAACAAGAGAAAGAGAATCACGCTTTTGGGGTAGAAATGAACGGCGTGGAAAATCAAGGCCAAAACGGCGATTCGGTCCAACAGGAATAAGGGGGACCATTTCACGATCTTCGGAGGATATATATGGACGAAGTAAAACAGCAGGAGCATCCAATTGGTGCGTCGGGCTCGGTCAAAGTTGACGTTAAGCGTCACGAAGACTACACGACCCTTTATGCGAACTACATAGTTCTTGAGCCAAGTTTCTGGGATCTTAAGATGTACTTTGGAGAAATCGACCAAAGTACAGTCCCACCGTCGATCGAAGTGCATACTGGAATGAACATCTCCTGGCCACTCGCTAAGATTTTAAGTTATATCTTACAGGCCCACCTGACTGGCTTTGAGGCGCAGCATGGAAAAATCAAACTGCCAAGTGAAGCGTTGCCACCAGAATGGCCGCAACCTCCATCGGACGATCCAAACGCTGCCGTAGTGCATGCGAAATTAAAGAAGTTGCGAGAGGAACTAACAGGAGGTTAAAGCCTTCAGGGAAGCCGTGATTTTCCACCACCGCAAGATACTTCTTTCGGAATCAACACAAAATTAAGGCACTACCGACCGGCGAAGGAAATATCCAGCACAGAACCGACGGCGACCGCAGACAAAAATGCTTCTGCTCTCCTCTGGGAATTCTGTGGCCTCCGGGGTGAGATTACGGCCCTCAAAAAATGCTTGACAGGTTCCAGATTGTAAGCTAGCATGCTAGCGTATGATTACGGTGTGGAACGCCCGCAAGAGCCGGACCCGCTTCAGCCCCTTGGCCTGCCCTGGCGATGAAGAGCGCCCGCAATCAGGAAAAATGACTTATTGGCAGGCATCTGCTGGCAACCGTCAACTTTTGACATTCGGCTGCAACTCGGAAAGAATTCTTTTCTTAACGAACGATGCGGGAATGTTACTGAAAAAAAAGGACCGCTGTAGAAAACTTGGGGGCGAAGCTGCAATGTGTATGAAAACACATGTAGTTAGCCCTTTAAGGAGGGAATGTTGTTGAAAAGACAGTGGATTAAAGCCCTCCCGACCAAGAGGGAACCGCAGTAAGGGACAATTTGTCTTCGCCACCGCGCGTTGTCACGAATTCAGAAATTGGAGCGTCCCGTATGCGGACGGGGCCATCATTGGACCCTTCCCCTGTTACCAGATAGGTGCGATAATCCGCTGCCCGCCGTGGCGCGCGCCTTTGCGCCCGGCGGCCCTCCCGAGCTCGCGAGCAAGTGTGGTCTTGGGTCAACAAACCCAACCGCAAAACCGAGCGGGGTATTGAGGTACCTGTAGCACTGGTTTTCATCTTCTTGTAGGGCCGCGAAGATTTCTCTGTGTGCTCGTGGGTCAGAAGAGCCCCAACACAGAGGCCACTGAGATGCTTCGTGTACTCTGTGTTAGGGTTTGAGACGCACGGAGGACACGGAGAGTATCGTTTTGGTTGCGGCCGAGGACCGCCTTGTATGACACGACGAGAATCCCTTTTCCAGTTGGGTACGACCTTCATGTTGGCCGTGAAGGCACAAGCGCAAACTCATCTTTCGACGCGGGGGGATTTCCTGAATTGGTCGAATGAGGAGGAGCGCTACTGGTTTTTTAGCGCCCGCGATGGCCTGGAGCGCTTTCGCCGCCTCGCTTACGCGCATCCAGACGTCTGCGCATTGCAGGAGATCGCGCGGTCTGCCACGGGCTTGCCCGTTTACGCGATGCGTCTTGGCCGCGGCCGGAAGCAAGTCGTCATCCTCTCGGGTATGCACGGCCCCGAGCCGAGTGGACCGCGAGGCTTGCTGGCCTACCTCGACGCCCTGCTTAACACCACCGCCCCATTCGGGATTTCGGTTGATCGAGAGAAAATACTAAACGCCACCACGCTGCACCTGATTCCTCTTCTCAATCCCGGAGGCGCTCAGCGCTTCTCACAACACTTCCCGGACTCCTGGCATGGCACCTGGATCCCTGACTGGACGGAAGCCAACAAGGTCAGGTTCTTCGCCGAGGGCAACGAGCCGCTTCATTTTTTCTACGGCACGTACGTCAAGAAGCCTCCCATGCGTTTTACGCCGGAGCAGATTGCCCAATGGGAAGCGACCGGGCATGTGCTGGGTTCGAGCCTCACCGACCAGGGGCTCGACATGTGGTTCGATTGGGACGATACGCAGGGGACGGAAACCCGCGCCACGAAAAACCTCCTCGAGTCGGTCCGGCCCTATTGTGTTGTCGACTTTCACAGCTTCATGTTTCCAACGGAAGTGTTTGCGCCGACGGTGTATTCCCAGGGGGACTGGGCGGAAGAGGAGCGGGCATTGGCCCTCTCCCTACAGGAGACCTGGCGAACGCGCAAGCTGCGTTTCCATGACCGGCCTCCGCGTCCTTATCCGAAACCGGCGGAGAAATATTATGAGGACTACTGGTTTCACCAACTGGGCGCCCGCGCGTTGATCGTGGAGGTGAATGGAGGAATGCTGTCACCCGAGGGAGCGGAATACGAACCCGTGCCCGGTGAGCGTGCCTTAACCCGGCGAGAGTCGCTCGAGACCGTTGCGGCGGCCGTAGATACGCTGGTGAAGCAGATTGCCGCATAGGGTTCTGCCACCAGCGCATCCACGGCTCACGCACGGCCCGCCGATGCTTCCTCCAGAGAGATAGATGCTGTCAAGAGGCTGTTACTCTGTGCTTGTGAACTACGGGTCCGTCAGTGAATTACCGGCCAACCGCCTCTGTGTCCTCCGCGGCCAGAAGAGCGTCAACACAGAGGGCGCTGCCACGCTCCGCTCTGCACCATCCGGCGCGGAGCTCCGTGTGCTCCGTGTTAAAGCTTGAGAGGCACGGAGGACACGGAGAATGTCGTTTAGAAACGGTTTGGGGGTCCAACATATGGGTCTCACAAGGCGCAGGTTTCTGGGAACGTCAGTTTTTGCGGGCGCAGGAGTTACTGCTTCCCGCCTCTTGAAAACGAACGCAGCCACGGCCTCGGCGGCGGAGCAGGAAGTTGTTCCGGCCCCAACAGCGGACCAGGAAGTTATCCCGGCCCCAACAGTCGCATGGATGGCCGCTACGCCCGCCAGCGCGTACCGTGCCTACCGTTCGAAGCCCGCAGACACGGCGGATGCCACAACGTGGGTCCAGATCGACCTGGGTGCGAGCCAGCCGATTGATCTCGTCAAAGTCTATCCGGCAAACGAAAAAGGTTATCCTGGACGCGATGAGCACTATGCGGGCGAGGGTTTCCCAGTCCGTTTCAAGATTGAACTCTCGGACGATCCCGATTTTCGCAGCGCCACACTCATTGTGGACCAAACCGGCGCAGACTATGCCAACCCCAAAGGCCGGATTGAACAGTACAAGGCGAATGGCGTGCCTGGCGGCTATGTACGTCTGACGGCGACGCGTTTGATGCACGTCGAAAAAGATGGCTATTACCTGGCTTTAGGGAAAATAGACGTTCACTCCGGAGGCAAGGAGATCGCCGCGCTACGGCCCGTCACTGTGGACTCGACTTACGGCAACGATGACGATGTCGCGCAGCTGACGCGGCCGGCGCGCTCGGAGGGCGAAAGCACTTTCACCGACCATCCGGAGAACGTGACACCTGCAAGCGCCTGGAAGCCCCCCGTCCACAAGGCGCACACGCCGCTAACGGGTGTCACATTGGAGGGCGGCGTTTTCCAGACCGCGATGGAAAACAACATCCAATATTTATTGAATTCCTACACGGTAGATGACTTGCTGCGCCAGTTTCGTGAGCGGGCGGGCACGGAAAGGCCTCCTCAGCAACTCAAGCCCGATCCACAATTCTGGGAGGAAGACCTTGCCGGTTCGAACGCCGGCCGCTTTCTCATGGGCGCGGGAAACACTCTGCGCTGGATGAACCACCCTGAGCTGCGCCGGCGTCTCGAGGCCATCGTCGAAGGCATCGCCCAATGCCGCCAGCCTGACGGTAACATCATGGCGTTCCCCGAGAACACCATCTTTTTTTCGGAGCGCGGCGCCTACACGCGCGCCTGGCTGACGCACGGCCTTATCGAGGCGGGCCTTGCAGGAAGCCCCAGGGCCTTTGAGCTGCTGCGGGGCTACTACGATTGGTTCAACCAGTGCCCCTACCTGCCCCAACTGCTGCGCTTCGCCGTGCAGGGTGGCCAAGGCATGATTGCCAACACGCGCATGTACTTCACGCCTGTGGGCAAGCCCGCTGACATTCAGGTCATCCAGCGCTATTTCCAGGAGAACCACTGGATGGATCAGCTCGCCGCGCGGGAGGAACGTGCCGTCTGGCAGTACCCGTATGACCGCCCGCATTGCTACCTGCTCACCAACCTCGAAGCTTACCTGGACCTCTATCGAGCCACGGGCGATCCCCGTTATCTCCGCGCGGTCGAGGGCAGTTGGGAGCTTTATCACGACAATTGGGAGAACCCCGGCGGCTCTATTTCCATCATCGAGTTTGTCGTCTCTCCGCCCAAGTCCTATCAGCTTCACACGAAACTCGAAGAGTTGTGCGGGAATGCCTTTTGGGCCTTCCTGAATCAGCGTTTCCATTGGCTGGATCCGGAACAGGAGAAATACGTCAACGAGATTGAGAAGTCGATTTACAACGTGGCGTTGGCGAATCAGGCGGGTTCAGACGGTTTGCGCTACCATGCCCTTCTCACGGACCGGAAGGAGGAACCCACTCGAATCAACACCTGCTGCGAAGGTCAAGGCACGAGGCTGATCGGTTCGCTGCCGGAGCATATTTACTCGATCGCTCCTGACGGGCTCTACGTGAACCTCTTTGAGCCTTCGACGATTCAGTGGACGCAGAACGGAGAGTCCTTGCGGCTGAAGGCGGTGACACGATTCCCCTTTGAGCCGGGGGTGCGCTTGCAGCTCTCCGCGGTCCGGTCAACCCCTGTGAAAATACGTGTCCGCGTGCCCGCATGGGCGGCGCGCGAGATGGCGGTTCACGTCAATGGCAAACTCACCGCGACAGGCAAGCCAGGCAGCTATGTTGTGCTCGACCGTACTTGGTCCGACGGTGACGCCGTCAGCTTTGTGCTGCCGGCGGCGCTGCGCCTCACGCGGTACGTGGGTGTGGACCAAATCCCTGATTGTGAGCGCTACGCCGTGGAGTACGGCCCAATTTTGCTGGCTGCGGTCGGCGCCGCCGACGTCAGGCTGAAAGTTGAGAAGGGGAAACACCCTAAGAGCCTCCTGAACCTGCTGAAACCGATGCCGGGTCAGCCGCTTCACTATTCGGTCGAACACAACCCGGGCATCGAGTTGATGCCCTACTGGCAGGTGGATAAGCAGCCATTTACTTGCTTCCCGGCCGTGCCTCTGCACGCCTGAGCCGGCAGCACAGCGTTGGCAGAGCCGCAACCAAACGTGTAGGGGCCAGCGGCGCTGGCCCTGGGCCGAACGCCGTTCGGCCCTACGAAGTGCTTGAAAATCCTCGCCAAGAAAGCAAGAATCTACGGTATCGCAACACAGCGCGGCAGCGCGGCATCCAAGGCGTCACCCGAAGAGTTCCCATGTTGTCCCTCTTGCAAAAAGTATCGGCTTACAAGGTCTATGTCGCCTGCGTTAGACCGTACCTACCCGAAAGGCTCCGCAAGCGACTGGGACGGTGGCGAACCAGACTTCTCCACATGACTTGCGTCGCACCTGCGCTCGTCTGTGCCGTCTCGCGGGAGGAGAGTTGGAACAGACTCAGTTTCCCCTGGGTCACGTCTCCGTTGAGACGACCGAACAATACTTGGGCTGCAAGCATAAACTCCGAGACGCTGTCAACGACCGACTTGGGTTGGGGCGCACGACATCAAAGTGGTTGTAGTCATGCGGCCCTCCTCTGGGCGCGGCGTTCCCAAAAGTCCTCGAAGCAACCACTCAGGCGACAACATCGTAGGGCGATGATGGCGTTGGCACCGCGGAGGGTCCAGTGCATACCGGCCCGCTTGAGCCGGGTACCGACGGTCACTTTGCAACCCGCCTCCACCACACCCGAGGAGGTGCACAAGCCTTGGGCGTGAAATTCGGGATAACGCATGCGGTGCTCGTTGCGCTGGATATAGTCGGCGCACTTCCGGGCCTCCTCACAACGAGCCGCATGGCGCAGCAGTGCTTGGCGGATGCGCCGTAACTGGCCGACATCTAATTCCTGGTGCTGCTGCTCGGCCCACGGATGGGCTCGCCGAGGGTCGGTCGGGTACAGGGCTTTCGCCACTTCGCCCAGGTGTTGCTTGACGTGGAACCGATCGACGATCTCTGTCGCTCCGGGGAAGAGTTCCTGAGCCAGATTCCAGATCCAGGGCGCGCCATCGCCCAGCACCACTCGACGAGTAGCCTGCTCGAAGCGCCGCCGCTGGGCTTCTCGCCAAACCCGTTGCGCAAACTCCGAGGTTTGCGAGTCGGCATCCGCCGATGCCGCGCTTTCAATGGCTGCTGAATAGGTCACTGAGCCCTCGTCCCGCACCGGGTGGCCTTCGGGATCGCGGGACTCGGCACTCCAGACGGTGCACAGTTTCACCTCCCGAGTTTTCGCCGAGCCGTCGGCTTGCTTACCCCTGCGACCCCTCAATTCGGAACTGCGCATCGGCACACCCGTCCCGTCGATCCCCAAGTACAGCGTGGAGGGCAGTGGCTCACCACGGTCGGGTTCCACCCGCTGCCGTTCGTCTTCGGCCACCTCCGCCCCCAACCCTTCGGCGGTCCGTTCCACCTGCTTGGCCTCGACCTCGACGCCCGCCAACTCTTGCAGCAGGTCACTGCCCTCTTGGAAGCTGACCAGTGCGCCCACGGCAGCCGCCATGCGAGTCACAGCAGGCGAAAGCGAACCGCCCTCCAGACCCAGGGCACGGTCACGCGGGCAAAAGCCGCACCGGCAAACCGGGCAATGATAGTAGGCCCGCTCCAGCCGCAAGGGGCCCAGCACGCTCACGAAGCTCTTGGCGCGCCGACCGACATACCGCGCCGACTCTCCGCAGGCACAGGCTAACTGCGGTCCTGCGTAGTCGCTCCGATCCGCATTCAGCCGTTGCTGCAAGGCTCGGGCAGCGATCCGCAACGCCTGGCGGCGCGCCGCCGTCTCCACCGCTTCCAAGTCCAAATCCTGAACCGCCGACCGGCCTAAGAGGGCCTCGATTTCTTCGCCGATTTCTTCCCGGAGACCCGCCCAGAGCCCCTTTTTTCGGCGGCCTCCGCCGCCTGCGTCTGTTCCAACTCGGCGTCGGCCCACTGCTCACAGGCGTCCCAGTAGGCCTCGACCCGCTGGCGAAACTCACGACCCGCCTCGATCTGGCGACGCAGCAGCGGGACTTGATCAGCGCTGACGTAGCGCGAGTGGGTCTTGCCGTCCGCCGCCTGCGTGAGCGTGTAATACGGCCCGTGTCGCGCCTTGGGATCGCGCTGACAGGCACAGTGGGCCTGCCCACATTTCATCCTGCGTTCGTTAACCGAGCCGCGGCGCATCGGCCGGGGCTGAGACAATGCCGCCGATAGCTCGGCGACTTGAGGGGGTAGAGGACCATGGTTGTTCATGCCCCTATCCTACAGCATCATAAGCCGTAGGAAAAGCCAATTTTCCGCCCTACCCTGACCTTAAATCACTTCCCTGTCGTGCGCCCCTTGGGTTGGAAGGGGTGTGACCGGCCGTTTACTCGAAGGGGACTTCTGGACCGGAATAGCCTCCGAGTGGCCCGTGAGAACCGCCCGGGACCGCGGCCGCAAGACCAGCATCCGCACATAGCTGACTAGAAACCGCCGAACCGACCGCCGCGACCTGCACTGTGGTCCCATGGATGTGCTCCACCACGAACGAGTAGCGGCGTTCCAGCCAAGCTAAAGATTCTGTTGCGCCATCAGAAAAGCGGATGTACTATACATCTGTTTAGTATGTCGAGTGACCTGACAGATGCGCAGCGGGAAGTATGGCTTTTTCTGAACGAGCGAGTGGATGCAGGCGAGGCCTCCCCAACTTACCGTGAGATATGTAAACGCTTTGACTATTCCAGCCCCAAGGCTGCTTTTGACCACGTTTTGGCGCTTGAAAAGAAGGGGTATCTGATGAGGGGGAAGGGCGCTCGCAACCTGCGTTTACTGCGTAGGAGCAGCGGGATACCACTACTTGCCCACATCCCTGCGGGGTCGCCGGATGAAACATTGACAAGTACTGAGATACGCTTTAATGTTGACTACGATTTTCACGGAATCCGTGATCGCTCGCGCGCCTTTGCGCTACGTGTGACAGGCGACTCGATGATTGGCCGTTACATCTTCGATGGCGATATTGTGCTACTCGATAATCCGGCTGACGCCCGAGACGGCGATATCGTGGCCGCGCTGATCGACAACCAATCCACCATCAAGACTCTGGTGCATAAGGGGGGGAAGGTCTGGCTTCGGGCCGAGAATCCCGATTACCCCGACTTGATTCCTTTGTTGGATTTACAGGTCCAGGGCGTCGTTCGCGCGGTAATCCGGTTGATAAAGTAAAGAGGTGCAAGGCGCCTAATACCAGAGTGGTAGCGAGGCGCCGGCAGATTGTGGGCTTGGGGGACACAACATTTCTACTATCGCACTGACACCAACTTCAATCAGTGGTCCGCTCCGAGAATGCGGATATCGGAGTGACCTGCTCCGAAGCGAGTTTTCTTTCGGAGATGGCCGCGTCATACCACTGGTGGGGTTTGCCCAGGCTCCTCCGGACTCACGCTCGGCATGCGTGGCTGTGCTTTCGACGCCGAACGGCTCCCGGTTGACTGTGGAAGATTGCAAACCTCTTGGAGCGCCGCTCGTATTCGTATGTTCACAGAGCGGCCTTCAATGGTGGAAGCAAGGGGCAAAGGCAGCGGAGTTCCGGGAGAGCATTCCGGCAATTAACGTCGAGCAATTTTTCCAAAGTCACCAGACGGAATTTTCCCCGGAGAGAGTCTACCGAGCAAAGGCGTGGGGGCGCTTTCGAGCAGACTACCAGCTCAGTTTTGTAGACCAGGGGCTAATGCCACTTGTCGAAGAAGAGGTCGGCGAGTCCCTGGGAAAGCTCATCGAGCGGAATGTTTCCGAGTTGCGAAATCGCCTCAACTGGGGAAAAATCACCGAGGAGCAGGGCCGCTGGTTGCTTCAAACGATCTTCTGGCTTGTTTCGGGCAAGATTCTCCGCGACAAAAAGGTTGCCGGATTTGAGGACCTTAACCTGAATGACGTGGAGGTAGTCTTCCACAGATTAGCGAGGCACTACGGCACGGACCAACTCGAAGCCGGACGGGGGGAGGAACGAGAGGCCCTATGTGAATCGGCTCACGCCATCGGCAAATTCAGTAGCCTGGTTCTTACAACGACTGAGTCATTGGCATACGTCTATGAGAACACCCTCATTTCCAAGACGACCCGGTCCTCACTCGGGACACACAGCACGCCATCATTTCTCGTTGATTACGTGGTGGGCAATCTAGCCGATTGGGTAGGGGAGATTCCAGTCGAGAGAAGAAGCGTGTTTGAACCGGCTTGCGGGCACGCCGGATTCATGGTGTCCGCGATGCGCCTGCTCACACAATTGCTTCCAGCGGAGAATGCGGTTCCAAACCGGCGGAGGGAATACCTGCGAAGCCGATTGCATGGTAATGATATCGACCCATTCGCTCTTGAGTTAGCTCGTCTCTCACTTACGCTCACGGATATTCCGAATCCCGACGGGTGGGACTTGCAGCCACATGACATGTTTCTCGATAATCGCCTCGGACAGCAGGCGAAGAGAAGCACGATCTTACTTGCCAACCCACCGTTCGCGAACTTCACCGCGCAAGAGCAAGATTCTTATCGGGAGCGAAACTCACAGGTTCGCTTCGTCAACAAAACTGCCGAAATGATGTGGCAGGCGATTCCGCACCTCCCAGAAGGAGGAGTCTTCGGCATTGTGATGCCCCAAACGCTCTTACATAGCAGGAACGCCGAGGATATTCGCAGGTTCCTTGTCCGCGAGTGCGAATTAGACGAAATCTGTGTTTTCCCCGATAAAGTGTTCCCCTTTTCGGGCGCCGAGTCAGCAGTTCTCATTGGCCGGCGAAAGAAAATAGACGGCGCCGGCAGCGTTCGCTATCGGCGTGTTCGCGAGCGTGAATTTAAATCCTTTCGGTCCGGGTATGCGGTTTCGACGACGCGAGTCGTCTCGCAGTCACGATTCGCCCGGAGTGCATCGTTCTCCCTACGAGTGCCCGACCTCGAGGAGGTGTGGAACGCTTGTGATAAGAATCCGACCCTGGCGAGCATTGCTGCCCTTTCAAAAGGGCTCGATTACCGCGCGGAGCTCCCTCCCGGCTGCACGACGTATTCCGAACGGCCGTTCGCGGGGGGATATCCCGGCTTCGTGCGCCTCGGCCGCGACGTACAACTCCATGAGCTACCTGCACTTCGGTGGATGAATCTGGACCGGGCGGTGATTGGTTCACTGAGGAGCGGAGCTACAATTGGTATTGCACAGGTCCTCCTTAACTATGCACCGGCCAGTCGTGGGCCCTGGCGACTCAAAGCACTGATCGACAAGGAGGGACACCCAGTCACTAGTCGTTTCGTTCCGGTACGTCCGAAGGAGACCGTATATTCCATCGTCACCCTTTGGGCCCTTCTCAACTCACCATTTGCGAACGCTTACGTGTTTTCGCACCTAGGCAAACGCGACAACCTCGTGGGTGACCTCCGCCGGATGCCGCTTCCCAAGCAGTTGTCATTCGAGGCCGTCGACCGAGCGGCAAACGCATATCTTGAAGCGGCATCTTCAGGGAGGGAATCGGGGACCCTCAAGCGGCTGCTCCTTCAGGTCGACGCTGAGGTACTAAAGCTATACTCGCTTCCGATCGACCTGGAACGATCACTCCTTGCAATTTTCAGCGGCTGGGAGCGAGTTGGGGTGCCCTTTACGCAGATCAGCTACTTGCCGAAGGAACTCGAACACTCGGTACGCTTTGCCGATTTCCTCCAGTTCGAGGAGGATTGGGAAACGACAAATCGCGAACGCGGCCTCCTCATCGACAAGAACATTTCGGGCACCATCAGTAAAGAAGAGCAAATGCGACTGGATGCATTGCAGGCCTACGCCGAGTATCACATCGACCAAGTTGCGCCACGCCCTAGCGACGTGCTCGATGCGCTCGAAAAGCGGCTATTCTCGGGCCTTCCAAAGAAAGACGGGCTGCCTGATGATCGGATTTGAGTATCCAAGGCAGCCGCACGCTCGGCGGCATGGTCCCGGCGGCTACGACGATTACGAGAGCTTCCGCGACTGGCTCCGCGACGAATTCACCTTTCGATGCGTCTACTGTCTTCACCGCGAGCAGTGGTATGGGCGCGGCGTGACATTCCATATCGATCACTCCAATCCGCTAACGGATGATCCAGAGGGGGAGTGCGAATATTCAAATCTCCTCTATGCGTGTGCGACCTGCAACGAAGCAAAGAAAGCCATCCGCAACGTCCCAAACCCCTGCGAAGTGGCGTTTCGCGATTGCTTGCGCATCATGCCGGATGGGCGCGTAAAGGCTCTGAACGCGGACGGCGCGAAGCTTGAACAGGCTCTGGGGCTGAACAGCCCAAGCAACTTACGACACCGCTCACGCTGGATGCGGACGCTTGAGGCGCTCAAGACTAATGACCAGGACCTGTATCGGGAATATATGGGATTTCCCGAAAACCTGCCAGATCTGCGTAAGAAGCACGTCCCGAGCAACACGAAACCAGAAGGGGTGGAAAACTGCTACTTCGCTCTTCGCGAGCGGGGTAAGCTGCCCGAGACGTACTAGGCGACCATTTCAGGCTCATATGCTATCGCCTATGGCTACCCTCATCTCCGACCGGCTTCTCTGGCGGGTGGGCGCTGTACGCGGCGTTAGCTGTTACGATGAACTCCGGCATTCCTCCGCAAAGGTCCTCCCGGCGAGCGGAGCGCTCAACTAGCTCCTGCAGGACGACAGCATTGATGAAGGGTTCCCTTTTGGTGAGGTCAAGATGGGACTCGTCTGGAATTATGCAGGCTTCGGAGAAGCAAGGTGACAGCGCTTTGAACCAGCGGCGGCTCTCTTTGGATTTCTTTTCTCGAAGGGTCCAAGCCACGGTCGCGGCCAATACATCCGCTATTTGAACTCCCGGGTATTGCCGCGAATCGACCAATTCTATCGGATGGGCCAGATTGAACGTGACGAGCCTCTCTTCCTGGCCCGGCCACCCAAAGCGGATTCGATCTCGCCGGGCCACCATTGGATCTAGAAATGACGCCTCCGCTTTTAGCGGCTTCGAGCTATCACAGAACACCTCAAGAACTTCAAATTGTTCGGCCCACGCGCAGAGGATGGTATACAAAGACGTCATCGTTAAATCCAGGACCCAGTTCTGTATTCCCTCCATACCCCGAATAGAGGTCACCTCCTTATCTATATGGCGTCGATTTAAAAAGGCAAATGTCGTAATCATATTTATCACATCGTCAGCTTCCACCAGCACGACCTTCTTGAGGGAAAGCGAACCCATCCTGGTGGGGTCTAGGTCACGCATCATTTGAGAGAACTGATCAAAAAGCTGTTCCGCGGACTGGGGCCTCGCCACAAACCAGACGTACAGAACCATGCTGATAAATCGGTGAAAGTTGATCTGGTAGTAGATTGAGTTGCAATCCGAAAAGCAGGGCTCAAAAATGTACTCAAAGAACTTGGAAGCCAGTGCGAATTTCTTCAGGTGAAAGACAATCTTCGCGTGAGGTCCTGCAGTCTTAATCAGAAATGAAATGGCGTTGCGCCCGCTAGGCGTCTTAACAAGGCGGCTTCCTTTGAGCTCATTTCCTTGGAGCCGAAAGTCACGGATGGCCTTGTCCGCCAACGCCCGCGCTTCATCGGGCTCCATGGCGAGGGTGGCGAACACGAAGAACGCTTGCTCGCTGTCCAAAAGGTTGTTCCCACTGAATCCGGACTCGTCACAATAGATAGTAGCCATAGCTGCCGAGACGAAGTGACCGACGCGGACTCGCCAGCGGTGCTTCGTGGGCAACAAAATACACCCAACGGTCCGTGCATGCAATCGGAAGCGCAAGGTTCGGATGCACGACGGTTCGGCCGAGCGGCCCTGAGTTGTCGGGTGTAGCCGGCAAGCACGGACAATCAACAGCCTCCGCCGAGGAGCTTGATCCGCTTTGACGGTAATGGCCTTATACACGGATGTCGCGCCCGGCGGTTCCGGGCGGATGGTCGGCCACTCGGAAACTATCCGGAAACGGCGTTCGAGGAAATAGCTCCTCGGAAGTCGCCTGGTGGTTATCGACGAATCCGCAGGGACTGTCCGAATTTCTGGGCGAGCGTCAGCACACCCGGACGTAACCCCGCTCGTGCCCGTCCAGCTAAGTACAACTTGATAGTCGAACGCGCGTATCGAGACATGTACATCTCCCCGAGACCTGATCTCCACCGGCGTCGGCTCCCCTTCAGGCTGGGGCGTTATGCCCTAAGTCATCCTCAACAATGGTGACGAGAATATAAGCAAGCGTAGCGCCGACCTCCGTCTCTGAGGTCCGCGGTTCTTCCTCAGCCTGGCGCTTTCATATCCAAGGGCAAACTAGCAATCGTCAACCCGCAGAGGCGAATTGGTTGCGCCGGGCTCATCCCGCAATAATCGTTCACCCCGCACCATTGCCAGGGAGTGGAAATCTCCGCCGCCTGAGCAGGCGCACCGTGACGAAGAGGAACCGACCGGGAAAAAACGGGCGACACGACCGCGACACAGCGCCAGATTACAACGGCGTGGGCCGGATGTGAGCACCGGGTTAAAAGGGAGCCGAAATCATCAGTCTGAGGGGAGCCAGGTCTTGGGATCCTCATCGGCGGAGACGCGGTAAGAACTCTATATCAGACTCTATAGATTCTGCGGTAGAGGGTCAGTCAGGATAGAATCGCCAGAGGGATGCTCTCAAGAGGAATTTCTTCTTCATGTCAAAAAACGGTGAGGTTTGCTTGTCGACCTTTCTGTTATTG
>Ga0326727_10017380_pt1 | contig 14944 bp, 17 predicted proteins | sample MB2enrmetagenome_FD_207643 | JGI IMG/M metagenome (GOLD analysis project Ga0326727, IMG submission 207643) | Lab enriched peat soil microbial communities from McLean, Ithaca, NY, United States - MB29MY | ecosystem: Environmental > Terrestrial > Soil > Wetlands > Peat | place: USA: New York... | reverse complement strand
AAGACACCAATGGCGTCGGTTCCGCGGACCTTGAATACTTGTGCAATTTGCGGCCGTTCGCCGCAGTTCCGGTGCACCGAGCGCAGCATGGCGATTGCCGCTTCCGCCTGGGTGCCGGCTCCGTCTACGATTCCGTAGACGATCTTACCCCCTTGCGGCATGTCAATGGTTTTTGGTGGAGTTTGGGCCCCAGAGACCTGGGTTGGGATGACAAAGAAGGAAAGGAGCAGAAACAAGCATTTGGAAAGCCGTCTGATCGTGCCCATGACGACCGTCACCTCTTTCTCGTTCCCGAACTTCATGGGAACTCACCAAGATAGCGCAAGCGAGAAGCGAAGCGCCTCACGGTGCACAAAGAATTTGGGTTTTGTCACGGCGTGCGAGGTCGGATTGGCCTCTGAAGCTGGCGTCACCAGGACGCGTTAGCCCCCTCCGCTACAATGGAAAGAAGCGCCTGTCGTGCCGGGGAGCCGAATCCCCGAGCCGGCCGGCGCATCAGAGCATTATGCTAGCCAAAAATATACCTGAAGCGTTGACCTTCGACGACGTCCTGCTGGTGCCCGCGTATAGCGAAGTGGTGCCGGTGACGGTGAGCACGCAGACCCAGCTTACGCGCGATATCACGCTGAATACGCCTCTGATCTCGTCGGCCATGGACACGGTGACGGAGTCGCGCATGGCCATCGCTATGGCACAGCAGGGCGGCATCGGGATCGTGCATCGCAACCTGTCGATCGTCGACCAGGCTGGCGAAATCGACAAGGTGAAGCGCTCGGAGAGCGGGATGATCGTGGATCCGGTCACCATCGGCCCGGACCAGATGATCGGCGACGCCCTCGATGTGATGCGGCGCTACAAAATCTCCGGCGTGCCGGTGACGCGCGGCAAGAAGCTGGTCGGCATCCTGACCAATCGCGACCTGCGCTTTGAGACGCGCACCGACATTCCCATCGGCGACGTGATGACCAAGGACGACCTGATCACCGTGCCGGTAGGCACCACGCTGGAAGAAGCCGAAAAAATCCTGCACAAGCATCGCGTGGAAAAGCTGCTGGTGGTCAACGATCAGTACGAGTTGAAGGGCCTGATCACGGTCAAAGATATCCAGAAGAAGCTGAAATACCCCATGGCCAGCAAGGACGACCAGGGCCGGCTGCGCGTGGGCGGCGCCATCGGGGCCACCGGCGACTATATGGAGCGGGCGGCGGAGCTGGTGCGGGCGCGTGTGGATGTGCTGGCAATCGACTCGGCGCATGGCCACTCAGTGCGCGTGCTGGAAGCAGTGCGGGAAGTGAAGAAGCGGTTCCCCGAGGTGGGTCTGCTGGCCGGCAACATCGCCACGTATGAGGGCGCGCTGGCCTTGATCGACGCCGGAGCCGACGCCATCAAGGTGGGCATCGGGCCGGGTTCCATCTGCACCACGCGCATGGTCACTGGCGCGGGCATGCCGCAGATTACGGCCATCGCCGAGGCCTGGCGCGCGGCTCGCGACCGTGGCGTGCCGGTGATCGCCGACGGAGGCATCAAGTATTCAGGTGAAGTGACCAAGTCCATTGCCGCCGGCGCCAGTTCGGTGATGATCGGCTCGTTGTTTGCCGGCGTGGACGAGAGCCCTGGCGAGACCATCCTCTACCAGGGGCGCAGCTTCAAGAGCTATCGCGGCATGGGTTCGCTGACCGCCATGAGCCAGGGCTCGGGCGAGCGCTATTTCCAGAGTACCGCCGACCTGGCCAGCGCCGAGATGGGCACCGAGGGCGTGGTGCAGCGCGAGCGCGCCAGCCAGAACCGCCTGGCCAAATTTGTTCCCGAAGGAATCGAGGGACGCGTGCCCTATCGCGGGCCGCTGGAGGCGATGGTCTTTCAACTGGTGGGCGGCCTGCGCTCCGGCATGGGCTACGTGGGCTGCGGCACCATCGCGGAATTGCAGGAGAAGGCGCAGTTTGTGCGCATCACGGGCGCCGGCCTCCGCGAGAGCCATGTGCACGACGTGATCATTACCCGCGAGGCGCCCAACTACCATGTCGAATAGCCGCCGCGGCTTCTGGCACTGGGTGTGGATCTGGCTTCCGGTGCTGCTGGGCATCGCCATCATTGCGATGGAATCGACGGAGATGATGGGCGCCGACCATACCAGCGGCCCGTTGCGCTGGCTCTGGCAATCCCTGTTTGGGGAAATCGGCGACGACCGCTGGGAGATCGTGCACCGCATCATCCGCAAGTCCGGTCATTTTGTCGGCTATGGACTCATCGGGCTGGCGTGGCTGCGGGCCTGGTGGATGACACTGCCCCGCTCCCGCTTCCTCCACGACGCGCTGCTTGCGCTGCTGGGAACCGCGCTTGTTGCGAGCGCCGACGAGTTTCACCAGACCTTCCTGCCCAACCGCACCGGCTCGCCGTGGGACGTGCTGCTGGACTGCTGCGGCGCCATCACGCTGCAGGCAATCGTGTATGTCTTCATGCGCATCAGAGCGCCCAAGAAGCTGGCGCGCGTGGTGTAGGGCCGAATGCTTCGCGGACGTTGACCGGTGTTGAGCTTTTATTTCTTATTCTTCTCCGCCCTGGGCATGTAATAGCCGCGGCGCGCCTGTAACTCCACGCCATCCCGGGCCACCTTCACCTTCAAGCGGTGATAAGTACCATCCTGCTTGATGTTATCCAGGGAAAGTTCCAGCACATACACAACTTCAGGCGCCTCCGTCAGGCTCTTGAATCCAGCTTCAAGGTCGTTGCTGTTGTGAAAGAACGTGCCACCGGTGCCGTCGGCGAGTGACGCCATTGCACCCTCGGCAAGCGACATCGCGGTGCGGCGGTAGTCGGACTGTTGCTGCACGCTGCCACCTGTACGATCGGTGCCCGAGAAACTGGAGCCATGTTCACTGGCGCTAAGCTCGGTGGTGTACAAACCGCGCGCATCGAGTGCGCTGATGGTCACATTGGACTGCGCCGCGAGGTCCATGATCCGCGACTCAAGGGTCATCGACTCCTGCTCTATGGGCAGGAATCCGGGCGACACCAGGACCAGGATGCGCTCACCCGGCAAGGTGGCCATGGTGCGCAGAAACGCCGCGATGTTGGAGTAGGTTGTCTGCACATCCTGGCGGCCGAGATTCAGTACCCGGTTGGTTGCCGTCACCACTTCGTTGTCAATCGCATACTGCTGGTGCGCTGGATCGAGGCTTGCGTTGCAATTGATCACCTGCCGGAACGCATCCTGAAAGGCCGGGCCGTCGTGGCTGTGCTCATTGTCGATCTGGACGGCCTGGTAGTAGGAGATGTTCGGGCAATCGCGCGTGTCGGCGCGGTAGATGTTGCGTGTCTGCAGGCTCATGATCGCCTCCTGCAGGTGCGCTCGATCGCGGGTGAGGCCACTGTTGGTCTTGCCGGAGAGGGAGAGGACGGCAGCAATGTCTGAGGGGGCCAATGCCCCGGCCAGCACCTTCGTTCCAGCCTTCTGGGCCTGCGCCAGGTCTTCGGCGCTCAGGTGCAGATCGTCGAAAAGGAAGACGATGAAGCGCTGTTGCGCTGACGGCGGTTGCGGCGCAGCGCTCGCGGGCGCCGGCGGCTGCGCGCCGGTTTCGCTCGGGCTCGCCGGCCCGGATTTCGCCGCCGCGCGCACCTGCACTGTAAAGGCAGAGACAGCGTGCGGCTTGTCGTTGTCGATGACCTGAAAGTCCTCTTTCTTCAGATCGCCCACCACGCGACCCTGCTTATCCCGGACGACAACCGGAATGAGTACTTTGTTGACGTTCAATTCCAGTTTGGGGGTCGTGTCCTGAGCTGGGTTCGCTTGCTGTGCGGGCATTTGCACGGGATAAAGGAGCGCCAGGCAGCCGAAGACGAGAGCTCGGCGCCACTGAATTCGAACATTCATCGGAGTCCCTTCTCGATTTCGAAGTGCGGCGTGGTGAACATCCCGCAGGGTCGCGCTTGTTGATTCCATTCGCTGCATGGCCTCATCGTTTCACACTGGATCCTCTGTTGAATGGCCCTTTACTGAGGCGGCGCCGTATCGGTGAGGATTCGTGTTGTCGCGGCGAAACGATGATAGCCGGTGAACAGCGTTTCGTTGAGCCACTCAGTCGGCGCACTGCCGGTGAGGGCATCGGCGTCGGCGGTCGCGATAGACAGGGCCAGGCTGCGCACCGGGCAGATGAACCTGCCGTCGCCGATCTCGACCGGCCCATACTTCACCATGATCGCGGCTCGACGGAAGGGCGCGCTGTCTTTCGGATCGGCCTCCATGGTGATGCGGAGGATGGTTCCAGTGGCCGGGTCAAGCCACAGTGAACCGTGATAGCCGGGCCTGCTGTGGATGATCGAGGCGTTAGTCGACCCGACGGAGCTCGGTTGCGCGCCGATGCCCGCAATGCCCCTGCCACCGGCTGCGCGGGTTGCGTGGCCTTCGAGTGCCGCCTGTCCCTGGAGCGTGCCCATAATCTCGAAGTGGGAGGCGAATTTGGGCACCGTGAACTGGAAGACTGCGGCAGGCCCCGCCACCGTTTGCTCCCAATGGCTCCAGGCCACCTTGCCCTGGAGTGTGTCGGTCAGGATCATGCCCAGCGTGGTGCCGAATTCGCCTCCGGAAATCAGGCCAATCTGCTCCCGCCACACGGCCGAGCCCTGGGCGGGCGGCTGGTTCTCGCGTTCGTCGCGCACAGAGACTTCCCGGCTTGACGTACCCACAAAATGCAATCCCGCGCGCACCGGCCACGCGCCAGTCTTGAGCACCTGGGGGCTGTCGTCGAAACGGTTGATGGTCCGCGTGGCCAGGAAGTTAGGCAGGCGCGGCAGCGTCTTGGCAACATAGCCTCGCGCGGCAGCGAGCATCCGCTGTTGGGCGGCATCGTCGGGAGCGGCCGTGGCCGGCAATTCGCTGGCCGGCGGATCGAGAAACGCCGACTGATCGGCAAGCAGTTGCAGGGCCAGCGCCGTCTGGGAGCGCGCATCCAGGTGCGAGGTGAGGCGGCTTAGCGTTTCGTCCGTGAGCCGCTCGGAAAGCTCCATGCTGGCGATCTGGCGCGCAGTTTCCGCGTCCGCCCTGTGTGCGTTTGTGGCCGCGGCGAGCGCCTGCGACAGTTGCGCGACGGTCACGCGCTTGGCTGCCCCTGCGGGGAGCGCCATCGCTGCGAAGAGCACGAGAAACATCATCCGTCGCATGGCGTCACTCCCCATTCTGTGTACCGCGCACCTTCCGAAGCAACGAACTGCCGGCGAAAGATTTGTCTTCGGCAGTCTACACCTTGCGATCCCATCGACATGTGCTTTCAATCTCTGTCGCGGCGAGCCAGACCGGTTTGGTGCGGCATAGGATGTTTCGTGAGCGTCAGGTGAACCGCAGGTCTGAAGGGGAAGCCTCATCTTACCCCTTAACCTTAGTGAAAGCGGATGCCGGGACCGAGAAATGCAACAAATAATACCGCGGCGAGGCCGGCCGCGGCGATCCATGCCGGACTCAAGGGAATGGGCCCGGCGAGCGGTGAGTCGGGATCGGAGATGAGCGCGGCGCGGAAGTGGTCGAGCTGCGTGATGCCGAAGGATGCGGCTGCGGCGGGAGCTGCGGCGACAAGGATGTTGATCCATCCCCGAGGGTTGAAGGCTCCGGCGATGCAGGCGATGACGAGCGCTGACAGAAATGGGATGAGGGTGATGCGCTGGAGACGATCTAGACTTGCGCGGCCATTTACGCCTCGGAAGGGGTGAATGGCGTCGGCGAGCCACGAGAGAAAGAGCCAGTAGAGAGAGACGCTGCCGGCAATAAGCACTGCGCGCCATAGCCAGGCTGGCGCAAGACCGGCGATGACGGCGGCCCAGTCGCCGAAGAGCGCTGCGCCGCTATAGAACGGGTAGGCCGCGGCGAAGAGCAGGTTGAATGAGGCGAGCAGAATGAGGAAGTACAACCATGCCGGGGCAGCTTTGCGAGCCAGGCGCGTGCAACCTAATGCGAGCAGGCCGACGGCAACATTGGCGATGCCGCCCGCAGCCGGAATCCAGCGGCTGTAATGACCGCTCGCGTTGAAGTAGCTGGACGTGAGCAGCACAGGCGTGCCGCCAACGGCGAGGGTCGCCAGGCCATGGCCCAGGGCTTCGTGGGTGGAGTCGGCCAGGGTGAAGGAAAGAACACCGAGAGCGATCAGCGTCAGCGAATTGTCTCGGGGATTTGCCTCCATTTGCGTAGTATATGGGAACGCTCTTTTGCGAGCCGCGAGGTATAGCAGAATAAAGCTCGGGCGCATCCACAAAGGGATGCGCCCGGGTGTTTCTTCAAGCGGAAAGTGAACGCTGGAGATTTGCGCTAGGCGGCCTCGTCCTTGGGTTCGTCCTTCTTTGATTCTTCCAACTGCTTTTCGAGTTCGGCGCGCTTCTTGGCTTTGATGGTCTCGCGCTTCTGGCGCTTGACTTCGAGCTGCTTCTCGGCGCCCAGCAGTTCGATGAAGGCCGTTTCGCCGCCGTCGCCTTTGCGGAAACCGGTGCGGACAATGCGCAGATAGCCGCCCTGGCGGTCGCCGTAGCGCGGAGCCACGGTATCGAACAGCCGCGTAACGGCCTCGTCGGTGCGGAGGAAGCTGAGCGCCTGGCGGCGCGAGTGCAGATCGCCCTTCTTGCCCAGGGTGATCATCTTTTCCACGTGGGGACGGACAGCCTTGGCCTTGGCCACGGTGGTCTCCACGCGATCTTCTTGGAGTACGGACGTGACCAGGTTGCGCAACAGCGCATAGCGATGGCTGGTGTTGCGTCCGAGCTTGAATCCTGCATTGCGATGGCGCATGGTGAAAACCTTTCTAGGGACTAAGGGACTAGGGACCAGGGGCTAGGGGCACAGACCAGCCAAATTCTTCGATTTGACTCAGTCCCTGGTCCCTAGTCCCTTAGTCCCTGCAATTAGAAGTTCTCGGTCTCGGTGGGCAACTGCAGGTCCACGGAATCCAGCGGCTCGTCCTCGTCGTCGTAGCGGCCATAGCTGGCAGCCAGGGCGGCGGCGGGCGGAATGCTGGTGGGTCCGGGAACGGCGTTGCCGTTTTCGTCGATCTTCATGCCCAGCGAGAGCCCCATCTGCGCGAGAATCTCCTTGATCTCGTTGAGGCTCTTGCGGCCGAAGTTCTTGGTCTTGAGCATCTCGGCTTCGGTCTTCTGCACCAACTCGCCAATGGACTGAATGTTGGCGTTTTTGAGGCAGTTATAGCTGCGGACCGACAACTCCAGCTCTTCGACGGAGCGGTTGAGGTTGTCGTTGCGCAGCAGGATGCGGCCCTCTTCGCCGCGCGCCTCGGCTTCGATTTCCTCCTCGAAGTTGATGAAGATGTTCATGTGGTCCTTGAGCAGCTTGGCGGCCAGGCCGACGGCGTCGGCGGGCAACACGGCCCCGTTGGTCCACACTTCGAGTGTCAGCTTGTCGAAGTCGGTAATCTGGCCCAGACGGGCAGCCTCGACGACATAGTTGACGCGGCGGACCGGCGAGTGGACCGAGTCCACGGGAATGAAGCCAATGCCCAAGTCGGCGTCGAAGTTCTTGTCGGCGGAGATGTAGCCGCGGCCGCGCTTGAGGCGCATTTCCATGTCCAGCTTGCCGCCTTCGGAAAGTGTGGCGAGGTAGATGTTCTTGTCCAGGATCTCAACGTCGCCATCGGCCTCGATCATGCCTGAGGTGACCACGCCGGGCGTGTCGGCGCGCAGATAGAGCGCCTTGGGGCCCTCGCCCGCCAGCTTGAAGGGAACCTGCTTGAGGTTGAGGATGATGTCGGTGGCATCTTCAGCCACGCCGGGAATGGACTGGAACTCGTGGAGCACGCCCTCGATGCGGATCGCGGTAACCGCGGCGCCCTCGATGGAGCTGAGCAGGGTGCGGCGCAGGGCATTGCCGATGGTGGTGCCAAAGCCACGCTCAAACGGCTGGGCGCTGAACTTGCCAAAGGTTTCCGTAAGCGACTCGGCATCCACTGCCAGGCGCTTCGGCTTCTGAAATCCTCTCCAAAGCATATCGTTGTCTCTTTTCCCGCGCGGCAAGTACGTCGCGATGCATTTTGCGGCGGCCGCGCAAGTTCTCCTTCGGGTTGAAATGCAGGGACAAGGGAACAGGGATTAGGGAGCAGTTCACGGAGTTCGATCTAGCGTGATTTCTGTTCCCTGTTCCCTAATCCCTTTTCCCTGTCGTGCTTACTTCGAGTACAGCTCCACAATCAACTGCTCGTTGATGGGCAGCGCGACGTCCTTGCGCTTGGGCAGGGACAGCACGCGGCCGGACATCTCTGCGTGGTTGGCCTCAAGCCAGGCAGGCACCGGGGTGGAGGCTGCGTATTGCGAAGCCTGCTCCACGATGGCCAGCTTTTTGGCGTTGGCGCGGATGGCGATCTCGTCGCCCGCGTTCACCTGGTAAGAGGGAATGTTGACCTTCTTGCCGTTGACCTCGACGTGGCCGTGGCGGACGACCTGGCGAGCCTGACGGCGCGAGATTGCGAATCCCAGCCGGAACGCCACGTTGTCCAGACGCCGTTCCAGTTGCTGGATGAGCAGCTCGCCGGTGACGCCGGTGGCCTTGTTGGCCTTCTCGTAGTAGGCGCGGAACTGGCCCTCGAGGGTAAAATACATGCGCTTGGCCTTCTGCTTTTCATGCAGTTGCAGGCCGTAGCCCACGATCTTGGCCTTGCGATCCTTGCCGTGCTGGCCGGGGGGGAAGTTACGTTTCTCCAGCGGGCAGCGGTCGGAGGTGCATTTGGTGCCCTTCAAAAAGAGCTTGGTGCCTTCGCGACGGCAAAGGCGGCAGACTGCTCCGGTATAACGAGCCATTTCTTCTCCTGACTTCGGATGACGGCCGGTTTACGTCCGCCGCAGCGGACTTCGTCCCGGCCCATGTTACGAGGGACTAAGGGACTAGAGACTTAGGGACTAGCGCGAATTAGCTTTGAGCCGGCTTTTTAGTCCCTGGTCCCTACGTCCCTGGTCCCTGCCTTATTAAACGCGTCTCCGCTTCGGTGGACGGCACCCGTTGTGTGGTACCGGCGTGACGTCGCGGATGGAGCGCACCTCGATGCCGGCGGCTGCGAGGGCGCGGATGGCCGACTCGCGGCCCGATCCCGGACCCGCAACCCGCACATCCACCGCGCGCAGGCCGTGATCGCGGGCCATGCTGGCGGCATTCGAAGCCGCCTGCTGCGCCGCGAAGGGCGTGCCCTTGCGCGAGCCGCGAAAACCCAGCGACCCCGAGCTCTTCCAGCTCAGCGTGTTGCCCACTTGGTCGGTGATGGTGACGATGGTGTTGTTGAACGAGGCCTGAATGTGCGCAACGCCAAACGGCACATTCTTGCGCTCGCGCTTCTTGAACTTCTTGTTCTTGCCGGCCTTTGCGGCAGGCTTGCCGGCGCCGCCGGCCTTCTGCTCTGGTTTCGCCATTAGGTTTTGCCCGTCGCTTTCTTCTTGCCGGCGACCGTGCCCTTGCGGGGGCCCTTGCGGGTGCGGGCGTTGGTGTGGGTGCGCTGGCCCCGCACCGGGAGGCCGCGCCGGTGGCGGTTGCCACGATAGCTCTGGATGTCGATGAGACGCTTGATGTGCATCTGGACGTCCTTGCGCAGGTCGCCCTCCACATTGCCTTCGTCCTCGATCACCTGACGGATGCGGTTGACCTCGTCCTCGCCCAGGTCCTGGACCTTCTTGAAGGCGTTCACGTTCGCCTTCTCCAGAATATGGAGCGCCCGCGGGTCTCCGATGCCGTAAATGTAGGTCAGCGCGATGCGTGCCTGCTTGTTGCGGGGCAGATCGACGCCAGCAATACGTGCCATTGAGATTCCTTTGGTACCGCGGTTGTGTGCCCCCGGCCTCAGCCGGTTCGCACGGGTTTTGCGGAGCGCCTCCAGGGGTTCATCGCAAGCCTTGACTCCGGCTAACTAGCCCCTCCTCAGCGGAGGCGTCTGCGTCCTGCCAGACCCACCTAGCCCTGGCGCTGCTTGTGCTTTGCGTTCTCGCAGATCACGCGAACCACCCCACGGCGGTTGATGACCTTGCACTTGACGCAAATCTTCTTCACCGATGCACGGACCTTCATTGTCATTGCCCTTCTCCGCGCATCCGTCTCATGGTCGCGGGTTTGTTTTTTGCCCTCCGCCCTAGCCGCAAAAACAAAGACGCGGCGAGGATGGGGCACCCAGTCCTTATTTATAGCGGTAAACGATCCGCCCGCGATTCAGGTCGTAGGGGCTCAACTCCACGGCCACGCGATCCCCAGGAAGAATCCGGATGAAGTTCTTGCGCATCCGGCCGGAGACATGGGTCAACACCTCGTGATTGTTCTCGAGTTTCACCTTGAACATGGCATTGGGCAGCGTCTCAGTGACCACCGCCATAACCTCAATCGCGTCTTCTTTCGACAAACCGTATCCCGCTTCTGCCGGGCGCTCGCGCACTCCCGGCCTGTTGGACCGAGTGATACTATTCGGTCAAGACTCTCGCTCCGGTAGCGGTGACCGCCACCGTGTGCTCAAAATGAGCACTCATACTGCCGTCCCCGGTCACCGCCGTCCAGCCATCGCCCAAGACCTGAACGTCGGGCTTGCCGGCATTCACCATGGGCTCGATGGCAATCACCATGCCCGCGCGCAGCTTCATGCCGCGGCCCGGCGAGCCAAAGTTCGGCACCTGCGGATCCTCGTGCATGTGGACACCGATGCCGTGACCTACAAAATCCCGCACCACCGAAAACCCCTCGGCTTCAACCACGCCCTGCACCGCGGCGCCGATATCGCCCAGCGTTGCTCCCGGCCTGACGACTGCAATCGCCGAGTGCAGCGACTTCTCGGTGACTTTCAAGAGCCGCGCCGTATCGGGATCGATCTTCTCGCCCACCGGCACCGTGATGGCCGCATCGCCGTAATAGCCGTCCACGACGGCCCCGCAGTCCACCGAAACGATGTCCCCTTCCTTCAGGACCCGCCTGGGCGACGGAATGCCGTGAATCACCTCGCTGTTCACCGAGGTGCACAGCACGCAGGGGAAGCCGTGATAGCCCTTGAATGCCGGCTTGGCGCCCAACTCGGCGATTTTGGCCTCAGCCGCCTTCTCGAGATCGAGCGTGGTGGCACCGGGCTTGACCAGGCCGCGCACCAACTCCAGCACCTCGCGAACCACCCGGCCCGCGCGGCGCATCTTGTCGATCTCGTTCGACGACTTCAGTACCACCATGCCTGTTCAGCCCTCAGCTCTCAGCTTTCAGCTATCAGTCAAGAACCGGGAGCCAATCGCTATGAGTTTCCAATTCCAACTACGGCTGTCAACTGAGGGCCAACAGCCGACGGCTTTCTTCGCTACACGCACAAACCCGCCCAGCGGCTGCCCTACCGGCGCAACCGTTCCACGGCGGCAACGATGCCGGCGGCTATCGCGGTAACCGGCCGGTCTCCATCCACTTCCGCGAAACGTCCCAACTCCCGGTAATGCTCGACCACGGGCGCGGTTAACGCTCCATAAGCGCGCATGCGCTCCGCGAAAACCTGCTCCGTGTCATCGGCTCGCTGGACCAGCGTCGTACCGTCCACATCGCAAAAGCCAGTCCGCTGCGGCGGATGCGTGTAGATGTTATAAATGCGCTGGCAGACAGGACAATTCCTGCGCCCGGTAATCCGGCGCAGTAATTGATTATAGTCCACTTGGATGCTGATCGCAATCACCGGCAGCGAGCTTGCCTGGGCCGCCAGGCGCCCGTCGAGCCAGCCAGCCTGGCCCAGGGTGCGGGGGAAGCCATCCAGGATGTATCCGTTGGCTGTGTCGGGCTGCTGCAGGCGCACCGCAACCATCTCATCGACGAGCGAATCGGGGACCAGTTCGCCCCGCTGCATGATCTCCTTGGCCACTTTGCCCAGCGCCGTGCCCTTGGCCACATTGGCGCGCAGCAGGTCACCGGTTGAGATCTGGGGGATGCCCCAGATTTTCACCAGTTCCTTGGCCTGGGTTCCCTTGCCCACGCCCGGCGCACCCAGCAAAAGAATCGGGCCGGGAATGGTTTTCGATTCCATCTCCGGGCCTTTCTCCAACGCACTTACGTATGCAGACATTTACCAAGTTTTCCTTCCGCGAATGCGACCGGAGCGCGGGGAAAAGCCGTCATAATGGCGCATGATCAGCTGCGATTCGATCTGGTTGACGGTGTCCATGGCAACACCCACTACAATCAGCAGCGAAGTGCCGCCGAAGTAGAAGTTGACCCCCATGCCGTGCGTAGTCCAGGTAGGCAGATTCTCAAAGAAACGTCCGATGAGCCACACCTTGTCGAAACGAATGCCCGAGATCAGGAAGGTGGGCACCAGCGAGATCACAATCAGGTAGAGCGCGCCCACCAGGGTGATGCGGGTAAGAATGTCGTTGATGAAGTCCGAGGTGCGCTTGCCGGGGCGGATTCCGGGAATGAACGAGCCCGACTTGCGGAAGTTATCGGCAATATCGTCCGGCTTCATCACGATGGAGATGTAGAAGTAGGCAAAGAAGATGATGCCCAGGATGTAGAGCAGCTCGTACCACGGATAGCCGGGATGCAGCGCGTCCATGATGGGCTGCAGGAAGCGGCTGTTACGCACCCAGTCCATCTGGCCAAACAGCAGCGGCGCCGACAGGATGGAGCTGGCGAAGATAACTGGCATCACGCCGCCGGAGTTGACCTTGAGCGGGAGATGGCTGGACTGGCCACCCATCATGCGGCGGCCGATGATGCGCCGGGCGCTTTGGATGGGGATTCGCCGCTCCGACCGCTCGACGAAGACGATAAATGCGACCACGGCGATCATGCCCACCAGCAGCAGCACCACCGCTCCGATGGTGAACGTGCCCCAAGCGTTGGTCTGCACCTTGCCGATCATTTCGACCACGCCATTGGGCAGGCCGGCCACGATGCCGGTAAAGATCAGCAGGCTCATGCCGTTGCCGATGCCGCGGTCGGTGATCTGCTCGCCCAGCCACATGATGAAGGCGGTGCCGGTGGTGAGCGTCAGCACCGTCATCAGGCTGAAGCCGATGCCGGGATGCAGCACCAGGCCCTGGCGGGTGAGAATGGCCGCGATGCCGATCGACTGCAGGGCCGCCAGGATCACGGTCATGTAGCGGGTCCACTGGGTGATCTTGCGGCGGCCCAGCTCGCCTTCCTTCTGGATCCGGGCCAGCGGCTCATAGACTACGGTGAGCAGCTGAAAGATGATGGATGCGGTGATGTAGGGCATGATGCCCAGGGCGAAGACGGTCATACGGCGCAGGTTGCCGCCGCCGAATAGGTCCATGAGCCCCAGCGCCGATCCGCTCTGCTGGTTGAAGAGAAACTCCAGTTGGGCGCCGTTGACGCCGGGCGTGGGGATGTGCGCGCCCAGCCGGTAGACGGCCAGAATGCCAAGCGTGAACAGAACCCGCTTGCGCAGGTCGGGAATCCGGAAGATATTGAGAAACTTCTCAAGCATATTTGGTTATCCGCTTCAGGGCTTCCGCCCATTGAACTCCGAACCATTCCATCTTAGAGCATTTCCGGATTCCGAGGCAGAATACCGGAGCCGGGAGATGCCAGGCTATGCGGCCGATCACACCTGTCGAGACGGGAAATCTGGGCGTCCCAAGTCTTGCCCGCCGCGGTGGAAGAAACCCGGGACCCGGAGCCAACTTCACCTCGCCGTCCCAGGAGAAAACCCACCTACGCTGCCGGCGCCGCCACCGGACCGCCCAGAACCACGGCCTTGCCGCCCGCCTTCTCAATCTTCTCCACCGCCGATTTCGAGAACTTGTGGGCGTGAATGGTGATGGCCGAGGTTAATTCGCCCGAGCCCAGAATCTTGATCAGCGGCTTCCTTGAGGAGGCCAGGCCCAGCTTCTTATAGTCGTCCAGGCCGATCTCGGTGACGGCGAGGCCCTCAACGTGTGCCTCGATGCGGTCGAGGTTGACCACCGTGTACTCGGTGCGGAATATGTTGGTAAAACCGCGCTTGGGCAGGCGGCGATGCAGCGGCATCTGGCCGCCCTCAAATCCGCGCATCAGGCTGAAGCCGGAGCGCGAACCCTGGCCCTTGTGGCCGCGGGTCGAGGTCTTACCCATGCCGGAGCCCATACCCCGGCCCACACGCTTGCGCCCGGTGTTGGCCTTCTTGGGCGCGCGCAGATTGGATAGATTCTTTGCCATGATTTCCTCGCTGTAGCGCCGGACGGGGTTCAATGAGCCCGCCGACTCGCGTTGTGCTGAGTTCACACTTCGCAGTTCTTAGTTCACAGTGGAAAAGCGGTGCCGGCCCATGACGCAATCCGAAACTGAGAACTGTGAACTACGAACTAGCTTTCCAGGATTCTCACCAAATGCGGGATGGTCTTCACCATGCCGCGGATGGATTCGTTGTCCACGCGCTCGACGATCTGGTTGAGCCGCGTAAAGCCCAGTCCCTTCACGACCGCCTTGTGCTTCAAGGGCGTGGAGTTCTTGGAGCGGTAGTACTGGATGCGGATCTTCTTAATCTCCGTAGCAGCCATGGTTACATCTCCTCCACGGTCTTGCCGCGCATGGTGGCCACCTCGGCCCGGTCGCGCAGCTGCACCAGCGCATCGAAGGTGGCCTTGACCACGTTGTGCGGATTGGGCGAGCCCAGGCTCTTAGTTAGCACGTTCTGCACCCCGGCCGAGGTCATGACCGCGCGCACTGCGCCGCCGGCAATCACGCCGGTGCCCTCGGGAGCCGGCTTGAGCAGCACCTGGCCGGAGCCGAAACGGCCCAGCACCTGGTGAGGAATCGTGGTCTCGGTCAGGTTGACGCGGACCAGGTTCTTCTTGGCCGACTCGATTCCCTTGCGAATGGCCTGGGGAACCTCCTTGGCCTTGCCCGAACCGTAGCCCACCACGCCCGAACCGGCGTCGCCCACCACCACCAGCGCGGCAAACGACATGTTCTTGCCGCCCTTGACCACCTTGGTCACGCGATTGATGGCCACCACCTGATCCTTCAGGT
>Ga0326727_10017379_pt1 | contig 14945 bp, 13 predicted proteins | sample MB2enrmetagenome_FD_207643 | JGI IMG/M metagenome (GOLD analysis project Ga0326727, IMG submission 207643) | Lab enriched peat soil microbial communities from McLean, Ithaca, NY, United States - MB29MY | ecosystem: Environmental > Terrestrial > Soil > Wetlands > Peat | place: USA: New York... | reverse complement strand
TCTATCTCATCACGATTTCTATTGTTTCGTCAGTCATTCTCAGTCTAGTGATGGCTCATCTAGGTGTCTTCGGCGGAGCTGATGCAAAAGGAATGATTTGCCTTAGCCTCGCAGTTCCATTAGTTCCCGTAGGATTCCGATATGTAGTGGTTTGGTTCTTGGCTCCATTCTTTCCCTTGGTAATACTAACCTTGGGTTACCTATTGTCATTCTCAATGTCGCTGTTTTTAGCGATCAGAAACATCTGTGGTTACCTACGATATCGCTCGTCAATGTTTGATGGTTTTCACGACGAATCTTTTGTCAAGAAAATATTTGTAGTCCTCACGGGTTATCGCTGCAACGTTGAGATGCTTAAGACAGCACGTTTTTTGTATCCGATGGAACGAATTGTCACTAGTAAGGAGGGATTACGTAGACGGTTTGACCTCTCCTTCAGTATTGCCGACGATAAGAGCACGTCACTAAGCGGTTTTCTTGAGGCTTTAGCCTCGGTTGGTAATCCCAACATGGTTTGGGTGACGCCGGGGTTACCGATGATAGTGTTCTTCTTGCTTGCGGTGGTCATAGTGATTGTCGTGAATCTCTGAGATAGGTCAAGTGATAATCTGGATTTCGGTCGGCATCAATCTTGAAATGTGATCGATGAGCGTACCTGAGTTCCAGCGAAGGTTTCTTGCCAAGGCGGCTACTTCTCCTATGACTATTACTGACGGAGAGCTGATGTTAGGCAGTACATCTTGGGTTTGTTGCAGAGTGAAGAGGAGGGTCCGTTGCGCATCGGTGGATGCGGATTCAATTGCTGCGACCGGTGTGCTTCCTTCTAAACCCGCCTGAGTCAGCTCTTCAGCAATCTGCTTCAATCGTCCAACTCCCATTAGGATTACGATGGTGTCTACAGCGGAAGCTAGTTTAGCCCAGTCTACTTTCGAGCTAATTTTCGAGGGATCCTCATGTCCTGTCACTATTGCTACGGAAGATGAGTACCCTCGATGGGTCAGGGGGATTCCGGCGTATGCCGGTGCCGCTAGGGCTGATGAGACTCCGGGGATTATTTCGAATTGAAGTTTCTCTTTCATCAACGCTTCTGCTTCTTCTCCGCCTCGTGAGAAAATGAGTGGGTCGCCGCCTTTCAGTCTCACCACAAGTTTCCCCGACCGCGCGTTTTCGATGAGTAATGTGTTGATCTCGCTTTGGGAGATGCCCCCCTTGCATTGTGGAAGTTTGCCCACGTAGATCCTCTCGACATTGTTTGGGATGAGATCTAGGATTTCTTGGCTAACGAGGCGATCATAAATTACTACGTCCGCTGCATGGAGGAGCTCGAATGCGCGTATTGTCAGGAGTTTGGGATCTCCAGGTCCAGCTCCGACGAAGTATATTTTTTGTTCGGTCAAGACATTTCCCTGTTCGCAATTGATTCAATTTGTTTCGAGGCTAGTTTCTTCGCTTGCTCGAATTTGTTATCTTGAAGGTATTTCCTGATCTGCTCGTTATGTATGATTTTGTAGATGCACCGTTTTCTTAATTCGGCATTTTGGATTCGGTGTCTGATTCTGTTTCGGATTAGTCCTTGCAACTTTACTTCTTGGAGGTCTTCTGTTGTGATGATTCGCTCGATTTTCTTTCTGAGGATGCTGGCCATTGCTGGGCTGAGGCCTGCCGTCGAGACGGCAACCCGAATGTCGCCTAATTTTGCGACGGCTGGCATGTTGAAGTCGTTCAGGTCGGGCATGTCAACCGCGTAGACCAATGGATGATGTTTCCTTCGAGCTGATTTTGCGATTTTCGAGGCTAATCGCTTGTTCGTAGTAGCGAGAACCAGAGCGTAAGGATCATATTTTTCCATCAATTCATTCAATTCGCCTCGGCCGTTCCACTTAACAAATTTGACCGACTTCAGGCTCTTTTTGGTGGGCCTCTTGCCTGCGCCGATGACTTTTGCGCCGGCATCCAGAAACTGTCGAATTCTAGTTTCAAGTTCGTCTCCTTCACCTACTACGATTACGATTTTGTTCTGGAGGTTTAGGTCAACAAGCATTGTGAGTCACTTCGACGCGTTGGATTTGATTGAGGATGCACCCTTCTGTTCGTAATGATTGATGGGGAGGTCCGATTCGACGTAACGAACAAGCGCAGTAATCATTGGACCCAGCTTGTAAGTATCAGGAACAACTTTCACGTGAACTCCATGTCTTTCTATGGTCTGCTTTGTGGTCGGACCGATCGCTACGGTCACGACATTGTTCAACGCCTTTTTCAAATCTTCGGCACGATCGTGTTCAGCGGCGATATCAAATAGGTTGTCTACCGCGGGTGGACTCGTAAAAGTTACCGCGTCTACATCTCCATTTACGAGGCTCTCTATTAGTTCGAAGATTTTTCTAGTGTTTGGTTCGACGTACTTGTAGCCTAATGATTCCAGTAGATCCGATCCGTTCTTGTCGAACTCGTCGGAATATTGGTAGGTTGAGAATTCAAGCACCTGCGCGCCAGCTGTTCGAAGTTTTTTCACTTGCTCTACCGAACTTGCTCCATGCCAGATTACCGCCACGCATTTGCCGCTCACGTCGCGAGCCAGAGCCAGTTCGAAGCATGAATCGACTGTTTCGTGCTGAGGGAGAGCCACATTTTCGCTCACCCCATGCTTAGACAGTACTTGTTGAGGCTTTCCACTTCTAGCAACAACTGGGATCTGACGCAGAGCCTCCAGGAATTGTTGTTCTTTATTGACGCTTTTACTTTCATCTAGGATGGCTTGAATTCCAGGGCCAGTCATTACTAATACGAGATCAAATTTTCGTTGGAGGATTTCGGTTATGAATTGGCGGATTCCGGTCTTCATTTTATTTGGTGCTTGGATAGCGATAGTGGGTGCAACGTACGGTTTGCCACCGAAGCTGGTTACGAGATGTGCTAGTTCGTTCGCTCGTCGGCTTCCAGTGATCGCTATTGTTAGACCGTCAAGTGGAGTATTCCGGGGGTGAAGTTTGACGGACATATGTGGTCAGCTTGATAGGCTTGGGTTGGCGTATTTTCGTGATGATTCAGAGGCAAGTAGATTTTTCACTTTCTTAGACATCAACTGGGCGGTGCGTGGGTCGTTCGATAGGTGGTTGATGATGGATCTGGTGCCGATTCGTTTGAAGAAGTATCCAGTTCCGCCGGGTCGGGTTTCTTCTGCGTTCCTGTTAGCTAGGTAGAATTCGAAGAGAACTTCAGTTACTGTTGCAACCTGGTTGCGTGGCACGAGGTGAAGGTAGATTTCTTGCGTATCGGGATCGATCAGTGGGCCGCCTAGGTTTCTGCCGTCTTCTGTTCCGCCGATCTTTAGTGAGTACAAGTTGAACCCGGAGCCAACCCATCCGATGGTTTTCGTGGCTGGTCGAAAGCATTGTCTTTCGCAGCCGGTTATTCCGATTGATTCGGCCATTTCTCCCCATTTTGGTTCAAGTTGGTCGATTAGTGATGGGAGGAATTTTTCTGAGTCGGTGTAGGTTAATCGGCATGTATCACGCCCAACACATGCGCCTGACAGAGTTCGAAGTTTTGATGGTGGCTTTCCGTTCCGAAGTCCGTACCCGAATTTCTGCAGGTCTGCTTCGAAGTTTCTCTTCAGGTCTTCTGGGATATTGCCGAAAAGTAAATCCTGGTTCGGTGTGGTTAGGAGTTCTATGTTCGAGTTGTTGTCCATCACGTAGCGGACCATTTTCTTGAGCTGCCCGTTAGGGCCGTCGATTATTCGCCCTGTTTCGATGAAGGCTCCGTAGCACCATAGTTTTTGATCGTGATCTTGTTCTGTCCATCCATAATGAAGTTGTCTTGCGCCGTAGTCGAAGTTTTTGTCGGGCGGATCGAAGTTGATGCCGCTTACGTTGCGTACTTGTTCACGGAACCATTCGATTCCCATTTTGTAAATTACGTATTTCATTCGTGCCCATTGTCTGTTTTTGCGGTCTCCCCATTCTTGGTGTACTTGGACTATGGCATCGAGTCCCTGTAGGAGTTCGGATTCGTTGAAGATTCCGAGCGGTTCGCCGAGGGCAGCGAATGTGGGGTTCCCAGCTTTCTCTCCTTGGCCTCCTCCTACGTAGACTTGGAATTTTGTTACTTTTCCATCGACAAGAATCGGTGCGACTCCTATGTCGTTTGTTCTGAGTTCCACGCAATTATCCATGATGTAGCGTTGCGTCTTTTTGTCGAAGTGGATGGCTGAAAATCCGATTTTGAATTTTCGGTTTAAGAGGTTTGGTGCGTAGTGGAAGTGTTTCTCGTCAGCTGGTTCCTCGCTCTTTCTTCTTAGATAGGATGGATCTATTGTGAAAATTTCCAGGTAGCCTGCGGTTGGTAACTGGAAATATTTGCCTACTTTTTGTGCCCAGAGGTTTGCATTGAAAATTGTGGAGTAATGCGATAGCGGGCATCCCATGGTGTTTCTTACATTGTCCCCGCAACCGTTTATTGTGTAGAATCCGGATTTCGCGATTTCCTGAATCGTGTCGACTAAGTTTTTCTTTTTGATCCAGTGAAGTTGAATATTTTGACGTGTAGTTACCCGAAGCGAGGGGCGTGGTGTTCCTGTGTAGCTGGCGGATTCTGTGTATTTCTCTGATATGTCGTCGAGAACGGCCCATTGTTTCTTTGTTAAGGGTCCGCCGCCGGGGATTGTGATTCGAAGCATGAACATCCAATCTTTCTCGGACCCCGTCTTGGCTCTGTTGAATTCGAGGTATATTCCGTAGGACTTTGCCAGCGATTCTGCTGCGGGTGCGAGGTCGTCGAAGCTTAGGTCTCTGAATTGGGTGGAAAGGTTTACGGGGCTTGTCCTATCTTTGATGACTAATGTTAGGCCACGGGTTGCGAGTTTCGCCTTCTCTACGCCTGAATAATCCTCGGGTGCTGTGCGTAGGTTGGGTTTGATCTCGTTCACGTCTATCCTTTGCCTCCTGCGCTCGAGAGGTTGTGATCGATTCGTTGGATTGAAGAGAAGGAGGAGGGCAACAGGAACATCTACAAAGATGACATATGTCATAAACGTTATAAATCTAATGACGTATGTCATGACCCATGCCTGCCAAAACCGGCCCTAACGATCCCACACCGCATCAAGGAGGCTACGACGAGGACCGGTTCGAAAAGCTGAACGCTAAGGAACTATTGGAATGGGCAGTGGAGAAGTTCTATCCAAAAATTGGACTCGCGTCAAGTTTCGGCGCCGAGGACATGGTAATAATCGACCTCCTCTCCCAGTCAGGATTTAAAGCGAAAATTTTCACTCTCGATACAGGAAGACTGTCGCAAGAAACTTACGATCTTATGGACGAAGTTCGATCAAGATACGGCATCACAATCGACGTCTACTTCCCCGATACCTCTTCGGTCCAAAAGATGGTTAAAAATCATGGTCTGAACCTTTTCTATCAAAACGTCGAATTCAGAAAACTCTGCTGCGAAATAAGAAAAGTAGAGCCCCTCGGACGCGCCCTTGAAGGACTAGATGCTTGGATTACCGGCCTGAGACGAGAACAAACCGCTACGCGAACAACGCTGCTCAAGGTGGAAGAGGACACCGCGCATGGTGGAATTATGAAGATCAACCCGCTCGCAGAATGGACGTGGACTCAAGTGTTCGATTATGTGAAGGAGAGAGGAGTCCCTTACAATAGACTGCACAACCAAGGTTTTCTCAGCATTGGCTGCGCGCCCTGTACTCGAGCAGTAAAGCCAGGTGAGAACCAGCGGGCAGGCAGATGGTGGTGGGAACAAGAAGGATCGAAAGAATGCGGACTCCACTACGCCTCAATCCGGAAACCAGAATGAAGATAAGTGGAACGAAAATAGAACACTACGGCGATCTGGTTGACCAATTCACTTCCGAAACCACACGGAGGAACCCTCGTTCATCGAGTAGTTAACAAGGAACAAGCGGAACGAGCAAGGAAAGACGCTGAACACCTGCCCAAAATTCAGGTCTCAACTGAGCAGGCAGCAGATATCGAAAACATTGCTTACGGAGCCTTCAGCCCGCTTGAAGGGCTCATGGTTCAGAACGACTTTGAAAGCGTAGTTAAGGAAGGACGATTACGCAGCGGCATACCATGGACACTTCCCATAACACTCGATGTCGCCCGAAACGAAATCACCAACATTCGAAATGGCGACACAATCTTACTGACCGATGGAGAGAGTGATTTTCTAGCCACGCTCGACATTGAAGACATCTACTGCTTTGACAAGAACACGCTCGCAGAGCACGTTTACGGTACTACAAGCACCGAACACCCAGGTGTCGTAAAGACCAATGCCATGAAAGAACGCCTTCTTGGCGGAAAAATCAACCTAATTCGAGAAACAAAAGTCAACTACGAAGACGTCTTATTCAGACCTGCCGACACACGTAGATTTTTCGAAGCAAATGGATGGAAAACAGTGGTCGGTTTTCAAACACGCAACGCCCCCCACCTAGGACACGAATACCTCCAACGCCTCGCACTCTCATTCTTCGACGGGCTATTCATCAACCCAGTACTCGGAAAAAAGAAAACAGGAGATTACAGCGACGAAGTCATCCTTGACGCCTACAAAGCACTGCTTGCAAATTATCTGAACAAAAACAAAGTACTACTAGGGGTGCTTCGCACCGAGATGCGGTACGCTGGACCTCGAGAAGCAATCTTCCATGCAACCGTACGAAAGAACTTCGGATGCACCCACTTCATGGTGGGAAGAGACCACGCGGGCGTCGGAAAATTCTACGGACCATACGCGGCCCAAGAAATTTTCACAAATTATCCAGACCTCGGAATCAGCCCGCTACTCTTCAGAGAGGTTATGTACTGCAACAAATGCAAGAGCCTCGTATGCGACGGAGTCTGCTCACACTCATCCGAAGATCAGACAAAATTCAGCGCAACAATGCTAAGGAAAATAATCCTTGGCAAAGACCAACCACCAGAAGAATTAATGAGACCCGAAGTATTCGCAGCAATCAAGAAAATAGAAAACCCGTTCGTCACCTAAGCCAGCTCACCACAATTTCGACACATCTTAGTTCAGTGAAAAGTCGCAACACGTCGTAACCAACCATCCAAGACGCGCATACTGACCTACCCCGCTACCGCATCGGCGAGGATATTTGGAAGAACCCTCTCACTATTACTGATCGAAAAATGGTAATCGCAGAAGTCAGCGTAAGCGTTCTAGGGGAAGGACCAAGCATCGGGCGTTTCGTTCGCGTCGCTGTGAAGGAACTGAAGAAATCAGGACTCAAGACTATCTCAGGTCCTAACTGCACATCAGTTGAGGCTTCGAACATTGACGATATCCTCAACGCAGTTAAGGCTGCCCACCTGGCGGTAGTAGAAGCTGGCGCTAAAAGAGTGGTCACAAACCTGAAGATTGACGATCGACGCGACAAACCTGCAACCATGGAAACAAAAATAAAAGCTGTAAACTAGAAACTTTGGTCGAATAACTTCGAGCCACAAGAACAGTACGACAGATACAGTTAACGTAGCGTTGAATTATGGGTAAGGATTTGAAGCGTTGATTAGTGGGAGTTCTCTTCAGGAAAGTCTAGTGAACAGAATTGAGTGAAGTCGCTAATGCGATCGGGACGATTCAGGATATTCTGGCTCCAGCAGTAATGATCACGGGAGTTGCCTTACTTCTGTTGACATTTACCGCAAGGCACAGCGTGCTCGTGAACCGAATCCGACTCTTAGATGATGAGAAACGACAAATCAACAGAAAACTGATCTCTGCCGAAAATCTTGACAAAGCCGATGAGATTCGGTTGAAAAGCATCAAAAATCAGCTGAATCTGTTGCTTCCACGTCTGACTTATGTCAGGAACGGAATGCTATGCCATTTACTTGCAATACTGTTCTTTGTGTTGACATCATTCTTGATTGGACTAGGCCATTTGCCGACTCCCTCAGGACCAACCGAAACTGCGATCAGCATCACCTTCACTCTTGCAATGTTCCTTGTCCTCGTAGGAGTCGCCTTCCTGGCACTGGAGATATTTGTTTCAGACAAGGTAATCGTTGTCGAGATCACTGATGAACCTGAAAGCTAGCGCAACATCATGGCTTCATTGCAGGCTTAAGGCCATATTTACTATATACTGCTCTTATTTTTTCCATATCAGGAGGTCCGCCTGCATTTACAATTGCTGCGACCTCTTTGAAGAATTCAGGACCAATAAGAGCTGGAGTTACTACTCCAAGTGTTTTCGTGTCCTGTTGTCCAAAATTATTGAACCCATGAACAGCTCCACGCGGAATGAATAAAGAGTCACCCGGACCTAAATTGTGTGGTGTTCCATTCACTGTAAAAGTAAGGACCCCATCAATACCATAAACGGTTTCATCGTAATGCTCGTGTGAATGAGGTATTGGAACTTTGGCTCCGACAGGAACCGTAAATTCGAACATGGCTAATTGTGCATTGGTGTCCCTGCCTTCAAGCAGAAACGTAACTGTTGTCTGTCCGATTCGGATAACTTCTCTTGTCTGCGTCATGGGATTGGGCATGGATTATGAGCCTCTTAAGAGAATGGATTTATCAAAATCAGTAAAGAAAGATAGTGATATGAGTGATGAACCGCCGTTCGTCGGCTGAAGATGTGTGTGGCTTTCGTGGTGCCGGCAACGAGATTAAACGGGCGGCATACAGCCAACTTCTTTTTTCCATGGATGAACTAGTTGCAGGATTCGATGGTTACTCCGGTGGGATCACCGCAATCAGCATCCCCAGATCAATACCTTCTTTCTTTAACCTGTAAGTCTTCGCAACGTAATAGAAGGCCAAACCGAGTATGAAGGCCCCAGCGACGATTGAGTACGAGGCTACATTGAGAGGCCCCATTACCGAGTTTGTCAGAGCGTAGTATGAACCGTACAGGCTGAAGACGAGAGATATTACGCCTAGGATGCTTATCAGTGGTAATCCTGCTAGTCTGATTTTGACAATCGATGGACTCGCCTCGAAAATTTCCTTTCGTTTAAATGGGAACACTATTGCCGCGACTGACACGACCGCGTAAGTGAGAAGGACCATTCCCGCTGTATTCAGGAAGTAATTGAAGATTCCTGTGAACGTGGCGAAGGCTAAAGCGATGATCCCGATGATTCCGGTGATAACAGGGGCCCAGGTAGGCGCGTGGAATCTCTCGCTCACGTTGGCGAAGGCGCGCGGTATGATTCTATCGAAGGACCACGAGAAAATTATCCTAGTTGCGCAGAGAACCGTTGCGAGATTGGCTGCGACCCATGCTGCGATGTAGCTTAGCAGAATAACCCAGATCACAACGGCGTTGTCCGTTAGAAGCGGCGTAACGAAGGACAACCAAGGATAACTCGGGACTGGATACTTGTTAGGATAGTTTGTTGCTAAATAGTTCACCGCGGAGATCCAGTTTTTGCCAGCTACGGCCCATGACAGTTCACCAACGATCCAGTAGAAGAACCATAGGAACACGACGCCTACCATCATGCCGACGATCATACTTTTGGACGCGCGCTTAATTTCGCCGCCCACATATGCTGGCCATATGAACCCGTTGTATATCCACGCCGCGAACGCAATTGCTGAAAGACTTGCATACAAGTTTGGAGTTGACGGAGTCCATCCTACACTTTGAGCGGTTGTGATCAGCTGGTTATAGGTTGCGTACTGACCCAATTTTGTGTTCCATATTGAGATAAAAGCGGCATTCGACGTCGTGAGCAGCAAACCGAGAGTTATCACTGCTCCCAATATTGACAGCCCCATGAAGACCCAAGTAATCTTAATTGCAGTCGTAACCCGCGTCATGACGACCGCTACGGTTAGAATTACTATGACAATTCCGATGAGAAACGTGTTCATGGGTAACGCTACAGCTCCAGAAAGAGCCAGCATTGAGGGACTGTTGAAAAGAACCCCAGCAACAGAAAAGACGGGCGATATCGAGGTGCTGATCATGTACATCACGTTTATGCCAAACGCTAGGAGGAAGACCGCTGCTACAACGAAACTTGTCATGAAACCGACGTCCGCCCGCAAAATTCGACTTGTGTAAATGTAGTCTCCTCCAGATCTCGGCATAGCCGCACCCAGGAGACCATAGACTAGGGTGATGGGAATCACTATCACGAGGCCAAAAGTCACTATCCAGAAAGGCGAACTTCCCGGGAAGGTGAGGTCGGGCCAGGAGAAGAGCCACAGGAAGTTCATTTGCAAACTTGCTCCGGCACACGATATCATAAACACGTCCAACATGCTTAGCCCTCTTACGATGCCGGTCGCGTCTCTTACGAAGGTGGGTCTCGTTATTGTAGCCAACTTTCATTCCTCCACAACAAAATTAGCATCCAACCGACAAAGCACAGTCAGATTCCGAACGGGGCCCGTTGACTCTCTAGTTAAAATCGATCTATGGACCATAGCCACAGCTCGACTTAGCGGAGGATTTATTGTCCATAAAAACTGTGACTGTGATTATCATATATGGTTCTAAAGGCCAGATAAGGAATTAGGTTTTAGATTCTTTATTCCTGGATCAAACGAAAAACTCGAAGAAGTAGTTGTGTGTACACTCGAGCCGGGTTCAGGAACGAAGATACTTACGTAATTACAAGTGACGGATTCGAACGGCTCACAACCCCTTCTCTGTCGAGTTAGCCCAGATTAGCTAATGCGCACCAATGTCGTGATAATGCCGTATGAAGAAGTGTTCTCAACGTTCATCTTATTTTCAAACGACAGCTTTCGTATCGAGAAATATTCTCTTATGTGACACCATAACCGTACTGACTTCATGAACGAGATCGGAACAACGAAAGAAGAGATTGATACTCCCGCGCTCTTGATAGATCTCGAACTTATGGAAAAGAACATATCAACTATGGCAAATTTTTTCCGCGGAAAGAAATCAGTCTTACGAGCTCACACTAAGGTTCACAAGAGTCCGATGCTCGCTCAAAAGCAGATTGCGACAGGCGCTAGAGGTATATGTTGTCAGAAGGTCGGTGCAGCGGAGATCATGGCATCATCGGGAATCAAGAACATCCTGATCACAAACGTTGTGGCAACGCCAAGCAAGATCGACCGACTTGTGAAGCTGTCAAAACTTGCAGATATTACGGTTGAGGTTGACGACACTACCAACTGTGAATTAATCTCTAAAGTGGCGATGAAAGAAGGAGTTACCGTAAACGTGTTGGTGGATGTACAGATTGGGTCAGGAAGGTTCGGCTCTGATCCGGGCGAACCATCGCTTAAACTAGTGAAGCATGTTAGATCTCTTCAAGGACTTCGATTCAAAGGCGTAATGGGACTTGATTCATACCTGAAACGGGTTGAACCTAGAGATCAGAGAAGGATTCAGATAAAAGACGCGCAAAGCCTCCTACTAGACACCAAGAGACTGATAGAGAAATCAGGGATACAGGTACAAGAGGTCTCAGCAGGCTCCACAGGAACTTATGACGTCATCGGAAATAATCCGGAAGTAACAGAGGTCGAGGCAGGTTCGTATTTGCTAATGGATTCTGTGTACCATGAGCATGTTCCAGAATTTGAATGCGCCCTAACGGTGTTAACAACCGTGATCAGCAAGCATCCTGACGGCAATATTGTTCTTGACGCAGGCATGGCTTCAATTAGTAGCGCAAAGGGGCCACCGAAACTCCTAGCAACCGACACATTTGACGCGGACAATTTCGAGTTCTACCAACTACACGCAGAGAATACTCTCTTGAAGCGAAAGAACCGAGCGAAGATTGAAGTCGGTGATAAGGTTCAACTGATTCCGTCTTATCTTGACGCAACAATAATTCGTCATGAGAAATTTTACGGAATGAGAAAAAACAGAATCGAACAGACTTGGCCCATCCTGACAACGAATGCCTCTACGTGAGTAGTATATACGACTCAGGGGGTTCGTAATTATTCCATGAAAGCCGCGATACTCGACAGGACGAATGAACCACTAAAACTAACACAGGTGCCTGAACCACAACCAAAAGGACCAGAAGTCGTTGTAAAGGTATTATCTTCAGGACTCTGCCATACGGATCTCCACCTCTGGGAAGGCCACTATGGGCCGCTTAAGATAGAAGAACGTGGAGTCAAACTTCCTCTTATCATGGGGCATGAGGTTGCTGGATCAGTTGCAACCATAGGAACCGATGTTCAAGAACGATCCCACGTGGAAGTAGGGGATAAGGTGATTGTCTATCCTTGGATAGGAGACGGCACCTGCAAGACATGCATTTCAGGAAATGAGCACCTATGCAACTCAGTAAAGCCCTTAGGCATACTTACGGACGGTGGATTTGCTGAATACCTAAAAGTACCTCACTATAGATACCTGATGAAAATTGGGAACTTATCCCCGGATTCAGCTGCCCCACTGGCCTGCGCAGGAATCACCGCCTATAGCGCAATCAAGAAGGCCGGAGTCTCTCCAGGTGACTTCTTGGTTGTATTAGGAATCGGAGGTCTCGGTCACTTCGCAGTTCAGTTGGCCCATCGGTTATATGGACCGACAATCATAGCAGTAGACACAAGAAATGAAGCGTTGACACTTGCCAAACGGGCTGGCGCCACCCATACCATCAACGCGTCTCAACAAGATTATGTCGAGGAAATTCTCAAAATCACCAACGGAGCAGGAGCCGACGCTGTGATCGATTTCGTGAACATCACCTCAACATCCTTCAACGCTTTCCGATCCCTGAGACGCGGAGGACGGCTTGTTCTCGTTGGGCTGTCAGGAGACTATTCGAAGTTCATACTACCCCTAGTGGCCATGAGAGGAATAACCATTTTCGGTTCGTACGTAGGAAATCTTAGCGACCTAATGGAGCTCATACCATTACTCAGGACAGGAACAATTGAGCCTGCGATAACAGCAATGCCATTGGAGAAAGTGAATGAAGCAATGCATTCCCTAAGAGCCAATGAAATCATCGGCAGAACAGTACTGAACCCTTAGTCTAGCGGTGGCTTCACTCGATCATTCCATCTGAATAATGGTTTTGGGACATTGCAAACTATTTTGACGAGTAACAAAGATTGTATATGCCGTTCATAGGCACAATCGACGACGTGTCTACTTGAAGACTCTAACAATCATCAAGTTTGGCGGGGGCCTCATAGACTTCGCTGGTACCAACATCCCATTAATTGTGGAACGCATCACAGAACTGAAAAAGGCTAACGATCTAGGTCCTCTTGCAGTATTCTCTGCACCAAAAGGTGTCACCGACAGACTTCAGACAATTGGTGAAGCCAGCGCGCTCGGGCGCGACTATGATCTAGACTTCATATTTTCGTCTTACTCGAACCTCGCCTCACACATTGTAAAAACTAATCTTCTCGAAGAATTCGAGAGCCTGCTTGACAGGTATAGGAATGACATTGAAGAGACTCTTTCGAAGGTTGACAGACGATTTAATGGTCCGATAAGAGCAAGAGTTCTGACATCGGGCGGCGAATTACCCACAGCGACACTGATGAGTTATGCCCTCAATTCTATAGGATTGCAGTCATGCTCTCTCGACAAAACAGCATGGCCAATCATAACAGACGACAACTTTGAAAATGCTACGCCAGATTTCGAAATGAGTCGCAAGAAACTATCTGGACTCATCCACTACATTGAAGAAAAAAGAGTCATTTCCGTAGGCGGTTTCATGGGCATGACCCATGACGGTTTGGAGACACTTCTGGGGCGGGGTGGATCAGACCAGACGGCAGTCTTCCTTTCCATCCTTCTAAGGGACCATTATGAGATTGAAACAATTCTATTCAAAGAAACACCCGTCCGAAGCGCCGATCCAGAGATCGTCAGAGACCAGCCACTTAGAAGAGTCTCCTCTATGACCTACAATGAAGCTCAAAAAGCAACAATATCTGGCATGACTATAGTTCAGAATGCTGCCGTGAGAATTGCTCAATTACACAAGCTCCCGGTAACGGTCGCGCCATTATCAGATCTTAGACTAGGGACACTAATACAAACAGAAGACCCAACACCGCAGGCGGTTAAGTGTGTGACCGGCCTAACCAACTGCGCTATTATCACAATGAGCAACGAAAGGAGCAGGTCACTTCAAGATTGTCTCGTGCTTTGGGAAGACTATGACGCTTTCCTTGATCTTGGAGCCGAAGTGATGGATACAGGACAGGTTCTGCGAGACTTCCTCGTGCTAGACGCAAACTTTGTACGAAAAAACGAAGAGCGGCTCAGATCATTCGACAAGGAAATGAAAGTTGAATATGGATTAGGAGTGGTGACCCTAGTCGGAGACAAAATGAGAGATACTCCTGGCATCGCATCAATTGCAATAAGCTCGATTCCCAGAATAAACATCAAAAGAGGCATATTTGCTCCACATACGTCGCAAATAATACTTGTAGTAAAAGAAGCGGACATTTTTGATGCCATCAGAGAGATCCACCGCCAACTCGATAGCAAAGGATACTTCCGCGAAACAACGAATTCCTAGTATGAGCCCTACTTTGTTCCGGATGTGTAGGCCTCCTGGTGCGCACACACGAAGAAAACATATAACGTAATTTTGTCGTGTTAATTCTATGAGTAAAGTTAAGCCACTTACCAAGGCAGAAGTAAAGGACGTAATTTTACGATTCTGGCATCTCAACGCCGGTAAAGCGCATATTGCCGACTTCTTACCCATCCTCGACAAAGACAGTTTCAGAGTGCTACTGAAGGAGAAGGGTAGAATAATTGAAGAATTTGATGGCATCCGTGGCCTGCAAGATCATCAGGACGGTAAGGGAATCTACTACAATCAAAGATTCATTCTCAAATCAATAAGAACTGAAATAGCCCACGACCAAGCCATCTCACACACGACCGCAGTCTGGGATTGTTTGCATTGCGAACCGTATATGGCGAGATGTGAGCACCTGAAGGCTGTCCTTCACCA
>Ga0326727_10017378_pt1 | contig 14946 bp, 16 predicted proteins | sample MB2enrmetagenome_FD_207643 | JGI IMG/M metagenome (GOLD analysis project Ga0326727, IMG submission 207643) | Lab enriched peat soil microbial communities from McLean, Ithaca, NY, United States - MB29MY | ecosystem: Environmental > Terrestrial > Soil > Wetlands > Peat | place: USA: New York... | reverse complement strand
TCGTGGCCCCGCATCCAGGACAGCGCCCCGGCAATACCGATAATGATGACCGACGCGAGGAGGGCGGCATCGATCCCCCTGATGAATGCATCAGAAACCCCGCCCACCAGATTTGTGGTGCCGATGAAAACCTGGAACGCCACATCCCGGGGTATTGAAGCAGCAGAGACTGTGATGGCAATGATGAAACTCCCCAGAACCCCGATATTCTGCACGGTCCTGAGGATGCCGGATATCCCGCCATAGGATCCCTGCGGGGCGTTTGCCATGACCGCACTGTTATTGGACGGGAAGAACATCGCCGTCCCAAGGCCGGAGATGCCCGATGCAACCAGTACCTCCCAGAGCGGGGTATCGACCCTGAACGTCACATAGATGAGCGTAGCCAGGATCAGCATCGCGGTGCCGGAGGTCGCAAGCACCCGTGCTCCGTAACGGTCGGAGAGCCTTCCCATGTATGGGGCAAGAAGGCTGCCCACCACATATCCCGGGGTGAGGAGGAGCGCGGCATCAAGTGGTGACAGGGCGCGGATGCCCTGCAGGTACATCGTGATCAGGAACACCACCGAGAGGTACCCGAGGCTGAGGAAGAAGGCCGCCATCATGGAATACCTGAGGATCCGGCTGCGTAATGCTGAAAAATCGATAATCGGCCGTGCGGTCCGCCGTTCGAACATCACGAAGAGAACGATAAGCGCCAGGCCGAGACAGAACGCGACAATGTTTGTAACCGCTGTTCCCTCGGTTGCAAAGTCCACCCCGGAAAAAGAGAGGAAGGTGAGGGCTGCACCAAGCAGGAGCATGCCCGTGAGATCCAGTTTAGCATGAACCCGGGGATTCTCCGTCAGGTACCGGACGCCAAGGAGGGTAGCCACAATACCGATGGGGACGTTGATGAAGAAGATATACTCCCAGCCTACATAGGTCGTGATGATACCTCCAAGCACGATACCGAGCATTGCGCCGCTCGTCCAGCCAAGAGAGAGATAACCGAACGCGGTCCCCCGCACGTTGGGCGGGAACGTGTCGGCGATGATGGCCCCGCTGTTCGCCTGCATGAGTGCCCCCCCGACACCCTGGATGACACGGGACGCGATCAGCCAGGAGATGCCGGAGGAGAGACCGCAGAAAAGCGATCCCACGGTAAAGATCCCAAACCCGGCATTGAACATCCGGCTCCTGCCATAGATGTCACCGATCCGGCCGAGCTGGGTGGTGCAGACCGCGACGACAAGAAGGTAGATTAGGATTACCCAGAGCGTGGCGATGAAGCTGGCATGCAGGGAATCTGAAATGGTAGGAAAGGCGAGAATGACGATAGTGGAGTCAAGCGACCCCATGAGCGTGCCGAGCATGAGGACGAATATGATGATCTTCTGCTTCGTGTCCATGCGGTATCTTATGAAAGATTACCGAACCCGGTTAATGTACCTGTCGAAAAGATCAAAAGTACTGGCAACAGGGTACGCATGGGGCATGTACCGGGATGGAGCCCCGGGCCGGTTCCCTGTGCAGAACAGCCAGGAAAAGCCACCATAAAAAGTGTATTGAAAAATGTGTGACAGAGCCAGGAGGTTAATTCCCGCCAACCTTTCTGATCCGGCCCATCGCCTCTTTGAGCCGGTCCATTGAAGCTGCATACGAGAGCCGGATCCAGCCGGGTGCATCGAAGGAGCTGCCCGGGGTTGCCGCCACGTGTCCCTTTTCGAGCCACCGGGTTGCAATCTCCATGTCGTCACCGGCCACTTTCACGAACGCGTAGAATGCACCGTCCGCAGGAGCGGTCTTGTAGCCCATCAGGCCAAGTTCCGACAGGACAAACTTCCGCCGCCGGTCAAACTCGGTGCGCATCTCCTCGACGCAGCGCTGGTCGCCGGTGAGTGCCGCCACCGCACCCCACATGGCAAACGTGGTAGCCTGCGAGACCGAGTGCTGCTGCACCTTGGACATTGCTTTGATGATCTTTTGTGGCGCCACCGCGTACCCGAGCCGCCAGCCGGTCATCGCGTAAGCCTTGGAAAAGCCGTTGATCGTGATCGTCCGTTCTGCCATGTCCCCGATGGCGGCAAGCGAGAGGTGCTCCTTCCCGTACACCAGCTTCTCGTAGATCTCATCGGACATCGCGTAGAGATCGTAGTCCTGGCAGAGATCGGCGACAATCTTCATCGACTTCTTGTCAAAGACAGCTCCTGACGGGTTCGACGGGGAGTTGACCACGATCATCTTGGTACTGGCGTTGACCCGCTCAAGAATCGAATCGTCGAGCTGGAAGGTTTTCTGGTTGACCGCGTGCTTGACGGTCTTCCCACCTGCCATCTGGACGCAGGGTTCGTAGGAAACCCATGCGGGAGTCAGAAGGAGGACTTCATCACCGGGGTTCAGGACCGCTTCCATACCCTCGTAGATGGCGTCCTTCGCCCCACAGGTGACGATTACCTGATCCGGTTTGCAGGGGAACTTGTTCTCCTTGGTGATCTTTTCGCTGATAGCGGTGAGAAGTTCCGGGATGCCATCGCTCGGGGCATAATGCGTCTCTCCCCGGTTCAGGGCGTCAATGCAGGCATCTTTAATGTGCCGGGGGGTATCGAAGTCCGGCTCGCCGATCGAGAGGCTGATAACATCAATGCCCTCCCGCTGCATCTTCTTTGCCCGGTTGGAGATCTCGATAGTCGCGGAGGGGGCGATCCCCGCAACTTTCTCCGAGAGCGGCCTCATTGTAATCGTTTGACAAGTTTTACGGCAGATTCAACGGCGCGCTTGGCATAGTCGATCCGCTCGTTCGCCTCGAGCCGGCTCATGCCGGGCCCGGAAATGCCCAGGGTGACGGGCTTTCCGAACTCTAAGGAGAGGTCGATGATCTTACGGGCTGCATGCTGCACGACAATCTCGTCGTGCTGGGTCGCACCTTCGATCACGCAGCCAACGGTAACGACCGCGTCGACTTTGCCTGCCGCAAGCATCTTTTTGATGGCAAGCGGCATGTCAAAGGCGCCCGGCACGTACAGGCAGTCGGTCACTTCTGCTCCGAGGAACGCGGCATGTTCCCGCGCCTCGATCTCCATCATGTAGGTGATGTCGCGGTTGAATTCCGCAACGACAAATCCCAGTTTTATCGGTTTTGTGTCACACATAATTGATCATCTCATTTGGATCCACATAAACCTGTAGATCGTCTTACCGGCGGGCCGGCCCGGCATCTTCGAACCCCTGGCGCTGGCCGGTGCCGGCGTCTCTGGTGAGGAGTTCCGGGTGAAGGACAAGGTTGACCGCGTTAACCGCGTGCTCCCGGGTGCGCTGCTCGGAAAGCCATGCGAGTTCCCGGTCATCCTTGGCCTCGTCCTCGTGCACGAAGACCTCTATGATATGGGTACTGGTCATGAGCTGGCAGAGGATGAGCCCCTGCGATGCTTCGTGGGCGCAGAGCTTGTCTTTCTCCTTGCCACCCGGCATACCCAGTGCCATCACGATCTCGCAACGGCGTTCCGCGATCAGTTTCTTGCAGGCTACCGGCAGGTCTTTTATTCCCGGCACGGTCACCCGTTCGATCGCCACGCTTGCATGCTTTTTGAGCTCATCGATAGCGATCGCTCCCATGTTGACGCGTGAGAAGGTGGTGTCAGCAACACCAACCCTCATCCCAGCACCTCGGCTGCTGCCTCGACACCGTCGCCTTTTACCTTGTAGCCGGCTTTCCTGAGGCCGTGCTGGGTAGCGGCAAGCGTTGCGAGGATCTCGGGGGCGCTCACGGTACCCATGGTCCCGATACGGAAGATCTTCCCCTTGAGATGGTCCTGGCCACCGGCGATGATGATGCCCATCTTCTTGATGGTCGCCCGGACATCATCGTCCTTGATACCCCCGGGGTAGGAGACTGCGGTAACCGTCGTGGCGTACTCGTGCTTTGCATCAAGCTTCGGGAAGAGGGAAAGCCCCCATGCCTGTGCAGCGGCCCGGACCGCCTTTGCCATCTTCTGGTGCCGGGCGATCCGGTTTGCAAGCCCTTCCTCTTCGATGAGGAGGCATGCCTCGCGGAGCGCAAGGAAAAGCGGGACGGCCGGGGTGTACGGGGTCTCCATCGGTTTTCCTGCAGCACTCTTTTTGTACGCGGCAAGGTCGAGGTAGTAGGGCGGGTTCTTGGTGAGCCGCTCCCATGCCCGGCTGCTCACCGCAACCGCGGCAAGACCCGCCGGGGCGGCAAGGCACTTCTGCGAACCTACGATGGCGACATCCACGCCCCACTTGTCGGCCTCGAACGTATCGCCACCGATGGAGGTGATCCCGTCAACAATAAAGAGCGCATCGTGCTTGCGGGCGAGCTTCCCGATCTCTGCCGCCGGGTTCTTGATCCCGGCCGAGGTCTCGTTGTGCACAAGGGTAACAGCCTGTGCACCCCCCTCGAGCTGTGCTTCGAGTGCGGCAAGGTCGAGCGGCGTTCCCCACTCAGACGCGATCTCATGGGCCTTTCCGTAGCGCTGGCTGATCTTATAGAGCCGTTCGCCGAACTTGCCGTTCACGAGGCAGGCGATCTCCTTGTCCCGGCAAAAGTTCGAGACTGCTGCTTCCATGCCGGCCGTTCCGGATCCGCTTATTACAAAAAGATCGTTTGCGGTTCCAAAGGCAGTCTTTAATATACGCACGCTGTCCGCATACACCGCACCGAACTCGGCGCTGCGGTGGTTGATCGCCTGGCGCGACATAGCAAACCTGACCCGTTCCGGTATCGGGACCGGGCCGGGCAGCATGAGGAGTGGTTCTTTTTCCATGTGGATCTGCCAATAGTATATTTATATAGACTGGATATAAGTTTGGATGGCATTTTATGGCTGACGTAAGCATAATCTGCGGATCGGCATCCGACGCGGCTATTGCCGACAAGGCAAAGAAGGTTCTCGACGAGTACAAGGTCTCCTGGGACTGCCAGGTGATCTCCGCCCACCGCGACCCGGACAAGCTGGATGCGTATGTCAAAAACTCTTCATGCAGGGTCTATATCGCCATTGCCGGGCTCTCTGCGGCCCTGCCCGGCGTTATCGCGTCAAAAACTGACAAGCCGGTTATCGGCGTTCCGGTCAGCGGAACCATGGGCGGCCTTGACGCCCTGCTCTCTATCGTCCAGATGCCCAAGGGTGTGCCGGTCGCGTGCGTGGGGGTTGATAATGGCGACAACGCGGCACACCTCGCGATCCGTATCCTGAAACTGGCAGATGCGTAAGACGCTGAGATACACGCGTGGACAGGATTATCTCTTTTTCAGTTCTACGCTGATGCCATGCCCATCATGTCCGACCCGGTCATAACCCTTGAAGGAGTCTCGCTCCGGAACGTTTCACTCTCGACCCTCGACCTTGAGGTGACGATCCGGGTGGAGAACAAGAACCCGGTTGGTGTGACGTTGGAGGAATGCCCGTTTACGGTGCTGTGCAAAAAAGAGGGGAGTAACCGGCGGATCGCCACGGGCAATACCGGAAGCGCGAAGATACCAGCCCGTTCAGTCACCGTGCTCAACGTACCGGTCACTTCGCATAACGCAGCTCTTGCCGGGGCGCTCGTATCCTTTGTCACGAAAGGGAGCATCGAGGTGACCATTGAGGGCAACGCAGTCGTGAAGTTCCTGATGATCACAAAGACGTTCCCGTTTGCCCGGACCGTGCCGGTCACGGTCGCACAGGTCGCCGGGATCGTGACCGGCCAGAAGAAAGACGGATAAGTCGCGGAGTTTTAGCGCTTTTTTGTCCCGCTTTTATTCTCCGGTTTCCCCTTCTTTTCCGTGCCGAACAGTTCGTTCACCATCTTTACGGCGCACAAATCCCCGCACATCGAGCAGGTGTCCGTCTCACCGTCACGGCAATGGATTGTTTTTGCATGGTCGCCGTACAGCGCAAGCCGGAACTGTGCTTCCCAATCAAGCAGGTGCCGGGCATCCGCCATCTGCACCTCGCGCTCCATCCTGAACCCCTCGTGGCGTCGGACAATGTCCCCCACGTGCGCCGCAATCTTTGCAACCCGGGTCCCTTCGATAATATCCTCAACGTCCGGCAGGGCGAGGTGTTCGCTCGGCGAGACCATGCAGAGAAAATCAGCCCCGTTCCGGCAGGCCTCCGCCCCCCCGATAGCCGCAACAACATGGTCATAGCCGGGCGCGATGTCGGTGACGATAGGCCCGAGCAGGTAGAGCGGGGCATGGTCGGTGATCTCCTTTATCGTCCGCACATTGTAGCCCACCTGGTCGAACGGTATATGCCCCGGCCCCTCGATCATCCGCTGGACACCGCGGGCAAGGGAACGTTTTGCAAGCGTCCCGAGCGTAACGTACTCCACCGATTTTGCCAGCTTTCCTGCATCCTGCAGGCAGCCGGGCCGCATCCCGTCCCCGAGGCTGATCGTGACGTCGTGCTCCGCGAGGATCTCCAGCAGGTAGTCGAACTCGGAAAAGAGCGGGTTTTCCTCGTCACGGAGCATCATCATCGCGCAGTGGAACGTCCCGCCCCGGCTCACGACACCCATCAGGCGCGGGTCGAGCCGGAGAGCGTCGAGCGCCTGCCGGTTCACCCCACAGTGGAGGGTTAAGAAATCAACGCCCTGTTCGCAGTGCTCCCGGATGACCTTAAAGAGCAGGTCGGCATCCACATCAGCCGCGTTTCCCGCCCGGCGCACCGCTTCGTAGACCGGCACCGTGCCTACCGTGGTATCGAGCGCCAGTATCTTTTTCCGGATCGCCACGAGATCCCCGCCGGTCGAGAGGTCCATGATCGCATCGGCACCGTTTGCGAGAGCAGCCCCGGCCTTCTTTTCCTCAAGTGCATAGTCGCACCGGGTGCCGGAGGTCCCGACGTTCACGTTCACCTTGACCGTGCACCCCTTCCCGATGGCACAGGGACGGTGCCGGCGCTTTGGGTTTGCCGGGATCACGATCCGCCCGGCAGCTATCCGCCGGGCCATCTTTTCCGCGTCCATGCCCTCCGCCCGTGCCGCCACGGTAACGGTATCGGGAACACAGGAAGAGCAACTGCGGATGAGCATATCCATAACAAACATCTGTTGGTATGCTTTATTATTGTGCATGCAGGTCAGGTGGATCCCCGAACAGGGAGCGTTTGCAAACTCGTATATTTTCGGTACCGTCCTCGTGGATGCCGGTCTTCTTCCTATGGCCATTCAAGAGTATCGGAACGGGATCGATACCATTGTCCTGACCCACTGCCACTTCGACCACACTGCCCATGTAAAAGAGATCGCCCACATGTGTAAAGCGAAGATCGCGATCCACCGGGACGATGCCGCAGGGCTTGTTGAGGATGCACGGAGCCTCTCGATGCATTTTGGCGCCCGCTCGCCCGGTATCGTGCCGGATATCGTGCTTAACGACGGCGACACCATCGGCGGCCTTCAGGTTATCCACACACCGGGCCATACCCCGGGGAGCATCTGCCTCTGGTCAGAGGCGGACAAGGTGCTCATCAGCGGCGATACCGTATTTACCGACGGCGCATTCGGCCGCTACGATTTCCCGGGGGGAAGCCGGCAGGCACTGGAAAAATCCCTTGACCGGCTCGCACCGCTCGATGTAGAAGGGCTGTACCCGGGGCACGGGGAGCCGGTGGACTGCGGCGGGAAACGGCACATTGCTGCGGCGCGGCAGCTCATGAAGGCCGGGTATGGATAAGGGGATCTACTGCCTTGTTTTAAAAAATCCTGTCTGCACGGTCCGGGTCGGGGCGCTCGGACCCCTTGCGTTTGCGGCCGGATGGCACTGTTATATCGGTTCAGCTCTTGGAAGCGGGGGCCTTGTGCGGCTCGAACGCCACCTCCACCTTGCAGAGCACCGGGACAAGCAACCGAAATGGCATATCGATTACCTGCTGACGGATCCACGGTTCCGGGTCGCATACGCAGTGAGTGCCCCGACCACCGAACGGCTCGAATGCCGGCTTGCTGCGGCCCTCGCCCGGGGAGAAACGGGTGTGGAACAGTTCGGGTGCAGCGACTGCACCTGCCCGTCCCACCTCCTGTACCGGAGCAGGGACCCGAAGGACAAGATTGTCTCGGTGTTTATCGGCCTCGGGCTTACTCCCGGGATCAAAACTATCATTATCCCAAAAGGGAAGGGTAACCTATGAAAGTTCTCGGGTTGTCGGGCAGCATGCGCAAAGAGGGGAACACCGCACAGCTCATCAAGGTGATCCTCGGGCAGTGTAAGGAGGCAGGGATCAAAACGGGATTTGTCTCCCTTGCCGGGAAAAAGATCCTCCCGTGCCTGGGCTGCCTGAAATGCAAAGAGAAGAAGTGGTGCGTGATCGAAGGCGATGACTGGGGGGGTGTTGCGCAGAAGGTGCTGGACTGCGAGGTGCTCGTGATCGGGTCACCCACCTATTACTATAATATCTGCGGCCAGCTCAAGAATTTCATCGACCGCACGTACTCGCTCTACCATGACCACAAACTCGCGGGGCGCAAAGGGGTCGTGGTCGCCGTCCACGCCTCGGCCGGGGCTGACCGGACGGCAAAAACCATAGAGGGATTCCTCAATGCCCACGAGTTTTCTTCCCTTGGCGTGGTTATCGGTAAAGGGACGGACGAAGGAGATGTACTCGGCGATGCTGATGCCGTCAGGCATGCAAAAAAGACCGGGGACAAGATCGTCCGGCTGCTCCGCCCCCACCATGACTGAAGAGAACTCTCAGTACCCGTAGTGTTTCCCGGTCATCCCATCAAGAGAGATCTTCACAATACAGACCCGCTCCATCTCTTTTTCCAAAAACGGGTGTTCCGGGCTGCCATAATGCCGCAGGATACAGTTCATCGCCGCACATTTTTCCTCGTAACCGGTGAGGATCCGGGCGGTGCCGGTGCAGATGACACTCTTGTACTGCATCTCCCATGCGCAGGGATTATCGCTTCTGACCGGTCCGGAAGAGCTGTCTACCTCGACACAGCAGCGCGGATTTCTGGTCATGATATCGATCTTCTTTCCCTGTGGAGCTGAGTGGAAATAGATCGCATTGTCCTCGTAGGCAAAGCAGACCGGAACAACATACGGTTCGCTGCCGTCTGCCAGTGCGATCCTGCACACCTCTGCCTCAGTGAGGATCGATTCCATTGTGCTGCGGTCCGTGATCTCCCGGTCTTTCCTTCGCATAGTTTCGATCTCACCGTTGAACAGGGTATGATAAAATGCCCGCGAAGAACGGGTGCGGTCAGGCTTTCTGGTAGAGGGTCGTGCGCCGGCAGAGCGTTCTGCCCAGGTCTTCTGCCACCCGCTGCATCTCGGCCGGGTCGAGGTAGTCGGTGTTGGATGCTCCGGCGCCTTTGGAGATGCTCTCCTCAAACATCGTGCCGCCGAGGTCGTTTGCACCGGCAAGAAGGCCCAGCTGCGCCATCTTGATCCCTTCCTTGACCCACGAGACCTGGATATTTTTGAAATTGTCCAGAAAGAGCCGGGCTACAGCGACCATCAGGATATCCTCGCGACCGGTTGCCCCCGCCCGGGCGGTCCCGTTCCGGAAGATCGGGGTGTTCATGTGAATGAATGAGAGCGGGACAAACTCCGTAAACCCGTGGGTCTCGTCTTGGATCTCCCGGAGGATGGCAAGATGTCGTACCCTATCCGCATCGCTCTCGCAGTGGCCGTACATGATCGTCGCTGTCGTGGGTATGCCCATGTGATGGGCCTCCCGGATGATGCGCACCCATTCCGCAGTCGGGATCTTCTGCGGGCAGATCTGATGACGGACCGGGTCGACAAGTATCTCGGCAGCCGTCCCGCACATCGAAGCAAGCCCGGCCTTTTTCATCGCGGTGAGTACCTCTTTTGTCTCAATCCCGCTCTTCTTCGCCGCGTACGCGACTTCCATCGGGTTGCTCGCGTGGAGGTGCACTCCCGGCGCCGCTTCGGTGATCCAGCGGTAGACGTCGATATATGACTGTGCGGTAAAGGCCGGGTGCAGGCCGCTGACCGTGCAGATCTCGGTCACGTCGCGGGATTTTGCGAGCGCCGCTTTTTCACGGATGACGGCCTCATCGTGGAAATAGCACCCTTCGTCGCCCGGTTTTTTGGAAAAACCGCAGAAACCGCAGGCATTAACGCAGATGTTGGTTACGTTGATATTCTGGTTACGGACATAGGTGACTGCACTGCCGACAACCTTCTCACGCGTTTCATCAGCGGCAGCGGCAATCTTCCAGACATCGCGTTCGTGTGTCGTAAACAGGCGCAACGCATCCTTTTCGCTGATCCGGTCCCCGCCCGCTGCATGGGAGAGGAGTGTTGAGAGGTCCCTGTCCATAACGTCACCCTTCGTCCTGTGTGTCACACTGTGTCATACTTAACGTAAACCTATCGGAATGCCCGCCCCCGGAGTACTTATAATACCCTGGCGCCAATGTCCATGCTGGAGAGTTATGGAAAAGGTCACCGTTCAGCTGTCGCGCAAGGTCGCCGACGGGTACATCATCCCGCTGGGGCCGGCAAACCTTGTGGCCATCATCACCGATGTGGGGCTGGTCGGGTGCGGGGCTTTTGACGTGGCGGCACTGGACTCGTTCAGCTACCCCGCGGCAAAAGTCCGCCCTTCCACCGGGCCATCCATCGCGAACACCAATGATATCCTCACCGGGATCGTAAAAGAGTCGAACCGGGTGGCGATGGGGCGCGGGATACGAAACGGCATGACCGGCAGGCAGGCGCTGGAACTGCTCTGACCGGGCCCGTACCCAATACCAAACAATCTCTTTTACCCGGTTTTTCCGGTTCAGACCAGATCGTACAGTGTTGTCCGCTGCCGGAGGGTCCGCCCGAGGTCAGCAGTCATCCGTTCCATGATGGACGGGTCAAGGTAACTGGCGTCGCCCGCCCCTGCATCCACAGACACCTCATCCGTGAACATCGTGCCGGCAAGGTCGTTACCCCCGCACATGAGCGCAAGCTGTGTCATCTTGAGGCCTAGTTTGCCCCACGATACCTGGACGTTGTCGAAATTGTCCAGGAAGAGACGGGAAACAGCGATCATCAGGATATCCTCGCGGCCGGTTGCTCCAGCCCGGGCGATCCCTTCGGTAAAGAGCGGGGTATTGGCATGGATATACGACATCGGGATGAACTCGGTAAACCCGCGGGTCTCATCCTGGATCTCCCGGATAATTGCCATATGGTCTACCTGATCGCGGGCGGACTCGTACGAGCCGTACATGATGGTGGCAGATGTGAGGATCCCCATATTATGGGCCTCCCTGATGATCCTTGCCCATTCTGCTCCGGAGACCTTTCTCGGGCAGATCACCTTCCTCACCGGTTCGATCAGGATCTCGGCTGCCGTTCCCTGGAGAGAGCCCAGGCCTGCGTCCCTGAGTGCGGCAAGAACCTCAGCGGTCGTACGCCGGCTCCTCTTTGCTGCATGGGCCACCTCGTCCGGGCTGAACGCGTGGACGTGGATCTCCGGGGCGATCTCGTGTACCGCGGCGATCAGACCGGTGTAACTGTCGAGGTCAAACGCCGGGTTGACCCCGGAGAGGAAACAGATCTCGGTGACATTGCGCTTCTGTGCCAGCCGGACACCGGCCTGTATCGTGTCGCGGTCGAGGCAGTATGCCTCGGGATCGGTCGCTTTCTTCCCAAAGCCGCAGAAACCGCAGAGGTTCTTGCAGATGTTGGTCACGTGCAGGTTCTGGTTCCTGACATAGGTGACGATATCGCCGACCTTTTTTTCGCGCACTTCATCGGCAGCAGCCGTAATACGGAAGACGTCACGGCCGGTCGCTTTCATGAGGGCCTCACCCTCCTCGGGTGTGAGCCGGTGGCCGGCCAGAACATCGCTCAGGAGAGGAATAAGTGGGGTTGCCATGCTCATTACCTACGGGAATGGGTCATATTATTTGTTTTTCCGGGAGCCTTTTTGCGGGGCCTTTCCTTTCCCTGCCTTTTTGCCAGGGGCCGCTTCCTTCTTCTTTGCGTACCAGTCCCAGGCAACCATCGCGATGATCACGATGATGATCACCCACCAGATATGGAGCGGGAGCAGGCCGACAAGGGGGATCGTGAAGAGGGCCTTTCCGACAACCCACTGTTTTTCCACCGGCTCGATTGTCTGGTTATTGTTGACCGTGAGGTATCCTTCATCGCTGACCGGGTTGTTGTCCCCCTTGGTGATGTAGCCGCCATGGGCAGTCGGGGCGGAATACCGCACGTATCCCTGGTTTGCAACCACGTACTGCTCCGGAAGGAAGTACTTCGCATCTGCCGTGGCAAACCCAATGCCCTGGGAATCAGCCGAGATGTTTTCCGGGGGTGTGGCATTTGTGGGATACATGAGGTAGTACCCGAACACGGTCGTGTTGCTCGTTGCGAGCGGGATATATTCGGTGGGGGTCTCTGTCCCGTCATAGGGGTTGAGGTAGGACGGTTCGGGCTGTCCGGCATCGACCCAGGTCATGGCCCGGTGGATGATCGGGTGCTGGCTGGAGAGCGGGAGCAGGCCGATCTGTGCCCAGAAGTCAGTGTCGCCGTCGGGGCGGTAGATGATCACGTCCCCGTAATCGCCGAACTTCTGGTACCCGGTTGCATGTGCCTCATCCCAGGTCTGGAGAGGGCCGAACCGGTCGGGGGCAACCACGACAACCAGGTCCCCGATGTTCATGTGGGGCTCCATGCTCCCCGATTCCACCGTAACGACCGCCGGCCACGTTCCGCAGATCAGGTAGAGGGCAAGTGCGATACACCCGACGACCGCTACGACCCAGAGGATATCGCGGGCAAGGGAAACCGCCCAGTGATCGCTTGTCCGGAACGCCCGGATCATCGTGCGGATATCCCGCGGCTCTTCTTTGTCTGCCATTCCTTAGCGCACTTTATTGGCGTTTTTTGTTAATATAGCGCACCCATTCCGGTGCGTCCTTCTCCTGTCACGCGGGAATAACGATGCGCACGAGGTAGTAGGCCCCGAAGACCACCAGAAAGAGCCCGCACGCCATCATGATCCGCTGGTACGTGGTGTCAGAGAGGATGGTCTTTCCCTGCGATATGCCGGTGGACACCAGGGTGAACCACCCGAGATCCGCACACCAGTGCCCGGCCATGAAAACACAGGCAAGGATGATCCCTCCGGCAAGGCCGGCGATCACCATCGCGCTCCCTACCGTCAGCCACCAGATCCAGAAATACGGGTTTGCCACGCTCGTCACAAAACCCGCAAAGTACGGGTTTGTCGTGACGGCAGCCTCGGGGTTTTTGCTGCCCGCAAGCGAGACCTGCCGGCTCCCGGCGACGGTGAGGATGCCAAAGAGTATCAGCGCAACTCCCCCGATGACCGCCACTGCGGTCGTGTACCGCAGAGCAACGGTCGCGAGGCCGGCCACGATCATGATGACGATAACCAGCTCGGAGAGCATGTGGCCGAAGGTCACCCGCGGGCCCATTGTCCAGCCCCCGGCCATAGATGCGTTGATGGTGGCCACAAGCGTAGGGCCCGGTGCAAGGGCGCCGGTCAGGCCTATGACGAATGCGAGGATAAACATCTGGAGCGTATCGAGCATGGTATCGGGGGTATAGGGTGTATCTTTCGGGAGTGCCCGCGAAGTGAACAGGGTTTAGTGGATGATAATATCAAGGATTCCTTCGCGAACGTGCGGCCGTGCAGATAGCATCATCTTTTTTCCCGGTGCAGTTCTATACTATCCTATGCTCGATGCGCAGCAGATCACGCTCCGGTTCCTCGATACCCGGCTCCAGGTGCACCCCGATGTGGTGCGGTACATCCAGGAGCAGGACAACCCGGAGCTGATCGACCGCATCATCGCCGGCGTCCCGGAGGATACCGTGGTCGTCTCCGCAAAACATATCCCGGGCATGAACGCGACCCGGGACGGGATGCGCTTTTTAACCGATCCAACGGTGGAGATTGTCTCGGGCGGCCCCGGTACATCGGGAAGCATCAACGGCACCGCGGACTACCTCCACTATTTCCGGGACCGGTACAGCCGGCTCGGCGGGATGATCCGGAGCAGGTGTGGGGCGATGCCGATTGAAGGGCTCACCCGTTCGCCCCGGTACCGGCAGGAGGAGTGCACGGTGATCGGGATGGTTGCCGAGGTCAAGACCACGACCAACGGCCACCGGATCGCGGAACTGGAGGACACCACGGCAAACCTCTCGGTGCTCTTCCGGAAAGACCGCCCGGTCTTTGCCGATGCCGAGCGCCTGATCCCGGACGAGGTGATCGGGGTCAAGGGCAAGCTCTCAAACGACGGCCGGCTCTTTTTTGCCGAGCAGCTCTTCCGGCCCGATATCAGGATCGACAACAAGCCGTTTTTAAGCGAACAGCCGGGAAAAGCGGTCTTCATCTCCGATGTCCACGTGGGGAGCAATACCTTCCTGACGGAGGCCTGGAACCGGTTTGTCGACTGGCTCGCGGAATCCGATGCCTCCTACCTCCTGATCGCCGGCGACCTCGTGGACGGGATCGGGGTCTTCCCGGGCCAGGAGCAGGAACTGACCATCAAAAACATCTACGAGCAGTACGATGCCTTCGGCGAGATGATCAGCGCGATCCCACACCGGATCAAGATCATCGTTGCGCCGGGCAACCACGACGTGGTCCGGGGGGCCGAGCCCCAGCCGGTGATCCCGGCGCAGTTCACAAAAAAGTTCCCCGGGAACTGCATGCTCGTCGAGAACCCGGCATTGGTGAACCTGCAGGGCGTGCGGGTGCTGATGTACCACGGCAGGTCGATCGATGACATGATCGGCCTTATCCCGGGGGCGTCCTACGAGCAGAGCGGGAAGATGATGGAGGAGATGCTCCAGCGCCGGCACCTTGCCCCAGCGTACGGCAGGCGCACGCCTATTGCCGCAGGAAAGTCCGACCGGTTGATCATCGACCCACTGCCGGAGATCCTCCACACGGGGCACGTGCACATCACCGGGCTGACAAACTATCGCGGGGTGCTGGGTATCAA
>Ga0326727_10017377_pt1 | contig 14948 bp, 15 predicted proteins | sample MB2enrmetagenome_FD_207643 | JGI IMG/M metagenome (GOLD analysis project Ga0326727, IMG submission 207643) | Lab enriched peat soil microbial communities from McLean, Ithaca, NY, United States - MB29MY | ecosystem: Environmental > Terrestrial > Soil > Wetlands > Peat | place: USA: New York... | reverse complement strand
AGGACTACCCCTCTGCCTTGCAGGTCTATCAGGAGGCCCTGGCACGTGAGAAACGACCGGACGTACAAAAGACCCTCCGTAAGTTTGTTCAAGATATGGAAGCCAAAATCAAGAAGAAGTGATTGGTTATCGGGGAAGGAACTATATAGCCGACACAGCATCCGGTGGCCACAGAGCAACAGTTCCGGTCCGAGATGAACCTGGCGAAGGTCAGACCAGCGGGAGCGGAAGAGTCGGTTCTTGGAACAGGGTGAAAGTTTTTCGATAGGCAAAAAACTTTTGCCTGTTGTTTTTGAGTCGGACTAATGATAACATTATTAGGATTACACGATAGGCCCGGTCGCATTCCGGCAAATTAGAGATAGAGGAGGTCTTTCGCATGCCTACGCTGGAGATTGAAGGTAGAAATTTTGAAGTTGATGAGGATGGGTTCTTGCAAGACCCGGACCTGTGGAACGAAGAAGTCGCGGCACTCTTCGCCAAGACCGAAGGAATCCAGGAAATGACCGATGAGCACTGGAAAGTAGTGCATTACCTCAGAAATTATTACTTGGAATTCAACATCGCTCCTATGATTCGGAAGGTTTGTAAGGATACCGGCTTCAAACTGAAGAAGATTTATGAGCTGTTCCCCTCCGGACCGGCTAAAGGCGCGTGTAAGGTGGCAGGATTACCCAAGCCTACCGGTTGCGTTTAATCCTGGGATTTGCACAACCCCCAGGGGACTACGGACTCATCGGACAGTCTTTCAACAGCGTTTAGCGTTCTCCTCCAGGGGTGCGTATCATTTTTTGCGCATCTTTTGGAGGGGACGAGTTGGGGATCGGCGTCGAGACTCGGGGAATATTCTCGGACCTTCCTCAAAAGGAGGGGTGTGGGCTGTGCGTCGTATGGCTTCCACCCTGTCTCTTTTAGCGGTTACCGGGAATTATCGCGATTTCGCGGTCCGAAACGGAGAATCCGGAAGGCTCACCCTAGCGGGCATATTTCTGTCTTTCCCACGTATGCGGGAATCCAGGCAGTAACAGCCCTAGTAGCTAGAGAAGGCCCCGTCATTCGCGCGCACACGGGAAGCCCCGGACTGGACCCTGGACCGAAGTCCGGGGTGACGGTTTTATTCCAGCAAATCCAACGATTTTGTTGGCAATCGCTATATATCAGTTGCCAAGAATAATGCCCGTTTCTCGTCATTCCTGCGGAGGCAGGAATCCATCCCGCGAGTCGCAAGACTGGACCCCGGACTCGATCCGGGGTGACCCCGCGAGACGCGGGGTGGTTCCAATCAATCGGTCAGAAATTCAGGCAACTGCTATAGACCTTGCTGGCGGACAGAGGAGCACCCGGCATTTCCGACAATTCGCGCTTCGGTATTCTTGGTTAGGGATCTAGGGAAATGCGAAGGATTGCCGGACGGCGGGATATCTCAGAACAGGACGCTAGCTAACAGCTTCCTTTGTATAGATTTCCAAGAACCTTTTTCACGAAGAGTTCTGGCTACAGCACCTTCCCTCTGACAATACGCCGTGTCCGTGTGGATTTGTTTTGGGATTGCGCCTTCTGCTGGGCCTGCAAAGCCTGAGCCGCTACTTGCGCGTCCTGAGCCAGCCTGTTAGCCTGGTTGTTCAGGCTTGCAAGTTGCCTCAGCAGCGCCTGTAGGGTTCGGGTGCAGTTGGTTATATCAATAGACGGGACTATGTTGACATTGCCCTCGGGATCGCGAAGCACCTCCGGACGGCTGGCATTTGCAATGCACTGCTCCGCTACCTTAATCTGACTGTTCACGGCCCGGAGTTGCTGGCTGAGGAAGTTCTGTTTGATTTGAATAGTGCTGGGTGTGCCGCTTAAAGGGGCCACTGCCGTAGCTGCGGCGCTGGGAGCCGCAGTGGCGGGCAATGATTCCTGCTGTGCCGCAGCAGGGAGAACAAGACCCAAAAAGAAAAGGAAAAGAAAGGTGAATGTCTTTTTCCTCGCGGTCATCTCGGTCCTTTCACGAACATCTGTTACGCGTCACTTAATCTCGTTGACGTCTCACACAAGTCTCTCCAAGCCTGCGCAAGTCTCTAACGAACTGATCTGATGGTGATTGAGAGCATTCTACCTCACTGTCTCAGGATGCCCATTCGCCTCTCGAGTATTGCCTTGTTGATTCTGTAGCCGATAAGGGATGTGTAATAATCCCCTTCTGCCACGGACAATTGTCTCTGGGCATCGAGCACCTCAATGTACGTGGCCACCTGCTCTTTATATCTTTCCTGGTTGATGCGAAAGTTCTCAGTTCTGAACGCCACAGCCGCGCGGTTGTTACCGATGTCGCTTTCCGAACGCCTCATGTCCACATAGGCCAACTTCACCTCTTCCATCACCTGCTCGACGAGTTGCTCTCTGGCCACAAAGGCCCGAGCTTCTGATGCCCGGCGTTCCTTGACTGTTTCACGGGTGCGGAACATGTCGAAGGCCCAGGTGAATAATCCTTGCAATTGCCAGTCGTTGACCCCTTCCGGGTCGAAGGGGTTCCAATCGTCGTTGATCCGGGTCCCCGTGGCGGTGACCGAGAGCGACGGGAGCAGATCCGCCTTCGCTGACTTTATCAAGGCAATTGCCTGGTCCACTGATATGTTCGCCTGGCGAATTTCCAGCCTGTTCCCCGCGGCAATGGCATAGATTTCCGGAATGCGGTAGGAGTTCGGCCGATAAGCGAAATCTTGGACGATTCTAATAGGAGTCTCTTGCGGGTAACGGAGCAGGAAACTGAGGGTGGCTTTGGCTTGTTCAATATTCGCAAGCGCCTGAGTTCTCTGAACGCGGGCTTGAGCCAATTGCCCCTCTGTAGAGAGCACGTCCACTTTGGCAACCACGCCGGCCTTAAAGAATTCGACAGTCTGATTTCTCAGGGCCTCCAGCGCCCGGACCGCCGATTCTGCCACCTCGAGCAGTTTCTCGCCTTGAATTAACTGATAATAGGCCTGGGTAACGTCCAGAATCAGGTCCTGCCGATCGACCTCGTACTGAATGGAAGAATAATCAACTCCCAGCTGAGCGAACTTGTACTCGTTTAGCAGCTTTCCGCCGGTGAAAAGAGGCTGAGTCATGGTCGCGGTCAGTGTAAAATTTCGGTATGGGTCTATCCTGTAGGGATAGTTCGGGTCGATCCCTGCTGGAGGAAGCCCTGTCCCTCTGATGGCCCACCGGCTGTCTTGCTGCCCTGACAATTCTGATATAAATGTTGGCGACTGATACTTGTCTGCCGTGGCGGTATATTGAACATTGATGGAAGGAAAAAAGTCGGAGAAAGCTTCGCGGCGCTGATGCTCCTTTTCTCGGACCGCAAGTCGTGAATCAGCCATGCGTAGGTTTCTGGAAACAGCTATGGAAACGACCTGTCCCAGGGAAAGCGGCGCGTCAGCTCTGCGCGACGCCTTGCCTGAACCTGCAGCCTGAATTACATTCGCCAGCGGAGGTGCCACCACCAGGGCTATAGCTATGATCAGGGAACAGAACAAGCCTAGCGAGGGTTTGAAGCGATCCATACCCCCAATCCTCCTTGAGCGAAAACCTAAGCCCGGCAAGCAGCCGGGACCAGAAGAATCATGGTGACAGCCTGGAGTTCAGACCATCATCCTTGCAAAAACCTTTGCGTCTCCCACGAGGTTCTGAACAGAAATCTTCTCGTTGGGGGCATGCGCAAAGTGCAGGAGTTTCTCCCATACGGCAGCCGGGAGTCCCCTTTTGCGGAAGAAGGTTGCAACCGTCTGTCCGCCGATTCCTTGAGGTCGAGCCTGTACGCCATAGATCTCCTGAATTGCCCGTGCAAGGGCGATTACTACCGGAGCATCAGGGCGGGTGGGATTTGGCGACTCGCTCCTGAGAAATTCTTCCACCAGAGTTTCAACACCGAATCGAGGCGATACCTTTTCGGCAACGTTCTTCATTTCCTCCAGGACGAGGTCCAATTCGGTTTCGGGCAGCACTCGGCAATCAAAGTAGAAAACGTCCTCTCCGGGTATAGTATTTATGTTTGGGACGTTTGCATCTTTTCTGGTCGGCTCGAACGTACTTTCCGGCGGATTGAAAAAAGAATTCTGGTCGCTGAATCGGCCGTTGAGCGCTTCATCCAGTTCCACAATTAAATGCGCAGCAGCCCGGAGAGTATTGCGGCCGAGATCCGGCCGGCTGCCATGCGCCTGTTTTCCTTTCACCGTGAAACGGACGTGGAGCAGGTGCTTTTCTGCAACCTCGATACTGTCACCGTCCTTGTTGCCGGCATCAGGGACGACTATCAGATCATCAGGTTTAAAGAGGTCATCCCGCTGTCGGAGAACGTAGTCCAGACCGTAAAGGCTTCCCGTCTCTTCGTCGGACACAAGCGCCAAGCCGACGTTCAGTCCGAAGCCACAAGTTTCCTTTACAGCCCTGGCGGCGAAAATACTTGCAGCGAGCGCTTGGCCATTGTCTTCAACACCGCGGCCGTAGAGAAAGCCATCCTCCAGACGGGGCTGGAACGGGTCATGATCCCAGAGTTTCAACTCCCCGGGCGGAACCACATCGATATGTGTTAGTATCCATAAGGTTCGGGATGCATCCCTCCCGTTAAAAATAACCAACAAGTTAGGTCTTACACCGGCCGGCACGCGCCCATCCGGGGCGTGCACCTCCTCAATCCGGTCCGGACCCAGGGCCAAAACCCTCTCCCGAACGGCCTGATACTTCTCCATCTCTCCGCCGCCTTGATTTTCCGGTCCCAACGCGGGAATGGAGCAGATACGAGCAAGGAATTCGACACACTCGTCAGCAAGTTCGTCAATTCTTTGAGCTGCGTCTGAAAACCCCAAGTTCCCTCCAGAAGAAATACAATGATTCAGGCACGCGGACGACACGCTGCGAATGTGCCATGTTACGGGAATTGTTTGATAGGTGTCAAGCGAGAAAAGACAAGTCGCGGGGTTGACAGAGTTGCCCCTCCAATGGAGACGAGTCAGAGCCTCATAATTCAGGCCATCCCCCTCAAGCGATGTTCTGTGGCGGAAATAATGTATCGATTAAAGTCAGGAGTAGAGAAGAAAGCGGGATCGCTTCTTGATAAATGAGGCAATATCTTCCTGCCATTCCTTCTCCATGTCAATCACGGAACGGCCCTGTTCGAGGTCGCGACGAACCCGCTCATCCCCTAGAATGATGTCTACGGGTAGCTTGTCATAAACATATTCGTACGGGGGATCAGACCATTTGAAATCTTCGGGACAAAGCTTGAGCAGACAGGAGAGTACGGCGAGAGTAGCTCTATACGGCCTAAAGACTTTTCGATCCATCACCTGAATTTGAAAACCGCGGCAAAGTTCTCCTGCCCACTTGTTGAAAGTGGGTGTGAACTCTATCTCTCTTAGAATGGCCCCGTCCAGAGCTTCAGATTCAAGAGTTTCCCGCACGCGATCCGGTTCCAAATAGGGTGAGCCAAAGATCTCAAAGGGTCTGGTCGTACCCCGCCCCTCTGAAAGGTTGCTCCCCTCCAGTACCACCTGGCCCGGATAGACCACCGCTGTCTCCACGAGAGGCATGTTCGGTGAAGGTAGCACCCAGGGGAGCCCCGTTTTCTCGAAATACTCACTTCGGTTCCAGCCGGCCAACGCTACCACTTTCAGGTTACACCCGACGTGGTACTCCTCGTTGTACAGCGTCATGAGTTCGCCCAGTGTCAGGCCGTGTCGCATCGGGATAGGAAAGGGGCCTACGAAGCTGGAATATACCGGATCCAGAAGGTTTCCCTCGACCAGAACTCCGTTAATCGGATTCACGCGGTCCAGAATCAGCATTCTCTTACCGGCTTGTGCGCAGGCCTCCATCATGAAAAAAGCAGTGGTAGCATAGGTGTAGACCCGCGTTCCCACATCCTGGAGGTCAACAATCACAGTATCCGCGTTGGCGAGCATTTCGGCAGTTGGCTTTCGCGTTTGCGAATAAAGGCTGTAAATCGGAATGCCTAATCGAGAGTGAATTCCATGACCGGTTTCCCGCATATTGTCCTGCTCGGTTCCGCCAACTCCGTGTTGGGGACCGAAGAGAACAGCTAACTTGTCCCGAAAAGCCATGTTTATCAGATCAGGGGCAGCGCTGAAACGTGAGTCAATGGAGGCCTGGTTGTAAAGGAGGCCGAGACGGCCTGTCCCCGCGAGAAGGCCGGGCTCCCTCAAAACCCTTTCCAAACCTGTAGTCACCATACGCAGCGCCCGTTCATCTTACTCCCAATGTCCGCCCTTGCCCCGCCGCATATCTATAGCATCATCCCAACGTCTCACAAAAACAGTGGTTCCTCCGCCACCGCCGGCCACCATTGAATTCATTAGCCAGGAAACAATGCTCACTATGATCGAAGCGAAAAAAGCGGACCAGAAGGAGGACACGTGCAGGCCAGAGACCAGTGCTCCAGCCAATTGAAACATCAGCGCATTGATTACGAGAATGAACAGCCCAAGCGTAAGGATTGTCAGCGGAAGTGTCAGAAGAAGCAGGACCGGCCTTATCAGGGCATTCAAAATCCCCAGGATGGCCGCGGCCCACAGAGCCGTTCCCAGGCTGTCGATCCGGACCCCCGATATGAGATACGGCACTATCAAAATGGCCACGGTTGTGATCAACCATCGTATGAGTAATCCAGCCATCGCACTTAGTCCCTCTGGCTACACTACTTACATTGAAATGGCGCCTGAGCGGAGTGAACCCTCCAAGTGGTACCCCATCCACGGACAAGACGTCAATACCGCCATGCCACTACAATAGCTTTCCTCTGAAACCGGGGCCTTTACAGCCCTCGGGCCACAGATGCCTCATTTCCCTCGGCCATCTTATTTCTCTTTCTTGAGAAATGGCGTCAGCAGATCAATGGGGACCGGGAATATAGTGGTCGAATTTTTCTCAGCCGACACCTCTACCAGAGTCTGGAGGAACCGTAGCTGCAATGCAGTGGGCTCTTTTGCGATAATTTCCGCGGCCTCTGCCAGACGTGCAGCGGCTTGAAATTCACCTTCAGCATTAATGACTTTGGCTCGGCGTTCTCTTTCAGCCTCGGCCTGGCGAGCAATGGCCCTCTGCATCTCTGTGGGCAGGTCTATCTGTTTGACTTCCACCATGCTGACTTTGACGCCCCAGGGTTCAGTGTGGCTGTCCAATATTTCCTGGATTTGCAGGTTTATTTTGTCGCGTGCAGACAGCAACTCGTCGAGTTCGGATTGGCCGCAGACGCTTCTCAGCGTGGTTTGTGCAAGTTGAGAAGTTGCATACAGATAGTTCTCGACCTCAATGACCGCTTTGGTCGGGTCCATCACTCGAAAGTAGATTACCGCGCTGACTTTTACCGATACGTTGTCACGCGTAATGACGTCCTGCGGCGGCACATCAAAGGCCACGGTGCGCAGACTCACTCGTACCATGCGATCGATCACCGGGATCAGAATTATTATGCCAGGTCCTTTGTGATCGATAATTCTCCCGAGGCGAAAGATTACTCCCCGCTCGTACTCATTGAGTATCTTGACGGCCATGAAGAGAAACATCAGAACCAGCAGAATTACGATTCCAAGACCAGTAGTCATAGACCTCCTCCTTCATGAAACAAGCTAAATTGCTGTTAAGAACCTCTCTTCGAAACGCCAAGCCCGGCTAACTCAGGCGCAGCTTCGGATCATCCTAACTCCCGCGCATTCATCATGGACCAAGAGCATCTCCACGTCAATGTTTCTACCCTTGTAAGAATTCACTTAAGCGGGGGAAAGACTGTCATTGCGATCGAAGCGAAGCAATCTTCGCTTTTATATCAGTTACCAAAAATAATGTCCGTTTCCTCGTCATTCCTGTGGAGGCAGGAATCCATCCCGCGAGTCGCGGGACTGGACCGCGGATCGAGTCCGGGGTGACCCCGCGTGTAGCGGGGCAAACAAGACAAGAATTTTGGCAATGCCTATAACCGTTCGGATTGCTTTCCGCGCAACGCGGGATTTCACTCCTCGCAATGATGATAACCAACAATTGCCGATTTTAAGTGAATGATTACCTACCCCTAGACTCCGGCATCTCTGGTGACTACCAATGACAGGTGTTCGACCCCTATCACTCTGACCCTTTCACCCTTGGGAATGTGTCTATCCGCACGGGCGTTCCAGTACTCGCCGTGGACAGCTACTTTCCCCCTGTTGTCCAAGTCGGTCAATGCTACGCCAACTTCTCCGATGATGCCTTGCTCGCCGGTTCTGGGCTTCTTGAGCCACGCCCTGACTACAAGTCCAAGAGCGAAGATGAAAAAAGCAGATACCGTGGCCACCATAGGGATTATCACCATCCACGACACCCGCATAGCCGATTCTTCCGTCTCGAAAAGCATTACAGAACCAAGCGTGAGGCTGATAATGCCTGACACTGCCAGGAGCCCGTGTGAGGCTATCTTCAATTCCAGGATAAAGAGAATAACTGATAGAATTATGAGTAGTATCCCTACGTAGCTCACCGGAAGGACTTGCAGGGCAAAGAACGAGAGTAATAGACAAATGCCGCCCGCGACACCCGGGAAAATCATACCTGGATGATATAACTCCATCATGATCCCGAGCCCGCCTATCATTAGAAGGATATAAGCGACGTTGGGATTGGCAATCACGTCGAGAATCTTAAAGCGGAGGCCCGGGACTATCCTTTCCACTCTTGCCCCTTTGGTCTTTAAGACCAGCGAACCCCCCTCTTTTTCAATTGTTCGACCATCCAACTTTTCCAGGAGATCAGGCACGGAATCGGCGATCAGGTCAATCACGTGGTTGTCCAGCGCCTCTTTCGAAGTTATGGAAACACTTTCCCGGATAGCCTTTTCCGCCCATTCCGCGTTGCGCCCTTTCTTGGCCACTATTCCACGCATATAAGCGGTGAGATCGTTCACGACTTTTTCCGACATGACCGCATCGATCTGCTGACCCCCTCCGCCGACAGGATGAGCCGCTCCGATATTAGTTCCCGGAGCCATCGCGGCCACATCCGCGCCCATAGTGATCAATGCTCCGGCTGAAGTCGCTGAAGAGCCACTGGGAGCTACATATACTACTACAGGCAGCTTGGCGTTCATCATGGTCTTGATAATCGTTTTGGTCGTGGTGACGACTCCACCCGGGGTGTCCATACGTATGATCACGCAGGCCGCGTTATCCTCTTTGGCTTTTTCAATCCCTTTGATTATGTAATCCGCCAGAGCAGGATTTATGGTTCCGTCCACGTCGAGCAGGAACACAACAGGCCGTCCATCTTCCTTTTCGGCTCCCAAAAGCGTTTGCGAGCCGTAAGAAAGAAGCAGCAACCCGCAAATGAACATGAATGAAACAATGGTGAGTCTTCTTGCATTCATTGGTTGTCTCCAGACACCGTTCTTGGACGATCCAGGAGGGCCATCACCTTCTGGAGGTCAGCCCACGCTTCGGCTTTATGGCGCTTTGCCGGTTCCGTCCTCAGAAGAAAGGAAGGATGGTAAGTAGGCATGACAGGTATTCCGTTCTTGTACCGAAATTCCCCTCTAAGATTTGACATCGAATCCTTTACAGCCAATAGGGTGCACGTTGCCACCCTTCCGAGCGTCACAATGACTTCCGGCGCCACCGCTGCAATCTGACCCTCAAGAAAAGGGGAGCAAGTACGGATTTCCAGCGGCTCCGGGTCTCGATTCTCCGGAGGCCGACACTTTATGATATTGGCGATGTAAACCTCTTCGCGTTCCATTTGCATGGCCTGAATCATCCGAGTCAATAACTGGCCGGCCCGTCCGACGAACGGCTTCCCCTGGCGATCTTCATCCGCGCCCGGCGCTTCGCCGATGAACATCAACCGAGCCGCCGGATTTCCCTCGCCGAACACTATTGTTCGTCTCGTCTTGTGAAGCGGACACCTTGTGCATTCTCCAAGTTCAGATCTTACCGCTTCCAGAGGAGATAAGCTAATTTTGTTCTCAGACACAGGAGGGAGCAACAGTTCCTGGAACCCGAGATTCACCTGATATTCCAGGTAATTCCTGGCTTCTTCCATCCAGAGTTCTGCTTCTTTATCCATTCTTGACTGAGCCTCCTGCCGTGGCTTCTGACGGCTCGGATTGAGTCTACTATTTGGAAGCTTGCCGGAGTTTCTTTACTCGGTCCAGTATCAGATCAGCTACGTGATCCTTGGACATTATGTCCATCTGCTCTTCTTCCCCTGAACGGTGGAGAAATCGCACGATATTGGTGTCGTAATCGAATCCTGCACCAGGTTTGCTCACGTCGTTGAGCACAAGCACATCCAAATTTTTTTCTCTAAGCTTCGCTCTACCGTTTTCGAGGACGTCATCGGTTTCTGCTGCAAAACCGACCAAGATCTGGTCATTTCGCTTGATCTGACCAAGTTCACGCAAGATGTCGGGATTCTTGACCAGTTGAATCGAGGAGTTCATATTCTCCTTTTTCACTTTTCGACTCTCCGTCAAGGCAGGTCGGAAATCTGCCACCGCCGCGGCTTTTATCACCACATCCATTCCCGAAAAGACCTCCAAAACCTTGTCGCGCATTTCAACCGCAGTTCTTACACTAATGTGCTTGATTCCCGGAGGTGGAAGAACCTTCAAGGGGCCGGCGATCAGGGTCACGGAGGCCCCGCGAGCTGCAGCCCTTGCCGCAACAGCGACCCCCATTTTTCCGGATGATTTGTTGGTGATGAATCTAACGGAGTCCAGAGGCTCCTCTGTAGGGCCTGCTGTGACAAGTATTCTCTCGCCTTCGAGGTCTTTTGAACCCAGGAGTTGCTGGATGTTGGCACTAATCGTTTCGGGTTCCGGCATTCGCCCTTCGCCTTCCCAGCCGCACGCAAGAAACCCCGATTCAGGCTGCATAACGTGATAGCCCAACAGAACCAATTTATCTATGTTTCCTCTCACAATCGGATTGTGGTACATGTTCACGTTCATCGATGGACACAGGAGGACAGGGCATTGTAAGGCCATAAACACAGTGGTGAGCATATCGTCCGCTATGCCGGAAGCGATTTTGCCGATGATGTTTGCGGTGGCGGGGGCGACAACTGCGATGTCCGCAGCGTCAGCCAATGAGATGTGCTCGATCGAGGGCCGGTACCGATCTCCCCACATATCGTCAAAAACCGGATTTCCGCTCACTGCGGCAAGCGTCAGAGGGCTGATGAATCGTGTGGCGGCTCGTGTCATGACGATATGGACATTGAAGCCTGCCTGAACGAGAAGGCGAACCAGGCTAGGCGTCTTGTACGCGGCGATCCCGCCGCTAATCCCGAGAAGAACAGAGGCGCTCATTGTTCCCCCTTTATGCTTCCACAGGGACATGCCATCCGCACATCATCGTTAGTCTTTACAAAACATTTCGCCATGTTGCTTCAGGAGGATCAAGCCTTTTCTGCGATATATCAGTGATAACGTGAAAACATCTTCACTAGATCAGCTCAAGATCAGTATCCTCTATGCTTGTATAACAACAGCTTGGAGGCCTGTCAACGCCGGTGCTAAGGGCTTCACTTTTCCATTGTCCTGTTGACACTTGCCCGCTGCATGTGTAATGAATATTCGATAGAGTCAGAAAGCTAGCCGGCAGTGTGAGGGCGATCCATGCGCGCCCGTAGCTCAGTTGGATAGAGCAACGGACTTCTAATCCGTAGGTCACAGGTTCGAGTCCTGTCGGGCGTGCCAGAAAGGCACATGATACCACTTGGTTAGCCACACTAGCCAAGTGGTTTTTCTTTCTGAGAACCACGATCGTGTCAATTTTGTGTCTTTCTTCAGGACAAACCGCATTGGCAGCGGCTATTAGACTCTCCAGCTCCGGCATGGAGTAGTGGGTAGTAATTCTTGAGGACTTATGGCCCAAAAGGTCTTGACGGTCCTCGAATGAAACACCTGCTGCTCTTAGGCGCCGGCCAAAAGTATGCTTTAGGTCGTGCACGCGAACATGGTCAAGGCCAGCACGCTTTCTCGCATTCTTCCAGACGGTTCCGAACATCCTGTAGAGTGGCTTACCTTTATGTGAAAAAACATGCGTAGGATGCTGTCTGCGCATCTCTTGAACCACCGCCCTTGCAAGCCTGTTAAGAATCACAAGTCTATCGGTTCTGTTTTTCACGGCATGAGCAGGAATGATAAAGACACTCGTGCCAAGTTCCGGAATTGGACATTCCCACTCCCATCGAAGGTTACACACCTCTTGGTCCCTCGTCCCCGTGTTCACTTTGAACAAGGCCATCTTTGCCAAATACGGCGGTAACTCACGAAAGAGGCGTGCCTGCTCTTGCCAGGAGAACGGGTATGGTTCCTTCTTGTCGTCCTCCCGGAGAAGCTTAATCTTCGGTGCATGTGCAAGCCATGTCTCCCCTCGGTCGTCTAACCATTCGGACGCTGCGAGGTTCAATATCCGTCTCACCGTCTGCAAAGCGCAGTTGATAGTCCTCTTGCGAATCACCTTCGGTTCACTTTCTTTTTTTCGGATTCCCTGGTGTTTGCGTTCAGCAATAAACGGCTGAAGAGTCCCCATGTGAATAGCCTCCAACGGAAGGTCTCCGATGTGTGGGTCCAAGTACTTTAGTTGTCGTTTGTCCTCACAGAGTGTGGCTTTGGTTCCCTCCTTCAAGTACCTGGTTGCAGCTTCTCGGAAGGTTCGTTTCTGCCGCACTCCTTAAACCTCGGTCTTTCGGATTTCTTCCATCCGGTGTGCCAGGTATCTTTCCGCTTCCGCGAGGCCACTCGTGCCAGTGCTTTCTCGAATTCTCTTACAAGTGATATTCAGGACCGATAGCAAAAATGGACCAAAATCGTGCTACCGGCTTGGGGCAGGTTTTCAGAAAATTTTATTTAACACTTGAGCAGGCTCATCGTCTCAAGCCCATAGGGACTGATAGTTTTGCCGGACACCGGTCCGCTCGTGATTTTTTTGTTCGAGTGAAAGGAGTCCCGGGCTATGTCAAAAACTCAACCACTCTGGCGAGCCATCAACCGTAAGGGGTTCCTCAAAGACATTGGCTCCGGCATGACCGAGACCGAGTTAAGAGCGAAGTACGGGCTGACAGTCCAGGACTTTGATCGAGTCGCAAAATGGTTGGTGCATGCGGAAGTCGTTGCCAGAGCAGAGCTCCAAGAGGGTCAGCAGCTTTCAGATAGTCAGGTCATCCGAGCGTTTGTCCAATTTTGTAAAGACATCAAACTTATTGATTGAGTTGCTCTCGGGTTCCATGAGAGTTGCGTGATTCGGCTTTCAGCCGCGATAGGCGGGGGACTACTCGGTGAGAACGAGACGAGCGCAGAATTAATATTGCCAGGCCACCGTCTATGGACGAAGCGTGGCCTAAGAGAGCGGCTCAGCACCAAGGCTGCGCACCTTCACAACGCGGGGGATAAAAAAGCTTCTGGGGCGTTATTGCACACCCACCCCAGAATGACGAATAGAGTTTGGTAGTTATGCACTACATGTTGCCGGTAATCGAGCCGCAATCAACCGTCCCTGTAGGTGTGGCAGGCGTGCAGGATGTCGTGCTGATCATGCTCGTGGTGTAGCATGTATTGCCGCGTCCACCATAGGCTGAGCCGTTACCACAGTTAACTGACGTAGTAGCCGGCAAATCGTTGCCACCAACCATGCCTACTTGGTAAAGATAACGGCTGTTCGCTCCCGAGGGACGGCTGCCATTCATAGCGCATGCAGTGTACGCCGAATTGGTTTGATCTGCCGAGACTCTCACGTCACACTTTCTGTTAGTGCCGCCCCACCCATAGTAAGGTCCCATGAAGTAGGCAATATTAATGTTGCTAATCACGTTAGACATATCCGGGCAGTTCAGGTCGACCAACTCGTTTCCAAAACGCTCAATGGAAGCACCCAACTTCGAGATGTCACCGGTCGCGGCCCTGTCGCATGCGGTCCTTTTATAGGCTACATAGTACGGGATCGCTATGGCCAGAATGATACCTATGATCGCCACAACGACCATGAGCTCAATCAGCGTGAAACCCTTAGCATTCTTCACTTTGTTTAACATAAGCCTCTCCTCTTTGTGTCTGTCCGGCGGCATCGCTTCATTCAAATGCCCGCCCTACGATTGTGTTGAGCCAGGTATGATCCCTGATTAAGAAATGGATGCGGCCACCTATGGGCCTTTGTAAGAGGGAGAGAGCAACAATTATGCCAGATGATGTCGACAGTTTTGCGTCGTGATTTCAATATAATCAGGAGAATGACAATTCGTCTGGATCAACCTCTCGATGACAAAAATGGGCACCTGAAATCGACCGGTTATGGAACTAATTGATTTTGGGGAATAGTTAGGTGTCAATTATGTTGACACCATGGTCGCATCTGGTCAGTCTTAAGCCCTACATTGTAACTTGAACTGCTATTAAGTTGATATTACTGCTGTTCTTTGATGATATTTTTTATGATAGCTCTCTTCAAATGATAATTTTTGTCACTATTCATGTAGTTTCTTAAGAAAGTGTCTGAACGAAACATAAGGAAGTCCCAGTAGATGTGCTGCTTTCTTTTGGTTGTTTCCGCTCCGCCTCATGGCCTCTTCAATCAAAGCGAGCTTGAGGTCTTCGATCACGCTGTTGAAGGGGCGGCCATCAGGGAAGGTAATATGTCTGCACCAATTTTCGCCAGTATCCAAGCCAGCGATTCGAAATTCCTCATTGAATCCAGATGAGAGAATCAAGGACCGTTCCAGTACGTTTTCCAGTTCTCTGACGTTTCCTGGCCACTGATAGGACCTCAACTGTTTCAAAGCGTTTTCGGTCAGCCGCGGGATATTCGTTAGCCCCATTTTATTGCCAAGTTCCCTTAGAATCTCGCGTGCCAACTCCGGAATGTCCTCAAGTCTCTCTCGCAGAGGAGGCACCTCCAATGAGACGACATTGATCCGGTAAAACAAGTCTCGGCGAAAGCGACCAG
>Ga0326727_10017374_pt1 | contig 14949 bp, 10 predicted proteins | sample MB2enrmetagenome_FD_207643 | JGI IMG/M metagenome (GOLD analysis project Ga0326727, IMG submission 207643) | Lab enriched peat soil microbial communities from McLean, Ithaca, NY, United States - MB29MY | ecosystem: Environmental > Terrestrial > Soil > Wetlands > Peat | place: USA: New York... | reverse complement strand
CGGGTTGAACGGCGACAGCCCCGCCCATTCGCGCCCTTGCTTGCGCAGCTTGACGCGCGCTCCCACCACCTGGGACACCGGGACCCGGGCGCGGATTTCGTCGAGGAATGCGGTCGAGAATCGCATCGGTCTTTTCTAGATCGGCGCTCCGCCGCCGCTTGGCAAGGCGCGACGCGAATTCTCCCCGCCATTCACAGGGCCGCGGCCGGTTCAGGGCGGCGCCGCGCCCATCAACCGGCGGGCCGCAGCGGCGGTCATCGGTTGGCCGAAGGCGAACCCTTGCGCGAATTCGCAACCGAGTTGCGACAGTTCGATCGCGTCCGACTCGGTTTCGGCGCCATCGGTGATCACGTCCATGCCGAGATCGTGGGCCATCGCGACCACCGAACGCAGGATCGCCGGGCGCCCGCCCGCGCCGTTCGCCTTGACCAGCGAAGGATCGATCTTCAGCGTATCGAAACGGTAGCGTTGCAGATGGCTCAGCGAAGTGTAGCCGGCGCCGAAATCGTCGAGCGCCAAGCCGGCGCCCAGTTCGCGCACCCGCTGCAGCAATTGAACGGCGAATTCCGGGTTTTCCATCACCACGCTCTCGGCGATTTCGAGTTTCAGCGTGCCGCGCAGGACGTAATGGCGGTTGAGCGCCGTTCTGACGTCGCCGAGAAGGTCGTGGCTGAGCATCTGGCGCGACGAGATATTGATGCTGGCGAAGATCGGCGGCGTCACTTCGAGCGCCTTCTGCCACGCCGCGAGTTCGCGCGCCGTCGTTTCGATGGCGAAGACGCCGATTTCGACGAGGGCGTCGTTCGACTCGGCGAGCGAAAAGAAATCGGCGGGCCCGAGCACGCCGAGACGCGGATGACGCCAACGCGGCAGCGCTTCGAACCCCGCGACGGTGCGGTCCTCGAGACGCACGATCGGCTGGAACAGCACGGCGATCTCGCCCCGTTCGAGCGCGTAGCGCAGATCGTTGGCGAGCGAAAGGCGGTTCGAGCGCTCGGCGCGCATCCCGGCGGCGAAGATCTCGGCGCGGTCGCCGCCGGCCTTCTTGGCGTTGGCGAGGGCGATTTCCGCGTCGGCGAGGAGGTCGGCGCCTTTGGCGTGCTGCGAGGGGTCGAAGACGGCGAGGCCGATGGAGGCGGTGAGCGCGACTTCGCGATCGCCGAAACTGATCGGGGCGATCATCAGCGCGCGCAGCGACTCGACGAACCCCGCGATCTCCTCCTCGCCGCCGTCGAGCAGCACGATGACGCCGAACTCGTCGCCGCCGATGCGCGCGAGCGTGTCGCCGGGTCTGATCTGGCGGCCGAGTCGGCGCGCCACCGTCAACAGCGCCGAATCGCCGAACGACATTCCGAGCGCGTCGTTGATTTCCTTGAAACCGTCGATGTCGATCGCCAGCGCCGCCAGCGTCGGCGCGTCGTGGCGCTGGGCCAGGATCAACGCGGCGTCCAGCCGATCGAAGAACAGCTCGCGATTGGGAAGTCCGGTCAAATTGTCGTGGATCGCATCGCGCAGGATGCGCTCCTCCGCGTCCTTGATTTCGGTGACGTCGGAAAGCGCGCCGATGACGCGCACGACTTCGCCCGCCGCGTTGACGACCGGCCGCGCCTTCAAGACGAAACTGTGATACCGGCTGTCGGCGCCGCGCAGGCGGATGTCGTGATTGATGCGGCCCGAACTCTGCTGGAGGAGGCCCTCGAGCGCCGCCGAATAGCGGTCGCGATCGAGCGGGTGAAGAATATCGAGCCACGCGGCGGCCGGTCCTTCGAGCGCGCCGCGTCTGAGGCCGAGCTGGCTTTCGACTTCGGCGCTGACGTGGATCTGGTCCGCGCCGACGTTCCAATCGAAGATCGCGTCGCCGCATCCGGTCATCGCCAGCGCCCGGCGTTCGGCGTCGGCGCCGCCCATGCGCGTCCCGGTCGTCGCCGAGAAGGCGTTCTGCATGATGGTGAAGCCGATCAGCATCACGATCAGCACCAACCCGCCGATGAGTCCGGGCGCGGTCAGGTCGTTGGTCAACGCGCCGAGCGCGGCGGCGCCGGCGGCGAAGACCCAGACGACGAGAAGGAACCAGGTCGGGATCAGCATGACCGCGCGATCCGAGCCGCGCGCCGCCATGCTCAGGATCAAGAGAAATCCGATCGTCGCGACGGTGGCGATCGAGATGCGCGCCACGCCCGCGGCGATCGACGCGTTGTAGACGGAAAGCGCGACCACGACCGCCATGAACAGCAGCCAGACCAGCCCGATATGAAGGAAACGCACGTGCCAGCGGCGCAAATTCAGGTAGGCGAAGAGGAAGATGATCAACGTCGCGCCGATCGTCGCCTCGACGCTGGCGCGCCAGACGCGCTCGGCCTCGTCGCCAAAGCCGAAAATCTTCCGCCAGAAGCCGAAGTCGATGCAGACATAGGCGAACACCGCCCAGGCCAGCGCCGCCGCGGCGGGAAAAACCAGGGCGCCCTGCACGACGAAGACGATCGTCAGGAACAGCGCCAGCAACCCGGCGACGCCGATGAGGATGCCCTGGTAGAGCGTCAGGCTCGCCCCTTTGTCCTTGTAGGCGTCCGGCTCCCAGAGATAGATCTGCGGCAGCGAGGGCGTGCGCAGCTCCGCCACATAGGTGACGGTCGTGCCGGGGTCGAGCGTCAGCGCGAAGACGTCGGCGTCGACACGGTCCTCGCGCTCGGGCGGACTGCCCTGGCTGGCGGTGATCGTGGTGATGCGCGAGGAGCCGAGATCCGGCCACACCACGCCCGAACCGACGAAGCGGAAGTGCGGCGCGACGATCAGGCGGGTCAGTTGCTCGTCTGAATCGTTGGTGAGCGCGAAGACGATCCACGCCGGCTGCGCCCCCGCCTCCAAGGCGCTGACTTCGATGCGCCGCACGATGCCGTCGGCGCCGGGCGCGGTCGAAACCTGGATGCGGTCGCCCTGCGCGCCGAAATGTTCGATGGCCGAGGAGAGGTCGATCGCATCGGCGTCGACGGGAACGCGCACCGATTGAACCGCGAGGGCGGCCCGGCAGCCCAGAACTGCGCAGAGGAAGAACGCCGCCAAGCCGAGCGCGCGCCGCCGGACCGCGCGGGGCGCCATGGCGTCGCACGAAGGCAGGTCGAGCGTGACGGGTTCAGTCAAGGCGCGTCGCCTCGCCGTCGATGAGCGCGAACAGGACGTGATCGCGCCACGCGTCGTTGATCTTCAAATAGGCGCGCGCCAGCCCTTCGCGACGGAAGCCGTTGCGCTGCAGCAGCGCGATCGACGGGGCGTTGTCGGGAATGCAGGCCGCTTCGATGCGATGCAGGCGCAGCGTGGCGAAGCCGAACCGCACCACCGCGGCGACCGCGCGCGTCATATGTCCCTTGCCGGCGTGCCGGGCGCCCATCCAGTAGCCGAGCGTCGCCGCCTGGGCGACGCCGCGGCGGATGCCGCCGAGGGTCAAGCCGCCGAGCAAGTCCTCGGAGGTCGTATCGAAGATGAGGAAGGCGAAGGATTCGTCGCGCTCCATTTCCTCGGCCTGGCGGCGCAGGCGGCGGCGGAACGCGGCGCGGGTGAGGTCGTCCTCGGGCCAGGTCGGCTCCCAGGGCGTCAGGAACGCGCGGCTCTGATCGCGCAAGCGCGCCCAGGCGGGAAAATCCCCGATGACCGCCGGGCGCAGGGAGACGCCGTCGCCGCGCAGCAGCGGTTCGCCTTCGGCGGCCTTGGCAAGACGGAAAAGCGCCATGTCCGGCTCTCTACCCTCCTCTCAGGCGCCGCGCCACCCCGACACGATCGAGCGCCCGCGCGACGCCGCCGATCGCCGCGACGGTCGGCGACGACGCCAGCATCGCCGCGCCCGCCCTGCGGACGTCGTCGACGGTGATCGCGTCGATGCGCGCCAGCATGTCTTCGAGCGACAGCGGGGCGCCGTAGACGAAAGTCTGGCGCGCGAGCTGTTGGGCGCGCGCGCTCGGCGATTCGAGGGCGGTCAGGGTCGAGACTTTCATCTGCGCCTTGGCGCGGCGAACCTCGCCTTGGTCGAGGCGCTCGGTCGCCTCGGCGAGGCAATCGAGCGCGGCGGCCATCAGTTCGCCGGCGTCCTTGGCGGCCGCGCCGGCGTAGAAGCCGAACAGGCCGGAATCCGAATAGGCCCAGTGAAACGCATAGATGGAATAGGCGAGGCCGCGCCGCTCCCGCACTTCCTGAAACAGGCGCGACGACATGCCCCCGCCGGTCGCGGCGGCGAAGAGGTGCGCGGCGTCGTGGTCGGGCGCCCGGACCGCGCGACCCTCGAAGCCGACGACGATATGCGTCTGCTCGAGCTTCTTCCTGACCAGGATTTCGCCGCCGCGATAGGCGGCGGGCCTCGGCGGCGCGGCGCTCGCGGCGCCGAACGCGCCGAGAAGGGCCTCGGCGCGGGCGGCGATATGGTCATGGTCGACCGCGCCGGCGGCGGCGACGATCGAAGCGCCGGCGCGATAGTGGCGCAGCAAATAGGCGTCGATGGCGTGGCGATCGAAGGCGGCGACGCCCTCGCGCGTGCCCAGGATCGGCCGACCGATCGGCTGTTCGGGCCAGGCCGCCGCGGTGAAGAGGTCGAAGACGAGGTCGTCGGGGGTGTCTTCGACGGCGCCGATTTCCTGGATGATGACGTTCTTCTCCCGGCCGAGCTCTTCCGCGTCGAACCGGCTTTCGGTCAGGATGTCGGCGAGGACGTCGAGCGCCAGGTCGACCTCCTCGCCGAGCACCCGGGCGAAATAGGCGGTCTGCTCGACGCCGGTCTCGGCGTTGAGATCGCCGCCGGCGTCTTCGATCGCTTCGGCGATTTCGCGCGCGCTGCGCCGGCGCGTGCCCTTGAACGCCATGTGTTCGAGCAGATGCGACAGTCCGTGTTCGTCGTCGGCCTCGTGGCGCGATCCGGCGCTGACGAAGACGCCGAGCGCGGCGGTGCGCAAATGCGGCGCCGCGTCGGTGACGACGCGCAGGCCCGAGGGCAGGGTTGTGAAGCGCACGCTCACGCCGCCGCCCTCGCGCGAGCGCGGACGAATTGCGCCACCGCCGCCGCGTCGGCGGACAGGACGCTCAATCGCTCCCGGCGCGCCTCGATGTCGCGCCAGGGCGGCGGCAAGGCGGGACGCAGCCCGATCGCGCGCTCGACCGCGTCGGGAAACTTCGCGGGATGGGCGGTCGCCAGCGCGACGACCGGGGTCGCGGAATCGCGCGCCAGCGCGCGCCGCGCCGCGTTGACGCCGACCGCCGTGTGCGGGTCGATGATGACGCCGCTCTCGCGATAGACGCGGCCGATCTCCTCGGCGCAGGCCTTTTCGTCGACGCGATAGGCGTCGAAATCGCGGCGGATCGCGGCCAGCGGCCCCGGCGCGACCGTGAACTCGCCCGACTGCTCGAGGGCCCCCATAAGCGCGCGCACGGCGCCGGCGTCGCGATCGTAGGCCTCGAACAGCAGCCGCTCGAAATTGGAGGAGATCTGGATGTCCATCGACGGCGACTGCGTCGCCTTGACGCCGAGCGGCTTGTAGACGCCGCTCGCCAGCGTCCGGGCGAGAATGTCGTTTTCATTGGTGGCGATCGCCAGGCGGTCGATCGAAAGCCCCATGCGCTTGGCGTAATAGCCGGCCAGCACGTCGCCGAAATTGCCGGTTGGCACGGCGAAGGAGACGCGCCGATCGGGCGCGCCGAGCGCAACCGCGCCGGTGAAGTAGTAGACGATCTGGGCGAGGATGCGGGCCCAGTTGATCGAGTTGACGCCCGACAATTTCATCGCGTCGCGGAAGGCGAGATCGTTGAACAGCGCTTTGACGATGGCCTGGCAGTCGTCGAACGTCCCCTCGATCGCGACGGCGTGGACGTTCGGCTGGTCCGCCGTCGTCATCTGGCGGCGCTGGACGTCGGAAATGCGTCCCTGGGGATAGAGGATGAAGACGTCGGTCTGCGATTGGCCGCCGAAGGCGGCGATCGCCGCGGCGCCGGTGTCGCCGGAGGTCGCGCCGAGGATCGCCGCGCGGGTCTGGCGGCGGCGCAGCGCGCGGTTCATCATCCGGCCGAGCCATTGCATGGCGAAATCCTTGAACGCCAGCGTCGGCCCATGGAACAATTCGAGCAGAAAGAGATTGTCGTCGAGCTGGGTGAGCGGGGCGGCGGCGGCGTGGCGGAACCCGGCGTAGGCGTCCTCGGCGAGGGCCGCGAGTTCGGCGCGGTCGATCTCATCGTCGACGAAGGGCTCGACGAGGCGCGTCGCCGCCTCGGCGTAGGAGAGGCCGGAGAGCGCGCGGATTTCGGCGGGCGACGCCAGCGGCGGCTTCAGCGGCGTATAGAGGCCGCCGTCGCGGGCGAGGCCCACGAGCATCGCTTCGGAAAAACCGAGCCTCGGCGCCTCGCCGCGCGTCGAAATATAGCGCACTTTCCCTGGATTCCCGGGTTTCCGCCTGGATCGTCTAGCGCATTGCGCGCCAAAGGTGAAACGAGGATGGGGAATGTCGGGAAAATTGAGGCCAAACCAAGACGCCGGGGGCCGCGCCCGACGCCGGCGCGCCGCCTATTTTCCGATCCGCGCCTCGAGGGCCTCGTAGAGCGCGTTCCTGGCGTCGAACGCCTGCTCGAGGGCGATGACGCTGACCCGTTCGGCGCCTCGGGCGAGCAGCCAGTCGGCGAGATCGGCCGCCTTGGAGCGCGCGCAATGCAGCGTGACGAAGCCCTGCGGATCGGCCTCTTCGCCGAAGGCCGGCACGGCGTCGAAGGCGGCGCAGGCTTCCTCCACCACGAGATGGACGGGCGTGGGCAGACGGGCGCGGACCTCGCGCGACTTTCGCGCGGCCTCGCTGGCGGCGATGCGCATCAGGATCGCGCGCGCGGCGGCCCGCGCGTTGCGAGTCCAGCGCGCGCTCGGCGAAGCGACCAGCGTCGCCTGCGAGCGCAGAATGACGCCGTCGTCGAGGGCTTTCAGCGCATTGGCGGCGAGCGTGGCGCCGGTGGTGGCGATGTCGACGATCAGCTCGGCGGCGCCGGCGGCGGGCGCGCCTTCGGTCGCGCCGAGGCTTTCGACGATGCGATAATCGGCGACGCCGCGCTCGGCGAAGAAGCGGCGGGTCAGATTGACGTATTTGGTGGCGACCCGCATGCGCTCGCCGCGCCGGGCGCGGTAGCTCGCCGCGACGTCTTCGAGATCGGCCATGGCGCGCACGTCGATCCAGGCCTGCGGGACGGCGACGACGACATTGGCGCGCCCGAAGCCGAGCGGGGCGAGCAGCGCCAGGCGTTGGTCGGCGTCGGCGACCTTCTCGCGCACCAGGTCCTCGCCGGTGACGCCGAAATGGGCGGCGCCGACGGCGAGCTGGCCGACGATCTCGGCGGCCGAGAGATAGGCGACCTCGACGCCCGGCAGGTCGGCGACGGCGCCGCGGTAGTCGCGCGCGCCGCGTCCCTGGGTCAATTCCAGTCCGGCGCGGGCGAAGAACGCCGCGGCGTTTTCCTGCAGCCGCCCCTTGGAGGGCACCGCGAGGACCAGCGGGGCCTCGGCGGCGCTTTCAGCCTCGGCGCTCATGCGCGCCCTCCCGAAAGCGGCAATCGATCGATCCACACCGCGGCGCCGACGGCGGGCACGTCGCTCGTCGCGCCGAGGCGGCGCGCCAGGCCGTCGTAGCGCCCGCCGCCGATCGCCGGCTTGGCGTCGGGGCGAGCCGCGTCGACCGCCTCGAAGACGAAGCCGGTGTAATAGTCGAGGTCGCGCACGAACGCGGCGGAGAAGACGAATTCCTCGATCCGCAGACCGCGCGCGGCGAGGAACCCGGCGCGTTGATCGAACGAGTCGAGCGCGCCGCCCAGATCGAGCCCAGCGTCGGCGGCCCATTGCCGGAGCCGCCGCGAGGCCGCGTCGGGATCGCCGGAAATCGCCAGAAAGCGCGCGAGCGCGGCCTGCTGTTCGGCGCTGACATCGGCCTGCGAGCGCGCCGCCGCCTGTTCGAGAAAGCGATCGGCGATTTCGCCGGCGCTGCGTCCGCCGACCGCCGCGATGCCGGCGATGGCGAGCAGATCCTCGACCAGCGCCTTGGCACCGGCGTGATCGGCGCTCTCGAGCGCGGCGAGAACGCCGGGCTGGGCGAGCGCGCCGGCGCCGTTGCCGTCGACGATCGTCTCCAGCGCGCGCCCGCGGGCGAGGCCGCGGCGCATCCGGCGCAGCCACACGTCCGGCAGCGCCAGCGCGGCGAGCGCGCTGTCGAACAGGCGCGCGTCGCCGAGACGAACCTTCAACGGCCCCGCCCCGGCGATTTCGGCCGCCTCCAGCGCCAGCGCGAGAATCTCGGCGTCGGCGGCCTCGACGTCCGCACGGCCGTAGCTTTCCAGGCCGGTCTGGGTCATCTCGCCGCTTTGGCCGGCGCGGGCGCGAAAGACCGGGCCGAGATAGGCGTATTGCGCCTGCCGGCCCGCTTCGGGCGAAGCGAGATAGGCGAGGCACACCGGCACGGTGTAATCGGGGCGCAGGCACAATTCGGCGCCCGAGGCGTCGCTGGTGAGGTAGAGCCGCCCGCGAATCTCCTCGCCGGACATGTCGAGAAAGACCGAGGCGGGCTGCAACACGGCCGGCTCGAGGCGCGCGAATCCGGCGGCGAGAAAATGCTCGAGAGCGCGCTCGCCGGCTTCGAGCGGGGACGCTTGCGGCGCGGGCGCCTCGGCCGTCGGGGCCGGCGGGGTCGGGTTCACGACATTTTCCTCGTTTTGGCGGCTTTCTTTAACAAACCCGCGCGGCGGGCGCAGCCCTTTTCCCCGCCCAAGGTGAACGAAGCCCCGCATTTGGCCCCGGCCTCGCCGTCGCGGCCACAGGGCGGCCATGGTCGGGCGCCAAGGAAGCGGCCGCGCCGCCGAATCATCCCCCGAGGAGCCGTTTGTCCGTCCTTCGCGCCGTTCGATTGCTGTTGCTTGCGTTGCTGATCGCCGCGGCGGCGCCGGCGCGCGCGTCCGGGGACGACGCTGCGCGCCAGACCCTCGATTCCGCCCGCGCCGCGCTCGCCGACATCGAAACCCAGTTGAAAGCCGACAACCTCGCCGACGCCGACCTGGCGCGGCTGCGCGAGGAAAGCGATCCGCTCGCCGCCGAGCTGCAGGCGGTGATCGCCGAACTCGCGCCGCGCCTCGAGGCTTCGAGCAAGCGGCTCGCCGAATTGACGCCTAAGTCCAAGGACGCGACGCTCGACGATTCGGCGAGCGCGGAGCTGGCCGCTGAAAAGAAGGGACACGACGATCTCGACGCGGAAGTGCGGTCGGCCCGCGCGATGGCGCTGGAGATCGACGACGACAACGCGCGAATCAGCGCGGCGCGGCGCGACCTGTTCGCGCGCGAAACCTTCGCCAGATCGTCGAGCCTGGTCAGTCCGCTGCTGTGGACGGCGGTGGCGCGCGAATCGCCCCGCGACCTCGCCGCGCTCGGGGGCATGTCCGGCGATTGGCTTCATGGCCTGGCGGCGCGGATCACGACGGCGCAGGCCTTCGGCCTGTTTGCGGCTTCGCTGGCGATCGCGACGATTTGGGCGCTGCTGCAAGCGATCGCGCGGCGCCTGATCGCGCGCGCTTCCGACGCGGCGCGGCCCAGCCGGCTGCGCCGCGCCATCGCCGCCGCCTGGACGATCCTGGCGCTCGCCATCCTGCCTTTGCTCGCCCTGGAAGCGTTCGCTTACGCGCTCGACCTGTTCGACATTTCCGATCCGCGGATGCAAGGCGGGCTCGACGCGCTGCTCGACGGGCTTCGGATCGTCATCGTCAGCAACGCGCTCGGCCGCGGCCTGCTGGCGCCAGGGCGCGCCGATTGGCGCCTGTTCGGCGTCGACGACCGCGTCAGCGCGCGTCTGTTTCATCTCTGGTTGTCGGCGGCGGCGATTCTGGCGGCCGAACGGCTGCTGGAGCCGGCCGCGGACGCCGTCGCCTCGCTCAATATCGCGGTCGCCGGCCGCGCGTTCGGCGCCGCCCTCGCGGCGATTCTGATGGCGCGCACGTTGCGGCAGGTCACGGCGCCGGGCCTCGCCGCTTCGACCGGCGCGCCGCCCAGCGATTCCTGGGCGCCGGCGCGCACCTTCGCCTGGGCGCTGGTCGCGCTGATCCTCGGCGCGACGCTCGCCGGCTACGTCGCCTTCGCTGCCTTCCTGGTCAATCGGACGATGTTCGTCGCCATGCTCGGCGCCGCGCTGTACGTGGTCGACGCCATCGTTCAGGAGGGCGCCGAGGAGCTGCTGCGCCCGAGCGTCGCGTGGGGGCGCGGCCTGATGACGATGATCGGCCTGCAGCGCGGCGCGCTCGAACAGATCGTCGTGCTCGTTCAGGGCTTCGCGCGGCTCGCCGTCATCGTCGCCGCGATCGCGCTGATCCTCGGACCGTGGGGCCTCTCCCCGAACCTCGCCTCGACGCTGCGCGCCGGCTATTTCGGCACGACGATCGGCGGCGTGACGATCTCGCTTTCCTCGCTGGTCGTCGCCGCTTCGGTGTTCGTCGTCGGCGTCGTCGCGACGCGGGCGATCCAGAATTGGCTGGGCGGCCGTTACCTGCCGCGCACCCGGCTCGACGCAGGCGTCAGCAATTCCATCCGCACCATCGTCGGCTATATCGGCGTCACGATCGCGCTGCTGATGAGCGGCGCTGAGCTCGGCCTCGACTATCAGAAGCTGGCGATCGTCGCCGGCGCGCTGTCCCTCGGCATCGGCTTCGGCCTGCAGGGAATCGTCAACAATTTCGTCTCCGGCCTGATTCTGCTGTGGGAGCGCGGCATCCGCGTCGGCGACTGGGTGGAGGTCGGCGCCGAGCAGGGCTTCGTTCGCCGCATCAACGCGCGCGCCACCGAGATCGAGACGATCGATCGCGCGACGCTGATCGTGCCCAATGCGACGCTGGTCGGCGGCGCGGTGAAGAACTGGATGCACGCCGACCGCACCGCGCGCGTCATCGTGCAGGTCAACGTCGCCTACGAGAGCGATCCCGAGGTGGTGCGCGAACTGCTGATCGCCGCCGCCAAGGCGCAGGACCAGGTGTTGTCGATTCCCGCGCCGCAGGCGCTGCTCGACGAATTCGGCGACTGGGCGCTGAAGTTCCAGTTGATCTGCTTCGTCGACGACATCGTGACGGCGGACCGCGTGCGCAGCGCCATCGCCTTCGACATCTTCCGCCGCCTGCGCGAGGCGGGGCTGAGGGTGCCGTATCCGAAGTGAGGGCACCGAGATTGGATGATTAATGAGGGCAGATGAGCGTCGTGCTCGGGCATGCGCTATTTTCCATGTGTCAGATCATCGGGTCTGTTTTAATCGGCGTCGGAGCCGCTCGCGCAGATATTCAGGCGATCAAGTTTACTAGAATTTCCTTTGTAAAAGTAACAAAACGAGGCGTGCCTTGTTTTAGAAAAAGTATCATAGGTCAAACACCCGCGAACGACGAGGGTCGTATATCCGTCGATCACGTTTTGATCAATTTTATCGGCTGAAAAGGTGACAGGAAATTCGAATCCGGTTCCGAACCCAGAAGACGGATAGATGACTTGCGCGTGCTGTCTGGACTGAGTAGTGAAGCATCGAAAAACATAATCTTCCATGTCCATAGAAAGCATTGTTGATTCGCCAGAAATTGTTAACGGATCAACAGTCCACGTAAAATCCTTAGCCGGTTCTTTACCTGTATTTTGCACCGAGACGTTGACTATAACCTCATGTCCTATTTGTGGCTGAACAGCTATGACGGCGTTCGTCGGGCCTACCCATGCGCGACTGCCAGCGGTGACGGCATCCTTGGCCGTGTTTGCCTGAGTTTGGGCTGCCGCGGCCTGAGTCTTGGCAGCATTGGCCTGATCCGAGGCGGCCTCAGCCTGAGCCCGGATAGGGGCGTACACTTTAATCATTTCGCGGACTTGCAAAATAACAGCGCCCAATGTGACGGCGAGCAATGCGATGGTAAATTGTTCTCTAAGCTGCTTTCCGCGGTCTTCCTTTCGTTCTTCAGCTCTATTTGCAAGGCCCTCTGCTTTTATAGTGCTGATTAGAGCCGCGATGGCGGCGGAACTAGTATCAGATATTTCTTGTTTTACGTCTTGTGCCTTCTCTTCGCCCTCTGGTTCTTGTTGTACCGTGTCGGCTAACTCAGAATGCCGTGGAGATGAGAAACCAGCTCCAATCGCCCACACAACAAACGCAATCGCAACGATCAGCTCCCAAAGCCATGCACTCGGGAGGTCGGGCACCGCGAATAGCAGGCCGATCGCAAAGAGAACCGTTACGAATAGCGCGCCGAGAGGAAAGTCCGGAATTCGGAAAGTCGGAATTGTGAGTTTCAAGCGAGACCTCCCGCTTCAAATCTCCTTTAGCTCTAAACCCTCTCGCCTCAACACTGCTAGGCATGCCTACAGAAAAATTGCGGCAAACGTCCCGCGTTTCAAGTTCGAAACAATGCATAACGCATAATGGTGACACACACCTATTCCCCTCGTACATAGCGTCGGAATAATCGGCATAGGCCGCGCTTCCGGCCATCGGCCTTGACGGCGTCGCCCGACATCGAAACGGGACCGAAAAAGGCGCCCAAGTGGTTGAAATTCCCTGGGGCGAGACATGGGTGGGCTTTTCGCGATCCGTCGGGGGTTTGCGGCGCCGCCGCGCTTGGCGAGCGCGGCTACGAGGCGTCCGCGCCGTTCAGGCGGGTTGTAGACGCGGTCGCTGACCGCGTTCCGACGGCTTCGAGGACGGGGCATGGCGAGGCGCTTCGCGCCGGACGCGCTCGGCGAGCGCGTCTACAAGGCGGCGCGGGTCGGCCTTTAGAGAATGAATCGGCTCAGGTCCGCGTTGTCGGCCAAATCCCCGACGTGCGCTTCGACATAGGCGGCGTCGATGGCGATGGTCTCGCCGGAGCGGTCGGGGGCGGTGAAGCTGACTTCGTCGAGCACCCGCTCCATCACCGTCTGCAGGCGCCGCGCGCCAATGTTCTCGACGCTGGCGTTGACCTTGGCGGCGACGCGCGCGATCGCCGCGATCGCGTCGTCGGAAAAAGTCAGCGTCACGCCCTCGGCGCCCATCAGCGCCGAATATTGCTTGATCAAGCTGGCCTCGGGCTCGGTGAGGATGCGCTTGAAATCGTCTTCGGTGAGCGAAGCGAGCTCGACGCGGATCGGCAGGCGCCCCTGCAGCTCGGGCAGCAGGTCGGAGGGCCGCGAAACGTGGAAGGAGCCCGAGGCGATGAACAAGATGTGGTCGGTGTTGACCGAGCCGTGCTTGGTGGGGACGCTGGTGCCCTCGATCAGCGGCAGCAGGTCGCGCTGCACGCCCTCGCGCGAAACGTCGGCGCCGCCGCGCCCCTCGCGGGCGCAGATCTTGTCGATCTCGTCGAGGAAGACGATGCCGTTGCTCTCCACTTCGTGGATCGCCTCGCGCACCACCTGATCCTGGTCGAGCAGCTTTTCCGCCTCCGCGGCGACCAGCGGCGCGTGCGCCTCGGCGACGCTCATCCGCTTAGGCCTGGTGCGCGGGCCGAATCCCTTGCCGAAAATGTCGCCGAGGTTGATTGCGCCGACCGAGGCGCCCGGCAGGTTTGGCAGTTCGAACATCGGCATGCCGCCGCCGCCCTGAGGCAGCTCGACCTCGACTTCCTTGTCGTCGAGTTCGCCGGCGCGCAATTTTTTCCGGAACGCGTCGCGCGTCGCGGCGGAAGAACTGGCGCCGACCAGCGCGTCGAGCATCCGCTCCTCGGCGGCGAGCTCCGCCTTGGCTTCGATGTCCTTGCGCTTGCGCTGCTTGACCAGCGTAATGCCGATTTCGACCAGATCGCGCACGATCTGCTCGACGTCGCGCCCGACGTAGCCGACCTCGGTGAACTTGGTCGCCTCGACCTTGAGGAACGGCGCGCCGGCGAGCCGGGCCAGGCGCCGCGCGATCTCGGTCTTGCCGCATCCGGTCGGCCCGATCATCAGAATGTTCTTGGGCATGACCTCTTCGCGCATCGGCGAGACCAGGCGCAGGCGGCGCCAGCGGTTGCGCAGGGCGACGGCGACGGCCCGCTTGGCGGCCGTTTGCCCGACGATGTAGCGATCGAGTTCGGAAACGATCTCGCGCGGCGAGAATTCGCTCATGAGGTCACAAGGCTCTCGAGGACGAGATTGGCGTTGGTGTAGACGCAGATCGCCGCGGCGATGTCCATCGCGCGGCGCACGACGTCCTCGGCCGGCAATTCCATCGGCAGCAGCGCGCGCGCGGCGGCGAGCGCGTAGTTGCCGCCGGAGCCGATCGCGATCGCCGAGCCGTGCTCGTCGCCTTCGGGCTCCAGCACGTCGCCCGAGCCGCTCAACACGAAGCCGACGCTCTTGTCGGCGACCAGCAGCATCGCCTCGAGCCGGCGCAGATAGCGGTCCATGCGCCAATCCTTGCCGAGTTCGACGCAGGCGCGCGGCAATTGTCCGGGGTATTGCTCGAGCTTGCCCTCCAGGCGCTCGAACAGGGTCAGCGCGTCGGCGGTCGAACCGGCGAAGCCGGCGATGACCTCGCCCTTGGCGAGGCGGCGGACCTTGCGGGCGTTGCCCTTGATCACCGTCTCGCCGACGCTGACCTGGCCGTCCCCGCCGATGACCACTTGGCCGCCCTTGCGCACCATCAGGATCGTGGTCGCATGCCAACCCGGCAGGCGAGCGCCCGTTCTATCGCTCATGAGCCGACTTTCTCCGCCGCGTTTCGCGCGCGAGGCCCCGATTTATGGCGGGAAGAGCGCGAGCGCAAGGAGCGCATCGCTGAACGAGGGCGCGAAACGCAGGTCGCCGCCATTGCTCCCCGGCGCGCGCCGCGCGTAAGCTGCGGCGATGAAGCTCAGCAAAGAAGAGATCGAGCGCTATTCGCGCCAGATCGTGTTGCGCGGCGTCGGCGGGCCGGGCCAGGTCAAGCTCAGGGCGGCGCGGGCGCTGATGGTCGGGGCGGGCGGGCTCGGCTCGCCGGCGCTGCAATATCTCGC
>Ga0326727_10017373_pt1 | contig 14950 bp, 11 predicted proteins | sample MB2enrmetagenome_FD_207643 | JGI IMG/M metagenome (GOLD analysis project Ga0326727, IMG submission 207643) | Lab enriched peat soil microbial communities from McLean, Ithaca, NY, United States - MB29MY | ecosystem: Environmental > Terrestrial > Soil > Wetlands > Peat | place: USA: New York... | reverse complement strand
AGGCTCCTTTCGCGTCTGCTTTATCAATTCGAGCAGACGGAACTGCTCAGCAACATCCCATTCCGGATACCCCGGGCTGTAATGTGGCAAGATGGCCATTCCGCGCTGTTCCGCCCAGTCACAGAGACGCGCTCCGGTGGCGGTGGCAAGATGCTCGACAACCGCGGAAGCGAATACTTCAAGAAAGAAATACTCGTCAGGCTTATTGTCCTCCCAGCGCCGGCGAGCTTCCTCTTCGGTTTCAGGGCCCGCGCCTACAGCGACTAGAATCACGCTGTGTGCTTTCGCTTGCTGAAGCGTGTTCTGCAGACGCTTGCTGGTGAACGATACTCCGTCGATGTGAATGGAATCTTCAGTGACTCCGAGGCTCTCCGCTTTCCGGGCATAGAACCACGGCCGGCCATGCCTTGCGTACCAGTCCCGCGCCCAGTTTGCCAATTCCAGAGACCGGCCTTCAAGCACCCAGTCCCGCGGATAACCGAGCAGCCGCAAAAATTCCCCGGGCAGCACATTGAGATCGGGAAGCGTGGCGGCCAGTTCGATGGACTCGGCTAACTCGCGCATGAAATCGGCTCCAAGGGCTTAAACTGGCAGCCCTCGACAAAGAATTCGAAGAAGTCCGGGTGAGTTTCCAGGCGGCAGTGCTCTACTCTCTTTACCAGGTCTTCCAACTCCTGGCGCTTTGATTTTGAGAGCAAAGCGATGGTCGCACCTTCAATCGCAGTATTACCAGCTTGAACGATCTTCGACGATGCGATGCTGGGCACAAGGCCTATGCGCTTCGAAGCTTCCACGTTGAGATGGCGGCCGAATCCTCCCGCCAAATAAAACACTCCAGTGTCGTCGAAGTCGATTCCATAGGTGCTGAATACGGCGCGCAAACCAGCGACGTTCGCGCCCTTGGCCTGAGCCAACTCATTGACGTCGCTCTCGAGTAAAAAAACTTCCTTGTCTTTGTCATCGCTGAGCGTTATGCGCTCGATGTCGTCCGCAAAGCGGCCCAGGTCATTCATGCGGCCGGTGCGAAGCAATTCGCTCAGCACGTCGATCAGGCCAGAACCACAAATGCCTTCGGGCGGCACGTCGCCTATGACACGAAGCCGAAAGCTTCCATCGCCGGCAATCGCCACTTCCTCAATCGCTCCGTCCAGTGCGGGCATGCCGCAAGCGATTGCGCCACCCTCAAAAGCCGGGCCAGCCGGACAAGATGCCGCCAGAATGCGGTGCTTATTGCCAACGATCAACTCGGTGTTCGTCCCGATATCCATGACCGCAACCAGGCGCTCTTCATGCGCCAGATCCACGGCCAACATGCAAGCCGCGGCATCCGCTCCCACGTGGCCGCTGATGATCGGAACGCCGTACACTCGGGCCTTGGGATGGATGGGCAAGAGACTCTGTTGCCCGGTCTGGCTAAGGCTGGTTGTGACGCGCTTCCCTTCGGCCATCTCAATCTCCGTAATTGACCGGTAAGGGTTCTGGCCAATCGAATACACGCTCTGCCGGAAAAACAGATCGCGCATAGTCGAGTTGCCCACCACCACCATCTCGTAGATAGTCTTCGGATCGACGGGAAATCTCTCAATGGCGTGGGTCAGGTAGCCGGCCAGCGTGCGCATGAGCAGTCGTCCGGGGTGCTCGGTGTCGTAGGCGATACGAGACATGACCTCCGAGCCGCCGAAGCGCTGCGGATTTTCAAACGATGTATCCGCGATAAGTTGTCCGGTTTCGAGGTCGACGAGACGCAGGACGACTGTCGTAGTCCCAAGGTCCATCGCGAGGCCCAGGATTGGCCCATTGGACCGTTCCACCTCGACACCATCGATCAGGATGCGATCTCCATCGCGAGCCACTGCCGGATCGAGTGTGAAATCTCGATTGCCGATCGGGAGACCGAATGCGCGCTGCTCGATGCGCATGTGCCCGCGACGCATGGTATGGCAGCGAACCTGGCCCTCCGTAGCGGTCACGCAGGCCTGACACGACAGGCGAAAGTTTCCCTTGAGGTGGCGCTCCGGCTCGGCAATCGCCGAGAGGGCGTGCATCCCTTCAACGACTTCGACCATGCATTCTCTGCATTTGCCCTGCTTGCGGCAGGAGGTGGGCACATCGATGCCCAGGGCCTCGGCGTGATCGAAGAGCGATCGCCCGCTCGTTGCCTGGATTGATTGCCCGTTGATGGTGAGGGTGACGGCCATACCTCTGGGGGCTTACCAGCCCTTGGTTTCGAGTTCAGTCTTCAGTGCTTCCGCTACTTCGCGCGCGGAACCCTCGCGCTCTTCTTGCTCGCTCCATCTCCATTGAGCCAGATAGTCGTCGGCGGACTGCAGTCCCCGCTTCGCCGCGAGAATATCGACCTGGGCCATAAATCTCCCATCCAGCATCAGATCGACGTCTTCCGACTCATCCTCGGCCTTGATCTGGGTGGGAATTTCCTGCCAATACAGAATCTTGTAAGTGGCCATTGTGAGCTACCCCTGTGCCGCAAGACGCAAAAACAAATCGACGGCCGCGGAGGCGTTGGCGCCATATCCGTCGGCGCCGATTTCGTCGGCAAACATCTGGCTGATGGGTGCGCCGCCGATCGCCATTTTGATGTGACTCATGCCGGCCGCATCAAAGCCATCGATGACGGTTTTCATATACATCATGGTCGTTGTCAGCAGAGCGCTCATGCCGATGATCGTGGGTTTGCATTTCTCCGCCGCGGCCATGAATTTTTCCAGGCTCTGGTCCACGCCTATATCGTGCAACTCAAAACCGGCGCCCTCCGCCATCATGCCAACCAGGTTCTTGCCAATATCGTGCAGGTCGCCACGCACCGTACCCATCAGCAAAACGCCTTTCGGTTTCGTGATGCTATCCTTCGCGGTCAGCAGCGGCTTCAGCACGGCCATGCCCGCCTTCATTGCCCGCGCCGCGATCAGGACTTCGGGAACGTAGAGCACGTTATGCTTGAAATCTTCACCGACCACGCTCATGCCCGCGATCAGTCCCTCATTCAGGACTTCCTGTGCAGTGCGTCCCTCGGCGAGAGCTTCCTTGGTAAGCCGCTCCACCTCGTTGGCGTTCCCCTCGTAGAGGAATTGGTTCATCTGGGCGTAATCAGGCATCTATCCTCCACTTAGCGAACGCTCGTAACCGCGCTGCCGGCATGCTTCTCATTGAATTCCTGCAGCGCCTCCAGCATGGCCAGGATATTCTCGCGCGGCATTCCCGGGCTGGTGCCGCCACCTACCGAGAGAATGATCCCCTCGCCACCGGAACCCTCCAGTATCTCGAGGGTTTCGTCCTTCACTTCTTCCGGCGTCCCGCGCACTCCAATCTCCAGCGGATTGACGTTGCCCATCAGGCACATGCGGTCGCCTACGCGCCTCTTCACCTCCGTGATGTGTTTCTGCTTGCCCCAATTGAGGACATTGAATCCCGTGTCCGGCAGATGGTTAAGGCAGGCGTCCACTTCCGCGTCGTTGTGGTAAAGCTTGACCCAGTCCTTCGGAAAAGCATCGCAAATGCGCTTGAGATATGGGTGCGCAAACTCGAGATAATGTTCCTCGTTGATGAATCCGACAATGTCATCGAGGATGAAGATGCCCTCGACTCCGTCGCCCATGACCTTCTGCTGCGCTTTCAACCAGTCGATGACCACACGCGTACACAAGTCGATCAATTTGTGCGCGCCCTTGGGATCTTCTACCAGGTCGATCATGAATTCGGTGGTGCCGCGAACAAACCCCGCGGTACACAAGGGCCCGCGCGAGGTAACCATCGGAAGGATGTAGCCGGCGTCCAGGATGCGCTGCCGGGCCATGCCAATGCGGTGCAGAGTCAGGCCCGCGAAGCCGTCAGCCTCCACTTCGTAGTCGGGAAAGCTGTCGATATCCTCCAATCGGCGCAGGGTCTGATATTCGCTGGGCGTGTTATCTTGCCAGAATTTGATCTTGGCGCCCAGCACGGAGGGCTCGGCTGCCATCCCATACTCCATCCACCATGAAGGGATGAAGATGATATCCGGGAACTCGCGCAAGATCTTCAGGTTGGACTGAAACCAGAGTTCGGGATCCAGAAAATAGTCCAGGTGCTTGATTCCAAGATAACCGGGAATCCATGGGCTATCGACGATCAGCGCCATCGGAATCTTTTCCATCTTCTCGCGCCGTACCGCTCGTTTGAATGTTTCCCATTGTTCTGGCCGCAAGCTTAACCTCCTGGTCTTTTTGGGGATAAATCTAACCGTCGCCAGATTCGATCTGGCCGGGGACGCAATCAATTGTTTTTTTTGGCAACCTCGAAGCCGCGCTAGCCGATCCCGCGTAGTGCGTCGCGGAAACCCGTTTTGGATCAAGCTAAACTCGCCAGCTCAATCGACTTACTGCCGAATGTCGCAATCATACGGTATCGGAGACAACCCGCACAATAGAGTTTGTTGTTGTCCCGACCAAAATACCCACTGGCAGGATTTTCCTGGGTTCCCGATGAAAGCCTGGGGAGTAACGGCCAGCGGGTCCATGATGACCTTCACTCGTTCCCGGCGCTAAGACACGATCACAATTCTCTTGACTAAAACGCCACTTCCAGGTCTATATTCTCTGTGAGTCTTTCCCCTGTCGGGGGAGAGGCCCGGGTTGCCCCGGCGCATCTAACCGGGCACGACGCGCTGCGGACCCCTCGATCTCGCCATCCACGCTTCGTTTTCATCCGAGGTTACCGAGCCATGCCCGTCGCTGCCGCACTTGCGCCCAACACAGCCCCGAGCCAATACTCTGGAACAATTCACTTCCGGGGACAATTTGGCTATCTTGAGAATGTGGATCGAACTGGTTGGAGCTTGCTACAGTTTGACAACGCCCTCTCTTGCGTCCCGGACCCCACTGCTGCCGCAGCGACTGCCTCCAGACTGCAGGATTCCCACCGCGAAAGCGACCATGTGATCTTGCACGGAGTTTTGCGCGACGAATCTTTTGGCGTGGTCGCGTTCTCAGTGCTGTTTCTTCGCTAAGGTGTGTGTCGCTAAAGTACTAATCTTCCCCAAAATCAGCCGAATGTGAGTTCTGTTCAACCTGGCTTGACTCCATGTAGAGTCGGGTCTCCTGTCGCGACCGTCATTTCTACAAGCCTTCTGAATCGACAATGCCATCGCTCTCGAAAACTTTATCGTCGAATATAACGAATCTATGTTTTCGAAGATTGGCAACGCCTTCCAAGGGTGAATGGCGCGCGAGAATGAAGCGGCTGAGAAATCCGGCTTTGATTTGTCCAAATCTCTCCTTGAAGGCCAGCCGCTTTGAGCCGGTTCCCGTCGCGGAGTTTATCACGGCCAGTGGTGGGAGTCCGGCGTGCTCCATCAATTCCAGTTCCTCCAAAAAGCCAAGACCATGCTTTACGCCATAGGAGCCGGCATCGCTGCCGGCGATAATTTGCACGCCCAATTCGTGAGCCTTAACCAAGGCTGCGGCGTGCTGGTCGAGAATTCTTTCCAATTTGACAACGACTGCCGCATCCCAGCCCACCGAATTGGCGTGGTCGAGCTGTTTTTGAACCGGCGCGAAGGTTGGCACCCACGCGATTTGCCGGTCACGCATTTTGCGGAGTTGATCGGCGCGGACAAAGAACGCGTGCTCTACGGAATCCACGCCGCCATCAATGACCCGCTCAATACCGGTATCTCCTGAAGCATGAGCGAAGGTTTGTTTGCCAAATGACTTCGCGGCTGCGACCAATTCGCGGATTTCTTCGGTGGTCATTTGAGGCGGGGTTGTGACCGCGCCCTTTTTGAAATTGATGATGCCTGTTGGAATTAACTTAATTCGGTCGGCGCCTGCCTTGACACGGGCATCGACACATTGGCTCGGCGAAACGAAATTCTCAATTGGCTCGGCCATGAAGCTGCCGTAACGGCCTTGGTGATGAATCGCCGCGCCTGGACTGTCCACATAGGGCATGAGCGGACGATCGGAGCCCGCATAGAGTTTACTCAACGCAAGGCCGACACCATCCTTGTCACCTGCGTCACGGACTGCTACGACACCGAGGCGCACAAGCTTTTCCAGACGCGGGCGGGCAAGTTTCTGCAGTTCCTCCGGCGTTTGTTTCAGATAAGCCGAGCGCTTCTCTAAATCCAGTTCGCCACCTTCGAGGAAAAGGTGCGCGTGGCTCTCAATCAACCCCGGCAGCAGCGTGTAATCTGGCAGATCTAAATCCGGCCCATGCTGGTCAGGATTCAGCAAATGCGCCGGTGGAGAATTCTCGCCAATAAAAAGAATCTGGCTCTTGTTATAGACGACGTGAGCGTCTCGCAGAGGTTGTGTGCTGACGCCATCCAGCAACGTTCCAGCGCGCAGCCAAATGCGGCGTTCATCGGTTGCGGCGGGAATGTTCATAAGGTTCTATCGGCTTCCGGTATAGTGGGGAGCGCACTCCTCGCGGCGGCTGCGCGGCGTGCTGTCACATTGAGCATTTCATGCCTTGGTGGCATAGGCAACAATCTTCTCGATGTCGAATTTGAGGACATCACCGGCTGCATCCGAGACGGGTAGGCTCTCAAGATGAAAGCGAGTTTTTCCATTTCAGAAATCGACGACCTCCGATTCACTGCAAAGGGCCATGATGGCTTCTACCTGACGGTAGCCGGAAGTCTCATGGGTCTCCCCATCGCGCGGCCGGCCTTGTTCTAGCGCATCGCGAAGCCTGGCGACCAACGGATGCTCTTTGGGAAGCGCCGCGGGGTTTTTCTCCGGATTCGCTAAGGCAAAATCCAGTCCGGCTTCCATACCCAGAGTGAGATAGGCTTTCTCCAATTCCTCGCGGATCCCTTTGGGCGTACCCCATGCGAAGTTGGAAAGGCCGACAATCATATGCACGCCTTTCAAATCAGGGTCGGCGCTGATCAGCCGCATCGCATCCAGGCCTATATTCACAAGGCCATATGTATCCGCGCCGACGGGCGCGAGCCCGGGATCGATAATGATTTGGTCGTTGCGGCGGCCCGCTTTGGTGACCAGCAATTCGACAAAATGCTTTGCAGCGCGATAGGAATCCTGCGGATTCATGCATTGCGATGTACCACCGGGGACGAATGTCTCAGACGCCATCACAACGGCGAGCGTGTCGTAATGCTTAACCAGTTCGACCATTTCATCCAGGTGTTCGCGCGATGCGGCAAGCGAGTTGAGAATCGGCGCACCGCTCTTTTTCCGGTCGTAATGTTTCAATGCAATCTTGTGGTACTCGACGGAGGGATTGTCGAAAGCGAGGGGCGTAGTGGTGGCTTCCTGAATTGCTGGAATCACGTCCGGCAGAAAATCGAGCATTTCCTTCCGGCGCACCTGGATCTGTTGCGTACCGTCAATGTTCAACGTCAAAAAACTCGCGCCCAGCCTGGTCTGCAATTTCGCGAGCTCCTGGTAGCCGTTGGCATCGCGCTCCGTGAACGCCTTACGGGCGCGAGCATAGGAGTTGTTCATCAACTCGCCGACGATGTTCAGTCTCTTGTCCATTATTCAAGATCCAGATTTGGGAGCAATTGGCTCCGCAGTGACGGCCATCTCCCGTTTCGCCGTGTGATCGCGGCCCAGCCATAGGTTTGCCCAGGCGGAAGTTCCGCGCAGGCCTTGGTTTTGGACAACAGGCGCATGTTGCAACAAGGCCTGTTCAGTGCCCTCGTGCTTTAATCGCTCATAAGCGCGCAGCCAGATACAATCGCCGTAGCCGTCCACTTCGCAGCGACCTTCGCGCGTTCCGCCGCATGGGCCGTTGCGCTGGTTCTTGGCGCACTGCGATTCAGGGCAGAGAAACGCGATGTCGGGCAGGGAACAGTCTCCGCAATCCTTGCAGCGGTAAAGTACCGACTTGCCGAGCATCTCCAGAGCCCGCATCGGCGCCGGCCCCTGCATGGGATCGCGCGCGTGCGCACAGAGACTTGCACCCAGCCTCGCGACCGGCTTGCCCACTTCGAACATCGTGTTGTGCGCGAGTTTTGAGATCTCGTAGAGCATCGTCACTTGCCGGCTGGATGCTGGCGGCCGCGGCGTCTCACGGCCGGGGTCGGAGAGGCCGGTTCCGGGATTCACCTCGTAATAAAAAAACTCGTCCGGCCGCGGGAACTGGATTTCGCGGGCAAACTGCATCCAGTCATCGGGGCCAAACGACCGTTCCACTGCGAGGATGCGTTCGATCGAACTGAAATCGTGGACTCCACCCAGGTAAGCGCCGCGGTAGCCCAAGCCACGACAGATGGCAATCTGTTTCGCCGCAAACTCGATGAAGAAAGCTTTGCCGCGATCGGGAGACTGGCCGCGAAGCATGCACAACTCGAACAGCGTGTCGGAAACCACGACGCCAGGGATGCGGCCCTCGCGAAAGATTTGTGCGACACGCGAACTTAATAGGTACACGTTGCCGATCAAGGGCGTGTCCCTGGCGCCATGCGTATCCATGTAGCTCCGCAGCTCCGAGGTCTTACGCGAATCAAAGCCGATCTGGCTGATGATGAACTGCGCGCCACTCTCGATTTTCTTTCTGAGCTTCAGGTACTGCGGAACCAACTCGCCCTCGCGCAGTTTGAAGTTCGTAGTCACCGCGCCGATGCAGAATTGCGTTTTGCCCAGCCGCTGGCCGCCATTGACCGCGCCTCCACCGAGACCCTGGTTCATCTTGTTGAGCAGCGAGATCAGAGCCACCGAGTCGATGTCAAAAACCGGCTTTGCCAATCCCCCGGCCCCACTCACCGGGTAATCGCCGGTCATGGCCAGGATGTTGTGGAAGCCTTCGCTGTTCAGCATCCACGCCTCGCTTTCCAGGCCATTGCGGTTCTGGTCTTTGCAGGTAAGGTGGATCACGACTTCCTTGCCGGCGTAGAGAAGGGGACGGCCCAGCGACAGCGGCGCCAGTTGCGGGTTGCCGCCGGCATTATCGGTAATCGAGATCCAGTCGATTTCAGGACAAGCGACCAGCTCATTGGCAAAACTTCTTGCCTTAACCGCGCTTGCTTCGGACATGGAACCGCGCACCGATACAAGCTCAGTGGCGATAAGAAAACGCGAACCATCGTCCAGCTTTTCGCGCAGCGACTGCATCAGCCAGAAGTTTACACAAAGCGGGCTTGGGTCGCACAGATGGATCGGCCCAGCCGGATCCGGCCGCGTCCTCATACTGGGGTGGTTTGCGGATTCGATGCTCTTCGAGAGAGAGCTCGGGGAAATCGATGCCGGTCGATATGGACGACCGCTGTTCAATTGACGGCGGATATTGACAGTCGGCAGCCGCCTGAGCGAAGGTCAATGCCGGAAAGGAGCAGCGATGCGGCCACCGGCGCATAGTGTCGTGCTGACCCAGGTGACAGAGTGGCATGAGGGCGCGGTGCGCGCCGTCGAGGATATGCTTGCCGTCGAGGAGCCATTGGAGATCCGAGTGAACGGTACGCCGCTGACGGTGACCATGCGGACGCCGGGACACGATCTGGAGCTGGCTGCCGGTTTCTTGCTCACCGAGGGTATCGTCGAGAGCGCCGATGAGATCGCCTCGATGCGTGGGGCCGACGTGGGGGCAGGCGCGAAAAGCAACACGGTTGACGTAGAGCTGCGCACACGGAACTTCGAGGCGGCGGCATTGCAACGCAACTTTTTTGCCGCTTCGAGTTGCGGCATCTGCGGCAAGGCGACAATTGAATCCATTCGGAGGCGCGAGCTGCGCGCTCCAAATCCAAACTTTTGCGTGCGGCCCGAGGTGCTGTGCAGCCTGCCCGAGGCAATTCGCGCCGAGCAGGCGGTGTTCGAGCGCACCGGAGGCCTTCATGCCGCGGCTTTGTTCGCTGCCGAGGGGACGCTCGTGGCCCTCCGCGAGGACATCGGACGGCACAATGCAGTCGATAAAGTGATTGGCTGGGCGATGCATGCGGCCAAATTGCCGCTTGCGGAGTCGATTCTCATGGTAAGCGGGCGCGGCGGTTTCGAGATCGCACAAAAGGCGGTGGCCGCCGGCGTACCCATGTTAGCGTCGGTCTCCGCGCCCTCAAGCCTTGCGGTGCAGCTGGCCCGGGAGATGGGGTTGACGCTGATCGGTTTTTTGCGTGGGCGGCGTTTTATCGTATATGCAGGCGCGTCGCGCTGTTTGCCGTAACGGTGGCCTGGATTACCCTATCCCGGCTGCAAAAGCAAAAAACGCGGCCAGGTGTGGCGCCCCGGCTTGAATAGCCCCTCTCCGGGCCGATTCACGAAAAATTCATAGAAGATGCTTTCTCCGATTTAAAAAAAGCTTTACGGGCCCACGGAAAGCGTACTAGCATCCTCAAATCGGTCACGGGAGGTCGTGAGCGAGCATGTTGGTGACTGTGAACGGCATCGCCCTGGAATTTGCTCCGGGCGAGCGCCTTGTCGATCTGGTAAACCGCAGCGGCGTCCAGCTTGCCCAGGTCTGTTATCACCCGCAACTCGGCCCTATTCAGACCTGCGACACCTGCATGGTGGAAGCCGATGGTAAGCTGGTCCGCGCCTGCGCGACGCATGCCGTGGACGGGATGCGTGTCGAGACCGGCTCGCCGCGGGCGTCGGCGGCGCAGCGCGAGGCCTTCGATCGGATCCTGAGCAATCACTTGCTCTATTGCACGGTCTGCGACAACAGCAACGGAAATTGCACGGTCCACAACGCCACCAAGCTCCTCGGCATCGAGCACCAGGAGATCCCCTACAAGCCCAAGCCCTACGAAGTGGACATGAGCAATCCGTTCTATCGCTACGATCCGCAGCAGTGCATTCTGTGCGGGCGTTGCGTGGAGGCATGCCAGAACCTCGAAGTGAACGAGACGCTCACCATCAACTGGGAGGACCCGCATCCGCGCGTGTTGTGGGATGGCGGCGCGGCCATCAACGAATCGAGCTGCGTTTCGTGCGGGCACTGTGTGACGGTGTGTCCGTGCAATGCGCTGATGGAAAAGTCGATGTTGGGGGAAGCGGGCTACTTTACTGGTCTGCCGCAGCAAACCCTGAATGGCATGATCGACATTGTGAAGGACGTGGAGCCGGAAGTGGGCTACGGCGGGGTCATGAAGGTATCGGAGATGGAAGCGCAAATGCGCGAGTCCCGCATCAAGCGCACCAAGACTGTATGCACCTACTGCGGTGTGGGTTGCAGTTTTGACATCTGGACCAGGGATCGCCACATTCTGAAAGTGGAACCGGCCGAGGGCCCGGCGAACGGAGTTTCCACGTGCATTAAGGGCAAGTTTGGTTGGGACTTCGTGAACAGTCCCGACCGCCTGACCAGGCCGCTGATCCGCCAGGGCGACGGTTTTCGCGAGGCCAGCTGGGACGAGGCGCTGGACCTGGTGGCGCGGCGCTTCCGCGAGATCAAAACGGAGCACGGGCCAGACGCACTGGCTTTCATTTCTTCGTCTAAGTGCACTAACGAAGAAAGCTACCTGATGCAGAAACTGGCGCGGGCAGTGATCGGCACGAATAACATGGATAACTGCTCGCGGTATTGCCAGGCTCCGGCGACCACCGGGCTGTTCCGCACGGTCGGATATGGCGGCGATTCCGGGTCCATCGGCGACATTGAGCAAGCGGCGCTGGTCGTCATCATTGGCAGCAACACTGCGGAGAGCCATCCCGTTCTGGCCACTCGCATCAAGCGCTCGCATAAGCTGCGCGGGCAAAAGCTTATCGTTTCAGACCTTCGCGAAAATGAGATGGCGCGCCGCGCCGACATTCATCTGCACGCCCGTCCCGGTACGGATCTCATCTGGCTTTCGACGGCCACCAGGTACATCTTCGATCACGGCCTGGAGAAGCGGGAGTTCATCGACGAGTGGGTGAAGGGCGCGGAGGAATACCGCAAGAGCCTTGATGCCTTTACGCTCACGATGGCGAGCGAGCGCACGGGGCTGCCGGCAGAGACCATCGAAAAAGTGGCACGCATGGTGGCCGAGGCAGAGAGTGTGTGCATTTGCTGGGCGATGGGTGTGACGCAGCACGTAATGGGTTCGGACACATCGACTGCGATTTCGAACCTGCTGCTCGCGACCGGCAATTACATGCGGCCGGGCACGGGTGCGTACCCGCTACGCGGCCACAACAACGTGCAGGGAGCGAGCGATCACGGAGCGATGCCTAACTACCTGCCCGGCTATCAAAAGGTGGACGATCCAGAGATTCGTGCTCGATTCGAGAAGGCTTGGGGCGTGGCGTTGCCGCCCAAGCCGGGCCTAGACAACCACCAGATGATCGACGCCATCCACGACGGGCGGCTGAGATCCATGTATATGTTCGGCGAAGAGATCAGTTTGGTCGACTCGAATGCGAATTACGTGGCGGCCGCGCTCGAGAAGCTCGACTTCTTGGTGATGCAAGAGATCTTCTTTTCGCAAACGTGCCGATTTGCCGACGTGATTCTGCCGGCCAGCCCGAGCCTCGAAAAGGAAGGCACTTTTACCAGCACGGAGCGGCGCATTCAGCGGTTGTATCGTGCGATGGAGCCATTGGGCGAGAGCCGGCCGGATTGGGAGATTCTCATCGATCTCTCAAACCGGCTGGGCGCGCGCTGGACATACAAGCATCCCTCCGAAATTTACGAAGAGATCGCTTCAGTGACGCCGCTGATGGCCGGGGTGACCTACGAGCGGCTGGAAGGCTATAAGACGCTGCAGTGGCCAGTGGCAGCCGACGGTAGCCACCAGCCTCTGCTCTATACGAAGCAATTCAAATCCGCCGACGGCAAGGCGACGTTCTTCCCCGTGCCGTGGACCGAGCCGAGCGATCAGCCAAACGCGGAATACGATTTGCACCTGAACAACGGACGCCTGCTCGAGCACTTTCACGAAGGCAACATGACTTACCGCACGGCCGGCATTCGCGAGGGTACGCCGTCGACGTTTGTCGAGGTGTCGCCGGAGCTGGCGACAGAGCGCGGCATCGATACCGGCGCGCTGGTGGAGCTTGATTCGCGTTATGGCAAAGTTACCGTGCAGGCGGTAGTTACTTCGCGCGTGAGCGGCAAAGAACTGTACATGCCCATGAACTCCGTTGAAGAGCCTGTGAATCGCCTGACCAGCAGCTACACGGACAAAGCAACCCACACACCTGCCTACAAGGAAGCTTCGGTGCGTATGACCGTCCTCAGTCCGGCCGGTCGCGATCCGCTCCCGCGCGGCAACTCGCGCCACGGCGCGCCTACGCCGCAAGGGGGCGTGGAGGTCGAGCGCAAGTGGGCGCGTGCGGACTACCATGAACCGGGCCAGAATCTCATCCAGATCAAGAGCGCGGCGCCTGCCGCGGCCGGCGAGGAGAGATAACCATGGCGCGACCGATTGCATTTGAAGTGCCGCCCTACGATCCGCGCGAGACCCTGCGCAAGCGGCTGGAAGCGGCTCCAATAGAGCACGCCGAAGCCCTGCTCGAGGGCTACGAACTGCTCGAACAGTTGCACGAGACAGGAACATTGCGGGTGCTGACGGGTGCGCTCGCCGCGGGCAACCAGATTCTGGAAACCGCGGTGGACGCGGCGCGTTCGGAAGAGGCCATCCGCGCTACGCGCAACGCCATTCTGCTGGGCAAGATGCTTTCGAGCATCAACCCGGAGATTCTGGAGGGCATTGTGGCGGCGGTGAGCGAGACGTTGGGCAGCTACAAGAAACCTGTCATCGAGCCGCCCGGAATGCTCGCACTGCTTAGCCATTTCCGTCGCAAGGAGCTGCGCCGGAGCGTGGCGCTCATCAATCGTTTCCTTGAAAGCCTCGGCAACCAGATCAAGTTACAGGCACAATCGGGCCAGCGCAGTATTCACTAACTCCCCCGCAGGAGAGAGTCGATGAAAAACCGTTGGGGAATGGCCGCAGCCGGCTTCCTGATGCAGGTAGCTCTCGGCGCCGTGTACGCGTGGAGCGTCTTCCGTATTCCACTCACCAAGAAATTCGCATGGTCGCCGACCGACGTAACGCTCACCTTCACCATCTGCATCTTTGTGCTGGGCGTGGCCGCGTTTTTCGGCGGCCTGTGGCTCAACAAGAAGGGTCCGCGCGTGGTGGCGCTCACCGGCGGGTTCCTTTATGGGCTCGGCGTGTTTCTCGCGAGTTATACGAATAGTCTGTGGTGGCTTTATCTCACCTACGGCGTCATCGGCGGCATCGGCCTGGGCTTTGGTTACATTGTCCCGGTGGCGGTGCTGGTCAAGTGGTTTCCCGATAAGCGCGGGCTCATCACTGGCATCGCCGTGGGCGGATTCGGCGCCGGCGCGCTCGTCACAGCACCCGTGGCTTCGCATCTCATCCAAACCGTCGGCGTGCTCACCACCTTTGCCTACCTCGGCATTGCGTATTTTGTGGTCATCATGATCACCGGCTCTTTCATCGAGAATCCGCCGGAGGGCTACCGTCCCGAGGGCTGGACGCCCAGCGCCACACAGCGGGCGCAACGCGCCGCCAGGGACTACACTCTCGGCGAGGCTCTGGCGACGTGGCAGTGGTGGGCGCTTTGGCTGATTCTCTTCCTCAATGTCACCGCAGGCATTTCGCTCATCTCGCAGGAATCGCCCATGTTTCAGAAGATCTCCGCGGTTACGGCCGCGGCGGCTGCGGGTATGGTTGGCATTGTGAGCATCGGCAACGCGGCCGGGCGCATCTTCTGGGCCTGGGTCTCCGACGGCCTCACGCGACGCTGGACCTTCGTTGTCATGTTTCTGCTGCAGTTTGTCCTGTTCTGGATGCTGCCCTCGCTTGCCAAATACCAGGTGATGACGCTGGTTTCTTTTGTCATCCTGATGTGCTACGGCGGCGGCTTCGGCACCATGCCGGCATTCGCGGCCGATTACTTTGGCAGCCGAAACGTGGGCCCGATCTACGGGCTCATGCTGACGGCATGGGGCACTGCAAGCGCCTTTGGGCCGCTGCTGCTGGCCCATACGCTCAAGTCCACCGGCGCCTACACCCGCGGACTGCACGTGATTGCGATCGTCATGATTG
>Ga0326727_10017372_pt1 | contig 14951 bp, 16 predicted proteins | sample MB2enrmetagenome_FD_207643 | JGI IMG/M metagenome (GOLD analysis project Ga0326727, IMG submission 207643) | Lab enriched peat soil microbial communities from McLean, Ithaca, NY, United States - MB29MY | ecosystem: Environmental > Terrestrial > Soil > Wetlands > Peat | place: USA: New York... | reverse complement strand
CCAGACCATCCGCGTGGAGCGCGGCCTGGCGTACTCGATCTATTCGGACCTGAGCCCCTACCGCGACACGGGAAATCTCTGCGTCTTCGCCGGCACTTCGACGAATAAAGCGCTCGACGTGGTGGACCTGATCCTGGCCGAATTCCGCAGCCTGAAAGAGACGCCGATCGGCGTCGAGGAGCTGACCCGCGCCAAGGACCAGGTGAAGGGCAACATTCTGCTGGGCCTCGAGAGCTCGAACTCGCGCATGGCCAATCTGGCGCGCCAGGAGATGTACTTCCACCAGTTTTTCACGGCCGAGGAAATTATTGCCCACGTCGACGAGGTGGAAGCCGGGCACGTGCAGGCCATGGCGCAGCGGCTCTTCGACCCGGAGAGCATCGCGGTCACCCTTCTGGGTCGGCTGGACGGCGTGAAGCTGGGACGGACGCGGCTGGCGTGCTAAAGGCAGGGACCGAGGGAACAAGGGAACAAGGGACCAAGAAAGCTAGCCTTTCAGCTTCTTCGATGTTGCTTGCTATAGATACTGATGCACGCCGCAGTTGATTGCTCAAACCGAACTGCTCTGAGGGCGGAAAGGCGGCCGTCAGGCGATAGATTTCCGTAGTCAGTTCCACTGCGCGCTGCCAGACAATCAGATCCTTGAACGATGCTCCCATGCTTCATACCTCGCATTGTCGATCAAGAGGGAAAGCATAGCGCCCTTCAAGGCCCGTCTATGTGACGCGCAGCACGAACCGTCTTGTTCCCTTGGTCCCTTGTTCCCTTGGTCCCCGCCTTTTCGAGCGGTTGATTTCCCATTTGCGTCTGTACGTTGTAGCATTTTCTCGGTGGGCCAGGAAGATACCGGCCCACCAGGAACTGGGAATCCAATGAATCGCAAGACATTCTCCGCCCGCAATCCTGGTCGCCGTTCCGTTACGCCCAACGGCTTCACCTTGATGGAACTGCTCATCGTGATTGCCGTCATCCTGATTCTGATGCTGATGGCGATGAAAACCATCGGCTCGATGAGGATCCGCGCCAATGAGGTGTCGGCGATCAACTCGCTGCGCGTGATTACGCAGGCCGAAATCGAGTACGACTCCACCTACCCGGCCAACGGATTCGCCTGCGACCTGAAAGCCCTGGGCGGCGTACCGGGAACGGGATTGCCGACTCCCTCCGGAGCGCAATTGCTGGACAATGACATTGCATCGTCGGGCTTCAAAGCCGGCTACAACTTCAAGATCTCGAACTGCGAGAAGGTCACCGTGAACGGAACTGACCGCATCACCGGCTACCAGCTCACGGCGGTTCCGGCGTCTCCGGGCAAGACGGGCAATCGCGGCTTCTGCACCGACCAGTTTGGCGGCAATCCCAAATACGATCCCACCGGCGGCTCCAACTGCACGCAATCGCTGCAATGACGGCCGGCATGGGGCCCGTCCGCGCCGTGGGTCTGCGCGTTGTTGTTCTTTCAGTGGGTTTGTCGCTCGGCGTCACTTGTGCGCCGCCGTCCTTCGGGCAAAGCTCTCCCACGCCTTCCGCACAAGAGCTGGCCGCACGCGTCGACCGCCATTACGATCAATTGCATTCGCTCAAGGCCGGCTTCCGCGAGGACTACGCCGGCCTGGGCATGACGCGCACTGAGACTGGCACGCTCTTTTTGCGCAAGCCCGGCCGTATGTTGTGGCAGTACAGCACACCTGCCGGTAAGATCTTTCTTCTCGACGGTAAATACGCGTGGCTTTACACCCAGGGCGACGCCCAGGTGCAGCGCATTCCCGCCAAAGAGATGGACGATCTGCGGTCCCCGTTGCGCTTTTTGCTGGGGCACACACAGCTCGCAAAGGAATTGGGCGGCCTCAGGCTCGTTGCAGCTTCAAACGGCCAATACACCCTCACCGGCTTGCCTAAAGGCCAAGAAAGCCGCGTGACGCGGTTGTCGTTGACAGTGACGGCGGCCGGTGCGATCACGGCCATTGAAGTGGTGGAGGTGGATGGCGCGAACACGCGCTTCACCTTTACTGGCGAGCTGCCCGATGCGCCGATTCCCGCTGAGACCTTCCACTTTACGCCGCCGCCCGGCGTGCCGGTTGTTGATGCCATGCCGCCGGTCTGACAAGCTGCTACGGCCTGGTAATGCAGGCAATGTTGAATCGTTACGTCCGCAAGGACCGCACAGAGAAGAAAACCAGCCACAGCCAGTAGAGAAACAGTCCCGCGGTCTCCCGCCAGAACGCGCGCGGTTCGATCGCGGCGCCGAGGGCATGAAAATTGGTGGTGAGATTTACAACGCTCAAACCGATCACGGCTCCGGCCCCAGCGCAAAGGATGGCCTTAACGAGCGCCGACTGCTTCACGGGGTCAATTGAAGCGGTGAAGAAAAAGATCGACCAGCCGAAGGCGAGCAGAGAAATGATACGGTCCTGGTAGGCGTAGGAGGGAACGTTGAAGTACACAAAGAGCAGCGGAACCTTGAAGCCGAGCATGTGGACAATGGCGACCGAAAGAAAGTACAGAAAGCCGCAACGAAGAGACCATTGCAGAATGCGGAGATTGGCGTTCACTCCTGCCTCATTCTGCATTGCTAAAGGCCGTCCTCTTGGTCCCTGGTTTCACTTGCCGGGCTTGGCGGGAGCGCTTACCGGAGCCGGTTTCGTGCCTTCGAGCACGGAGTGCCGGCCGGTGGAGCGCACAAACAGAACCACGAGCGCGATCGACGTGCACATGAAGATGATGGCCGACCATGTGGTTACCCGCGTGAGCACGTTGGCTGCGGCGCGAGGGCCGAAGGCGGTCTGCGAACCCTGGCCGCCGAAGGCGCCGGCAAGATCGGCCGACTTGCCCTGCTGCAACAGGACGACGCCAATCAGGACAAAACACACTATCACGTGCAGGACGATCACGAAGTAGAACAGAATCGACATTCTTGGCTGCTTTCCAACTCGCTCCGGCCACGAGGGTGAGGTTTGTGCCGGCCCGGAGGTGAGAATCTTTGGTGCGGAAGACGGGACTTGAACCCGTATGCCTTTTGGGCGCCACCCCCTCAAGATGGTGCGTCTGCCAATTTCGCCACTTCCGCACTGCCCTATCAGTATATCAAATGCAAAATTGCGCGAAGCGGGCCGCAAGACCGCGTGAGCGCTCACTGACCGTCCAAACCTCTGTGCGCTACAGTAATGTTTGACCATGAACTCGCTTTCCATTCCCGATTCCAACCGCCGCTGGGACTGCATCAGCCTCGGCGAAGTCATGCTTCGCCTCGATCCCGGCGACATGCGCATCCACACCGCGCGCCACTTTCGCGCGTGGGAGGGCGGCGGCGAATACAACGTGGCCCGCGGCCTGCGCCGCTGCTTTGGCCTGCGCGCCGCCGTAGCCACCGCGCTCGCCGACAATCCCGTCGGCCGCCTCGTCGAGGACTTCATCCTCGAAGGCGGTGTCGACACTTCTCTTATCCGTTGGGTTCCTTACGATGGCGTGGGCTGCACCGTGCGCAACGGCCTCAACTTTACCGAGCGCGGCTTCGGCCTGCGCGCCGCGGTTGGTTGCTCGGACCGCGGCCACACCGCGATCAGCCAGGTCAAGCCCGGCGATTTCGACTGGGAGTCGATCTTCGGCCCGGCGAATGGCTCGCGTTGGGTCCACACTGGCGGCATCTTCGCCGCACTCTCCGCTTCCACTGCCGAGGTCGCCGAAGAAGCCATGGATGCCGCGCGCAAATACTCGACGCCCATCTCCTACGACCTCAACTTCCGCGATAGCCTTTGGAAGAGCATAGGAGGCAAACCAAAAGCCCAGGAAATCAATCGCGGCCTCGTCGGCAAAGTCGACGTGCTCCTCGGCAACGAGGAGGATTTCTCCGCCATGCTCGGCATCGCCATCAAAGGCGTCGGCGAGGACTTCGCCGAGCTGCCCATCGCCGGGTACGAAGAGATGCTGCGCGAAGTCGCAGCCGCGTATCCCAACCTCAAGCTCATTGCCAGCACCCTGCGCACCGCGCAAACCGCCAGCCGCAACGCCTGGGGCGCGATTGCTCTCTACGAGGATAAGATCGTCCACGTCCCGCAGCGCGAGATCGACATCCTAGATCGTGTGGGCGGCGGCGACAGCTTTGCCTCCGGTCTCATCTACGGACTGCTCGCCGAGAAGGGCATCGACTGGGCCGTCCAGTGCGGCGTGGCCCACGGCGCTCTGGCCATGACCACCCCCGGCGACACCAGCATGGCCACGCTCGCCGAGGTCGAACGCATCATTCAAGGCGGCTCGGCGCGCATCGCGCGCTAACCCGCTAAGAGGGAATATCGGGCGAACTCGCCAACTTGTCCGCCGCGGCGGATCGCGAAGCGACGCCAACCTGCGAAAGAGTGACGGCTTAATTCATCGACCGCAGCGACTCAACTCTGGTGAGGAACTGACCTGCTAACTCGCTAACTTGCTAACACGCGCGAAGCGCGGTTAACTCCGCCAGTTCCGCTGAAAGGAACCCATGTCCGAAAACACCCAGCAAATCATCGAGCGCGTCGGCCTCATTCCCGTTCTGCGCGCCAAAAGCGTTGCCCAGGGCCGCGCCGTGGTCGACGCCATGATCGCTGGCGGCGTCACCGTCGTTGAAGTCACCATGACCGTTCCCGGCGCCATCGATCTCCTCACTGAACTCCGAAACGCCTACAGTCCGAAGGACCTCTTGCTTGGCTCCGGCACCGTCACCACCGCCGATCAGGCTCAGGCCACCATCGATGCCGGCGCGGAGTTCGTCGTCAGCCCCAGTCTGCATCCCGAAGTCATCGCCGTCACCAAGAAGAACAACAAAGTGTCGTGCCCTGGCGCGCTGACGCCCACCGAGGCCATCACGGCGTGGAACGCCGGCGCCGACTACGTCAAGATCTTTCCCTGCTCCGCGGTCGGTGGCGCAAGCTATCTGAAGGCACTGCTTGCGCCCTTTCCGCATCTCAAGCTCATTCCTACCGGCGGCGTCACGCTCCAGACCGCCGAAAGCTTCATCAAGGCCGGCGCGCGCGCCCTCGGCGTGGGCAGCGACCTCGTCAATCTCGCCGCCATCGACGCCGGCCACCCCGAAACCATCACCGAAACCGCCCGCGCGTATTTGCAAGTGCTGGCCGACGCGCGCAAGAGCTGATTCGCTATCCTGACGCCGGCACCAAGAGCGTTCTCGGAAATGGTGTAGACCGAAGCCGTAACGGCTGCGTGCATTTTTCCTTCCCGGGGTCCCCAACGACAGGCCTTCGTCGTTGGGGTGGAAGTAAAATCCACATCCAGGGCTCTCAAAAGTTCGCAATATTTCCGAAAACGCCGTAGAATCGCGCTTCGTATGGCCGACTCCATCGAATCCGCGCGCCGCTTCTACGCCGAAGAGATCTGCCGCCTCAATGGCATCTCCTCGCCTGCGATCCTCGCCGCCTTTGCGACCGTGCCGCGCGAGTGCTTCGTGGGGCCCGGCCCTTGGATCATCCAAAGCAGCGGCACAAGCTGGTTCACCCAGGACGCCGACCCCACCCACGTCTATCGCGACTCGCTCATCGTGCTCGACGCATCGAAGCACCTCAACAACGGCCAGCCCAGCCTTTGGGCCATTCACCTCGACCTGCTCCGCATTCATCCAGGCGATCAGATTCTCCACCTCGGCTGCGGCACAGGCTATTACACCGCCATCCTTGCCGAGCTCACCGGCCCGGAAGGCAAGGTCACTGCCATCGAGATCGACGAAGGCCTTGCGGCCCGCGCCCGCGCCGCGCTCGAGCCCTGGCCGCGGGTCACCGTGATCCATGCCGACGGCTCGCTTGGCCCCTTTGAGGCCGCCGATGCGATCATCGTCAGCGCCGGCGCCACGCACCCTCTGCCTGCCTGGTTCGCCGCCGTCAAACCTGCCGGCAAGCTTCTGTTTCCGCTCACCTCCACGCGCGGTCCCGGAACCATGGCGCACCTCACGCGCTTGAGCGCGGATCGCTTCGCAGCCTCACTGCGCGGCTCGGTTTTCTTTGTCGATTTTGAAGGCGCGCGCGACCCCGTCGTCGCCAGCGAGCTTGCCCACGCGCTTCGCCGCGACGACGGCATGAGCGTCCGCTCCCTGCGCTGCGATGATCATATGAAGGACGAATCCTGCTGGCTGCACGGGGACGGCTGGTGCTTCTCGCGGTTGCCTTGAAGTCAAAATATGATAGACTAGACCTAGTCAGATCAGGAGCGGGCCATGCCTACCGTAAATATCTACCAAGCTAAGACCCAGCTTTCGAAGCTCGTCGACCTGGCCTCGTCCGGGACGGACGTAGTGATCGCACGGAACGGAAGGCCGGCGGCGCGGTTGACGAGCCTTCATGAGAAGGAAACGCGGAAGGAAAAGCGTTTGGTTGGACTCGGCGCCCTCGAAGGTCAGGGCTGGATCGCGGACGACTTCGATGATCCTCTGCCTGACGAGATCCTGGCCCAATTCGAGGGACGATAATGCACCGCCTCTTGCTGGACACGCATATTCTCTACTGGTGGTTTTACGAGCACCAGAAAGTCTCCCAAGAGGCATTCGAAGTCATCAAGAGTGCAGATGAGGTTTTCTTTTCGGCCGCATCGATTTGGGAGATTGCCATTAAGGTGCGTCTGGGAAAGATGACCGCCGATCCTTTGAAGATCATCCATTGGACCGGGCAAAACGACTTCATCGAGTTGCCTATACTTTCAAGGCATGGAGCCGTAGTTGCCACGCTGCCCATGCACCACACCGACCCGTTTGATCGCCTGCTTGTCGCACAAGCCATCTCCGAACCGCTCCATTTGCTCACCGTGGATTCGAAGCTAAAGCCGTATAGCGAACTGGTCATTCAGGTCTAAAGTGCTTTCCGAGGCGCCGAAATTCAGGGCGCTGAGGTTCCTCACAGCACCCGCGCCAGCCACTTCCCCGTATGCGAATGCAGATTGCCCGCAATCTCTTCGGGCGTTCCTTCGGCCACGATTCTTCCCCCGCCTTCGCCGCCCTCCGGACCCAGATCGATCACCCAGTCGGCGCTCTTGATCACGTCCAGGTTGTGCTCGATCACAATCAGCGAGCCTCCGCCGTCGATCAGCTTGCGAAATGCGGTCAACAGCTTCGACACATCGTCGAAATGCAGTCCCGTCGTCGGCTCGTCGAGAATGTAGAGCACGCGGCTGGCCTGCGAGGGCTTGGCCGTGGCATTCACTTGGCGCACAGCCGCCAGATGCGCGGCCAGCTTCACGCGTTGCGCCTCGCCGCCGGAAAGCGTCGTCGCCGACTGCCCCAGCCGCAGGTAGCCTAGCCCGATCTCATCCAGCACCGCCAGCTTTTCCAGCAGTTTCGTCTGCCCGGCAAAGAAGCGCAGCGCCTCCTTCACCGTCATCTCGAGCACCTGGTGGATGTTCTTGCCCTTGTACTCGACTCCGAGAATGCGCGCCTGGTAGCGCGTGCCGTTGCAGTCCTCGCAGGGCAGCTCCATGTCGGCCAGAAACTGCATCTCCACGGTCACCGTGCCGTCGCCCTCGCAGGTGTTGCAGCGCCCGCCCGGCACGTTGAACGAGAAATGCCCCGGCGTAAACGAATGCCGCTTGGCCTCGGGTTGCGCGGCAAACAATTCGCGCACCAGGTCGAAGCCCTTGATGTAGGTGATGGGATTCGACCTCGGCGTGCGTCCGATCGGCATCTGGTCCACCAGCACCACGTCGTTGAGCCGCTCCGCGCCGCTCAACGCAGTAAACACACTCGACGGATCGCCGCCCTCGGTCAGTCCCAGCGCTCGCGCCACGGCGCGATACAGCACCTGATGCACCAGTGTGGATTTGCCCGATCCGGAAACCCCGGTCACCGCAACCAGCATTCCCATCGGAATCGTCACGTCCAGCCCGTGCAGGTTGTTGGCCCGCGCTCCGCGCAGCACCAGCTTCTCGCGGCCCGGCGCGCGCCGCCGCGTGGGCACCGGGATGCGAATCTTCCCGCTCAGATACCGTCCCGTCAGCGACGCCGGATTGGCCTCAATCTCGGCGAGCACGCCCTCAGCCAGCAGCTTGCCGCCGAACTCGCCCGCGCCCGGCCCCAGATCGAGCAGATGATCGGCCGCGCGCAGAATATCGGCGTCGTGCTCCACCACGAGAATGGTGTTTCCCAGATCGCGCAGCTTCTCGAGAATGGCGATGAGCCGCGCCGTGTCCCGCGTGTGCAATCCGATCGAGGGCTCGTCGAGCACGTAGAGCGCGCCCACCAGTTGCGATCCCAGCGAGGTCGCCAGTTGAATCCTCTGCGCCTCGCCGCCGCTCAAGGTCGAGGCCAGCCGGTCCAGCGTCAGATATTCGAGGCCCACCGCGACGAGAAAACTCAGCCGCTGCCGGACTTCGGTCAAAATCGGCCCGGCAATCTCCTCCTGCATCGACGAAAGCTGGAGGGCGTCAAAGAACTCCTTGGCCTGGGCAACAGTCAGCGCCGTCGCCTGGCAGATATTCTTGCAGCCATCTTTTCCATTTTCGAGCCGCACCGCCCGCGCTTCGGCCCGCAGCCGCTGCCCGCGGCAATCCGGGCACTCCGCGTAGCCGCGATACTTCGAGAGCATCACGCGCACGTGCAGCTTGTACTTCTTGCGCTCCAACTGAGCAAAGAATCCCATCACGCCGGCAAATCCGTCTTTGCCGCGCAACACCGTCTCGCGCGCCGCCGCCGGCATCTCGCGCCACGGCACGTCGAGCGGCACGCCCAGTTCGGCCGCGCGTTTGCGCAGCTCGGTGAACCATGGCTTGTACTTGGGCCGGTTCCACGGGTCGATCGCGCCGCCCTGCAACGTCAGCCCTGGGTCGGGAATCACCAGGTTCAGGTCGTAGTCCACCGTGTTGCCGAAACCCTGGCAGCGCGGGCACGCGCCAAAGGGATTGTTGAAGCTGAACAGCCGCGGCTCCGGCTCGCGCCCCGGCCGATGGCAGCGGGTGCACTCGTACGCACCGGAAAAACGCAGCCGCCTGCGCTCGGAAGTTTCATCGCGCGGTGCCTCTTCCAAGATGACTTCGCCCGACTCGCGATACGCCGTCTCTACGGCATCCACAATGCGCGCGCGGTTCTCGGCACTTACAACAATCCGGTCCAAAAGCACAAACACTGGCGCCGACAGGTCTAAATCAATCAGCGACTCCGGCGTGGAGAACTCAAAGATCCTTCCCTGCTGCCACAGCCGGTTGAATCCGCTCGACCGCAAGTCGGCCAGCCGCGCCTTCATCGCCTCCACATGGGGCGAATCTCCCGCCTTCCCTGCCGCTTTGGAATCTGCCGTCCTCTTCGCCGTGCGGCCCGCGGACTTCTCCGGTTTCGCTGCGGATTCCGCTTCCGGCGTCGCCATCATCGCCGGAAACAGCGCATTGAGCCGCGTTCCCTCACCCAGCGCCAGGATCGCTTCTGTCGCCTCGTCCACCGAGTCGCGCTTCACCAGCCCGTCGCATTCCGTGCAATGCACCTCGCCGCAACGCGCGTAGAGCAGGCGCATGTAATCGTAGATCTCGGTCGCCGTCGCCACTGTCGAGCGCGGGTTGCGCGTGGTGTTTTTCTGCTTGATGGCAATGGCCGGCGCCAGCCCGTCGATCTCATCGGCGTCCGGCTTCTCAATCCGCTCCAGAAACTGCCGCGCGTAGGCCGAAAGCGACTCCACGTACCGCCGCTGCCCTTCGGCGTAAATCGTGTCGAAGGCCAGCGAACTCTTGCCCGACCCCGACACGCCGCTGATCACCGTCAGCTTGCCGTGAGGAATGTCGCACGAGAGATTCTTCAGGTTGTGTGTCCGCGCGCCGCGGATGACGATGGCATCGTTCAAAGGGAAAGCACCGGAGAGAAGTTTGGGCTGCGCTACAGCATTCATTGCCGGGCCAGAGACGCAACCCACCATTTTTATTATACGGTGGACCGCAAATGCCCTTCCTCGCGCCCCGCGCCACTCGCCCGTTACACTGTTGACTGAGGGTTTTCGTGTTTCGCTTTGCGTCTTTCGCTCTTGCAGCGGCTTTTGTTTGCGCGCCGCCCGCATCCTCCGCACAATCTTCCTCGCCCGCTTCCGAGCCTCCTTCGCAGAATGGCGCTTCCGCCGAAGCTCCTTCGACTCCCTCCGCCCAACTCGCCGCCGCCGAATCCGCCATCGCCGGCTCCGACTGGAAGACCGCCGAGACCAAACTCGACGCGTATCTCGCCGCTCATCCCACCGATGCGCGCGCCCTCTTCGATGCCGGCTACGTTGCCGATGCCCAGAATCGCCTGGACGACGCGGCCGCCCTCTACCGCCGCGCCATCGCAGCCAATCCAAAGTCCTTTGAAGCGCACATCTCGCTGGGCCTTCTGCTCGCCCGCCAGAACAAATTCGACGAGGCCCGTCCCGAACTCGTCGCCGCCGCCACGCTCGATCCCGGCGAGGCCGGTCCCGCATTGAAAGCTCGCGCATGGCGTGCCCTGGCCCGCATCGACCGCGCGACCGATCCCGCAGCGGCCTCAAACGATCTTCTCGAGGCCCTCAAGCTCTTGCCGGAAACTCCGGAGGACACGCTCCTCGCCGCCGAATTGGCTGAAAAATCCGGCCAGAACGACGCTGCCGAAGCCGCCTATCGCCGCGTTCTCTTGAAAGATCCCCACTCCGTCCCCGCCAGCGCCGGCCTGGCGCACCTGCTCATCCTGCGCAAGCAGTATCCCGAGGCCGCAACCCTCCTCCGCGCCGCGCTCGCCGGCGCCCCGGACGATCCCACCCTCAATGCGCAACTGGCCGCGGTGCTCGTCGCCCAGGACGATGCCGACGCCCTGCCGCTTCTCCAAAAACTCCACTCGGCGCATCCCGCCGACGCGGCCATTACCCGCATGTTGGCCCAGGTGCTGGCCGTCGCCGGAGACTATGCCGGTTCCGATCGGCTTTACCTCCACCTCCTCGCCACCAACTCGCAGGACGTCGATCTCCTTGTCGCCCACGGCCAGAACCTCGTCCACCAGGCCCAGATGGAAGAGGCTATGAAGGTCTTTGACAAAGCCACGCAAATCGATCCCGCCAACGCCGACGGCTGGAGCGGCCTGGCTTTTGCCGCCTCGCGCGCCGGCCATCCCGACGTTACCGTGCACGCCCTCATCATGCGCTCCCGCTTCCTGCCGGAAAATGCCTCGACCCTTTTTCTCTGGGCAATCTCCTACGATTCACTGCATCAGAAGCAACAAGCCGCCGCCTACTATCACCGTTTTCTTGAAGCCGCCGCCGGCAAAATGCCCGATCAGGAGTGGCAGGCCCGCCAGCGCCTGCAAATCCTCGAAAAATAGGAATCGCCAGGTAACCTCCAATTCCGCTCGGAATCCACCAGGAGCGCTGTCCTCGCCGGGTCTTTGTCCTTTCGGCAAGGTTTGCGGCGCGGCAAGCAGGATTGAAGGGCCAAAGGCTCAAATTCCCGCCCTTCGCCCCGTTTTCCCCTCGCCTATTCCGGCACTTTTTTTATTCACGACATCAAAGTTGTGCCCTTTTGCTCTTGCGGGCATCTCTAAAATGCGCGTACTATGGCCACACTTGAGGGCAAGACCGCATCGGTGGAGGGTCCTCATGCGTTGTCGGGTTCCAATCGTCGCCGTACTCACCTTGAACCTGTCTGCAGCGTCTTTGTGTGCTTCCTCGGGCGACAACAAGCCGCCTGACTCCAGCGCTATCGCCGCGCTCGAAGCGCGCGCCAACCAGGCCCAGCCGCGCGAACAATGTTTCCTCTATGCGGAGCTCATCCAGCAAATGACGGAGTTGAGTATTCGCCAATACGCGGCCGGCGACGTCGACAAAGCCACGCAAATGCTCCAGCAGGTGCAGCGCATCGCACAGAAGATACACTTCTCGCTGGCCGACAACGACAAGCGCCTCAAGGGCGCCGAGATCCTGCTCAGCCACACGGCCTTTCGTCTCAGCGAAATGCTCCACTCGAGCAGCGTTGAAGACCGCCCGCTCTTCGAACAGACCCTGGCGCAGGTGACCCAGGCGCAAAACGCAGCCATGATGCACGTCTTCCACAAGTAGTGGGCAGTGCGAGTGCGAGTGCGAGTGTGAATGTGGTTGCATCTGTCCGGCACACTCACACTTACACTCGCACTGACACTCGCACTCGCACTCCGCGCTCCTCCTTGCTCCCCGTCTTTTACACTTGAATAAGACCGCTGGAGGCTTGCCGCCATGCGCCCTTTCCTGACCGCCCTCGTCTGTCTTCTGCTCGTCGCGCCTCTCGCCGCGCAGCAGCGGAAGCGCGAGCCCCTGACAGAAAAGCAGCAGGACCAGATCGCCGAAGCCGGCATCGATCCCGTGGCCCGCATTAATCTCTACGTCAAGTTCCTCAACGACTCCTCCGGCACCATCAAGGGGTTGATCCCGCGCGCTAAATCCTCGGCTCGCATCCGCCGCATCGACGATGAGTTGCAGGACTTCGCCGCCCTCATCGATGAGCTTGGCGACAACCTGGACGTTTACTCCCAGCGCAAGGCCGATATTCGCAAGTCCCTCAAAGGCCTCAACGAGTCCATCGCGCGTTGGCAGCAGGTGCTGCGCGGCCTGCCCAGCGAAACCGGCTTTGAGCTGTCGTTGAAAGAGGCGATCGCCAGCGCCAGCGATCTCGCCGATCAGGCCAAACAGATCACCGCCGACCAGGAAACCTATTTCAAAGCCCATCCCAAAGAAAAAGGCCAGGACCGGTACGAGCCGCAGTAAAGCAGCTTCTAGCTGTTAGCTCCTAGCTGCTAACTTTTCCGTCGCATCGGCTGAATTCCTGCTCCAGCCCTACGTCGCCGCCCTCACGCGCCGCGCTTTATTCGCATTCGCTTCTCCGGTCGCCAGTCCCGGCTTCGCATACTGATTCGTTCGACCCCGCATGAAACCCAAGCTAGAAGCTAGAGGCTAGAAGCTAGAAGCTGGTTTCTGTTACCCTCGGCATTGGTGCCACCCGACGTCGTTCCCATCTTTCAGGAAGAGTATCGCGCCCTTCGTCCGCGCGCGCCCATGCCGCCCATCCAGGTGCGCTTCCGGCGTTTCACCTCGCTCAACACCACCATCCGCCTGCGCGAGGGCACGATCTTTGCCAGCCTCTCCGATCTTCTGGAAGGCGCGCCGGAATCCGTTCTGCACTCGATCGCGCACATCCTGCTCGCCAAGCTCTATCGCAAGCCCATTGAGCGGGCGCACAACCTGCGCTACAAGCGTTTCTCTTCCTCGGCCGCGGTCACGCGCCAAACCGAACTGATCCGCACCGCGCGCGGCGTCAAGCGCTACTTCGGACCCGAGGGCCGCTACTTTCATCTCGAAGAGATCTTCGAATCGCTGAACCTGCGCTTCTTCGGCGGGCTACTTGGCCGTCCCGACCTCACCTGGAGCGAACACCACGCCAAGCGCTCGCTCGGCCACTACGACGCCGCGCACAACACCATCGTCGTCAGCCGCGTCTTTGACCGCCCCTCCAGCCCGCGTTACGCGATCGAGTACCTGCTCTACCACGAGATGCTGCACTTGAAACATCCCGTCCGCATGCGCGGCCTGCGCCGCTGTGTTCACTCGCGTGAGTTCAAAGCCGAAGAGGCGCGTTTCCCCAAGCTCGCCGAGGCCCTCGCCTTCATCAAGCGGCTTTAGCAGTGCTGTCTTAAAAGTGCCTCGGCGCAAGGCAACGACCGCTTGCAATTCGATTTTGCGGCTCGTATCGTTTATCTGTCTGACTTACCGAACTATGCATGGCAGGAGAACCTGTATGAACCGTGTAGGTGTCGTTGGATTGTTTGCCTTATCGACAAGCATGATCGCCCAGACTTCGTATGTCAGGAGCGGGTCCACTGTCTATATAGAACCGATGAACGGACAAGAAACCTACCTTGCTGCTGCGCTTGTGAAGAAGCACGTTCCCTTGGTAGTGGTGGCTGACAAGGGCAAGGCAGATTACGTCATTACCATCAGTCAACAAACTCCATCACAGCCATTGGTAGTCCTCAATCAGAACCCTTGGGCTGGATCAACTAGCATGAGCATTTCCATGAGGGGAAGTAACGATTCCCGGATCGTATTTGCTTATACCGTTAGTATGCGTGGAGATGACAGGATTCAGAGCGCGGCTGAATCGTGTGCGAAGCACCTAAATGAATTCATTGAGAAATCAGAAAGAGAAAAGAAATAGGGATATCCTGACCCTTTATTGAAAACTCTCTCGATGATCAAGAACGTGACCCAGAATCCTCGCCTCGTCCTCACCGAGCGCTTCACCGAGGCCGTCGAATACGCGCGCCAACTGCACACCGAGTACCGTAAAGGCACCGAAATCCCCTACATGGCGCACCTGCTTGGCGTGGCCGCGCTGGTGATGGGCGAAGCCGGCGGCCGCGTCCCCGTGACCGAAGACATGGTGATCGCCGCCCTGCTGCACGACGCCGTCGAAGACCACGGCGGCTTGCCGCGCCTGCGCGAGATTGAAGCGCGCTTCGGGCTCGATGTAGCCCGCATGGTCGCCGGTCTCTCCGACACCTTCGCCGAGGATCACGACAAAAAGGAAAGTTGGGAAGAACGTAAAATCGCTTACCTTACACGGCTGCGCGACGAACCCGACAACGTACTTCTCATCTCCGCCGCTGACAAACTTTATAACGCAAAAGCGATTCTGGATGATTTCAAGGAAATTGGTCCGAAGGTTTTTGAGCGATTCAAGCGCGGCGCAGCTCAACAGCTATGGTATTTCGACGAGTTGCTCAAGGTTTTTCGCGCGCATCCGCCCAATCGCATCGTGAACGATCTGGAATCGGTCGTCGAGCAGTTGCACGCTCTTACGTCAAGCAATGCATAAATCCCTGGGGGTTGGTTTTCTGATCCCTGATCCCTGATCCCTAGGCTGTATCGACATATAGCCTCAGGTGCAACCAAGCGCAAGCGAGAGCGACCAAGGCTTTGAAGCAGGCTTTGGATTTTTCGTAGCGCGTGGCGAATCTGCGAAAGCACTTGAGTTTACTG
>Ga0326727_10017370_pt1 | contig 14952 bp, 14 predicted proteins | sample MB2enrmetagenome_FD_207643 | JGI IMG/M metagenome (GOLD analysis project Ga0326727, IMG submission 207643) | Lab enriched peat soil microbial communities from McLean, Ithaca, NY, United States - MB29MY | ecosystem: Environmental > Terrestrial > Soil > Wetlands > Peat | place: USA: New York... | reverse complement strand
AATTTGCCTGCGCCGCTCGCGACCCATCCCAATTGGGCCGTGCTCAAAAAGCGCTACCCCCTGTTGCCGCAGGCCCATACTGCGGCCATGCGCGTGTGGCGCAAAGCCTCCTTGCGCGGTTACGTCGGGTGGCTGCCCGCTGCGGTGGCCGGCTGGGGTGGAGCTCTGGATGAGGTGGCCGACCGCTATCGCGCGGCCAATGTTCACTTCGTGGACGAAGGCCCCAACCCGGCGGTGCATCAGCAGTTCGCGCCGGCGCTGATCCCCGACCCCGATTACGTAAACCTGATTAGTTCCAAGCTGGATGTGCCCGCAAGCGCTTACCAGAATATCGTTCCCACGCGCACCGCCGGGTATGTGTGGCCGTACCTGAATGAGCCGCACTTTGGCGTCACCGTCTGGACCGGAGACATGGCTGCCTTCCGGGGTTGGTTGTACGGCACCATCGAAGAGACCTCCTGGGACATGTATTCCCACGAATTGATCCACCTTCTGGTTGACAAGATCGAAAAGAACCAGGGCAGGCTGCGAGGGCATGTCATCGTGGAGTTCGCCAGTTCCCCCAAGCTGATCATTTACGAATACACCTGCAAAATATGCCGCCACCAGCTTTCCGAGATCGTTAACGATCCGAATAGCGCCGCATTCGACGCACGGGAAGACGGCACGATCAGGGTGACTTCCCGGTACGCCAATAAGAAATGCAAAAGGTGGTGGTGTCCCGGGCGGTACCGCATATCCAATTCGTCGGTGATTGACGATGGGTTGCCGCTCTGTGCCATCGGCAGATCGCTCGGCGCGGCGTGGGTTTACACCGGACGCTCCAACAATGTCTGGTCGCACGAAGCCGGCCATCACCGCCACCTCGAGCACGCGCAGGCCTACAGCGGCAGCGCCAACGCCGCGCCCGGCGCGAAGAACTCGCAGCACGATTCGGCGGCTAACGCCCACCAGGCCACTGCGCCGCAGGCCCATCAGCGTTGTTGGGACCGCTGGTGTATCATGAGCTACGATAAGACGCAGGCCCGCGTCTTCTGCGGCAAGTGTCTTCTCAGGAACCGCGGCTGGGCAGTCGAGCAGATTGCCAACCCGGCTGGGAATTTGCAGGATTAGCGGAACCCATGGGATTCGCCGCGCATTTCGGGTGGCCGAGCCGGAGACAGGTATGCCTCTTCCTGCTGGCGCCGCTCGGCTTGCGCCCCGCCCAGACGCCGAAAACGGCGCGGCGCAATCCACCGGGAGGAAAAACCATGGCGGCAACACTCGAGATTTCGACCGGTGCCACGGAAGTGATCTGCGGAGAGTCCATCGAGATCCGGTCTACGATTACCAACTCCGGCAGCGCGCCGGTTTCCATTCCGACGGTGTCCCTTTCGCCCGTCGAGTACACCTTGCAATCGCTGACGGCCGGTGGACCCTCGTACGCCGCCAGCCAGGAGAGCGACGTGGCAGGCTTGCGCGCGGGCCGTCCGGCGCCGGACCTGCCGGCTGAGGTGGTGACTCTGAGCCCCGGCCAATCCGCTGAGTACCGCGACGATCTGGCACTGTACGTACAGCGGCGGATTGCCCCCGGCCGGTATCGCCTCACTGCCAAATGCCCCGCAAACGGCGGCTACGCCGAGGCGGCAATCCCCGAAATTCTGGTCGCGCCGCCCCGCATCGGCAGCGTTTCGACCGTCAATTGTTTTTACAAGCACGTCGAGGCCGCCGCTTTCAGTCATACCGGCCGGAACAACGACCTGTGGATCTTCCAGGAAGACACCCGCACCCAGGAACTCCGTACGGGAGTTTTTTACCGCCGCTACCAATTGCCTGCCGGGCCCGGCGTCACCAGCCTCGCGGTGGCCGTCCACACCCAGCCCAGGCTCGAAGGCCGTTGGGTCGGATGGCTCCGCGAGAGGTCCTTTGCGGCGTTGAGCGGTTGGGGCGATGCGCTCACCGGGCTTGTGGATCCGGTGTCTGTTCCGCTGGATTCCCCGCGGCTGGTTCCGCCCGGATTCCAGGACGCCGACGAAGGATGCCTTTTCCTGATTGCCGGGCAGCGGGGCAACGCCACCTGGATTCAAACTTGCCGCCTGTCTGAAATGCGCGCCGTGCTGGAGCCGCCCGTACGGCTCTCGGACGGGCATCCGCCCTCCATCCTGGCCCGTGGCTTTGAAGGTGGCCGCAGGACCGCCGGCATCGACCTGGTTTGGGCGGACGAGCGGCCCGGCGCCGCCGGCCTGTACGGCGTCTCGTGCGCACCCGACGGGCGTCCGGTCTCGCCGTCGCCGCGGCGCCTTTACCAACGCTCCGCGCCGATGTTGGCGTGGAATCTGGAGCCCTATGGCGCCGCGGCCGCCGGCGCCGTGCACGCCCTCTTTGGACCCGAAGGCGACGGCCAGGCTGTCACTTATGTGCGTGCCCCGCTCGACGGTTCGGCCGCCCCCCGCGAGTCGCGCCTGCCGGCTCTTCCGCCCGGTCTCAAACACCCTTTGCAGGCGTGGGCGATCTCGGGCCTGGAACCCGGCCAGATGCGCGTCGCGGCCCTCGCCGGCAACCGGATCTGGACGGCCTCGGCTTCCGGCGGTAACTGGATCGAACTGGCCTCCGCGCCCAACGCTCGCGACCTGCGCCTTCTGACGACGCCCTACGAGAGCTATTGGGGAGCTATCTGGACCGACCCGGAATCCGGGTTGCGCTACGCCGCGGATCCCGACTTCATTCGATAGGCTCGGGAGACGTCGACGACTTTACGTAAATCCACACTTCGGCGTGCTCGATCGACTCGTATGCCCCGGTGCCGCCGTCGTCCAGGTCGTTGACCTGGGCCGTTCCTTCCGGCGCATCCGTGTCCTTTTTGCCTGGTCCCGGCAGGTCGGTCTTCAGAGTGACTGCCTTGACTTCCTTGCTGGTCTTCTCGTCGATCACTTTGAACGCGATCCAGGGACGGGCTTTGATGTCCACCGTCACCGACTCGGTCTTGCCGTCCTGCATGTGGGCCTTTTTCACGGCCACGACTTCCCAATGTTTGATTGAAGCGGTGACGTCGAAGTCCTTTTTCCCATGGCCCTCGAAGCTTCGTGCGATCGAATCGGCCGACTTCATCCTGACGCCCTTCGATTCGCCGTCACTGGTGCCTTCAATCCCCGCAATCGAAATCTGTACCCGTTTCTTCGGCCAGTAAGTCTCCTGGCTGTGTACCTTGACCTTGAGCGTCCATTTCTGCTTCTTCGGGACAGTGCAGACCACGATCGGGTCGTCCGTTGGCGCCCCCACGCCGGTTCCCAGAGCCTTGGCATCTACTTTCGCCAGCAGGCTTGGTACCGGGGGAACGCCATCAGCCATGTGTCTGCTCCGCCAGCGCGGCTTCCGCTTCGAATGCCGCCTCCATGAGCTCTTCTATTTTGCCCGCCGCCGAGATCTCCGTGTCGTCCAGGATTTCTGCGGCCCATGGCAGCCGGTCGAAATCCGAACCGAATGTGTACACGAGGTTCAGGTAGCGCAGGACTTCCACATCCAGGCGGAGTCCGTACCCCCTCGCCTTTTCCAACCCGGAACGCACCGAGCAGTTAACCGCTTCCGGCCCCAACTCGGCGCATTTTTCGGGGAATGCCCCCCGCAGGTAATCGGAAGCCCGCTCCACAAAGGCCCTCTCCGCAACTTCAGCCAGCGCCTTCATTTGCGCCGCGCGAATCTTCAGCATGCCACCCTCCTGAGGATTTAGGATAAGCTTATTCGGCCGCGCGCCGGCTTGTCAATTTCGCCTGCTCACGCTACTGCGCCTTGGTCACCGTCACGGTCCCCAACTTCCGCAGCGCCTCCCCGATCTTCGACGCATCGCCCACCACCACCACCGCGCTCTGGCCCGGCGCGATGTACTTCTTCGCCGCCGCCTGCACCTGCTCCGCCTCCACCGCTCGCACCTTCGCCGTGTAGGTCTCCAGGTAATCGTTGGGCAGGCCGCGCGCTTTCATGCTGGTCAACTCGTTGGCGAGGCCGGTCTCGGTCTCCAGTCCCAACAGAAAAATCCCCGAAATGAAATTCTTCACGTTGCTCAGTTCGCCCGCCGGCATGGGAGCGCCGGCCATCCCCTCCATCTCCGCCAGTACCGCCTTCATGGCCGGCTCGATCACTTCGTTGCGCACCTGGGTCACGGCCTCGAAGTCCGCCGCGTCGCGATGCGCGTCGTACGAGCTGTGGGCGTCGTAGGCGAAGCCTTCCTTCTCGCGAATGTTCTTGAACATCCGCGAATTGGTCCCGCCGCCCAACGCCGTGGTTGCCACCGTCAGCGGAAAATACTCCGGCGTCAGAGCCGTGGGCGCCAGGCGTCCTACATGAATATCCGCCTGGACCGACCCCGCCCGGTCCACCAGCACGATCTGCCGCTTGGGCGCCGGCAGGTCCACCTTTGGCTGCGCCGCCACCGGCTTCCGCGCCCACGAACCGAACTGCCCGGCGATCAGCTTGAGCACTTCGGCGCGCGCCGGAAGCTTCCCGATCAGGATCAGCGTCCCGTTGTTGGGCGCCAGGTGTTTATCGCGAAAGCCCGCCAGCGTCTGCGAGTCCAGCTTCTGGATCGCCTCCGGCGTGGGCGCGATGTGCGCGTACGGCGAACTGCCGTACACCACTTCCGCCATCTTTTCGTCCGCCAGGAATCCCGGCTGTGAGCGGTCCGCCATCAGGCTCTGCAGGCGGTTCTGCTTGTAGAGGTCCACTTCCTCCTTGGGAAAAGTCGCATTCCGCGCCACGTCCGAAATCAGCACCATCAGGCGTGCGAGGTTCTCCGCCAATGCCCCGCCCGAAATGGTCATCGAATCCTCGCCCGCCGATGCCCCCAGCGAGCCGCCCAGGGCGTCCGTCTCTTCCGAGATCTGCCGCGCCGTGCGCGTCTGGGTGCCTTCCGTCAGCACCGCGGCCACACCCTCGGCGAGTCCCGGCAAATCCCGCGGATCGAATTTCGATCCGGCCTGCATGTTCAGCCTCGCGGTCACCAGCGGAAAACGCCCGTCTTCCACCAGCAGCACTCCCAGGCCGTTCGGCAGCCTGGTCTCGTAAACCGGAGGCAGCTTGTAGCTGGGAATGGGCGGGGTCTCGGGCGGCTTGCTGCGGTCCATCGTTTGCGCGGCCAGGGCCACCGTGCTCACCACAATGGCACAGGATTTCTTCAGCATTCAGCGGCCCTCCTTTTCGCCCGCGCCGCGCTGCGGCCCCGGCGCCGGCTGGATCTCGAGCACCGCCCGCCGCTCGGGCGTGAGGTACTTCTTCGCCGCCGCTTGAATCTGCGCCGGCGTCACCGCCAGTATCCGGTCGAGCTCGCTGTTGATCAGCGAGGGGTCGCCATCCGTGATCGCATACTGCGCCAGTTGCCGTGCGCGGCTCAGCGATGCCTGCAATCCTGCGATGGTGGAAGCGCGAATCTGCGTCTTCACGCGCTCCAGTTCCTGGGCGCTCAGCGGATCGTTCTGCAGTCTCGCGATCTCTTCCTGCACCTGGTCCACGATCTGCTTGCCCGTGAAGTTCGGGTTGTACAGGAGGAACATGGCATAGGGCTCCGGGTCGCGATAATCCAGCGCGCTCCCGAACGGCCAGTTCAGATTGGCCTCGTATTGAATCACCGATTGCTTGCCCTTCACCAGGTCCAGACGGATTCGCGAGCTCTCCCCGGCCGTCAGAATCGCGTCGATCATGTTGAGCGCATAATAGTCCGGCGAGCGGCGCTGGGGGCCCATGTAGCCGATCACCACGCCCGGCACCCGCGCCATGGGATCTTTGTAAACCTCCGTGCGCGCGTGGAAGCCCGCGGGCTCGGTCAGGTCGGGCCGCTTCGGCGCCGCTTGCGAGGGGATGTCGCCGAAATAACCTTCGATCAGTTTCTTCGCCGCCGGCGCCTCGAAATCGCCCACAATCGCCAGCGCCGCATTGTTCGGCGCGTAAAACGTCTGGAAGAACCGCGAAACGTCGGCCACGCTCGAGGAATTCAGGTCTTCGAACGAGCCGATCAGCGAATGCGAGCTTTGCCAGTTACCGAAAATCAGCGTCGGCCACACGTCCACGATGGCCGTCTGGTACGGCTGGTTGTCGAAACTCAGCCGGCGTTCCTGCTTCACCGCCTCCTTCTGGTTCTTCAGGTTTTCCTCGTTGATCGAAAGGCTGCGCATGCGGTCCGATTCCAGCCACAGCGCGGTCGCCAGCTTGTTGGATGGCAGCACGTCGTAGTAGTCCGTGAAGTCCGGGTGCGTCGAGCCGTTGAGCGTTCCGCCGTTGGACTCCACCTCGCCGAAATGCGTGCCTTTGGGCGCGTTGGCCGAGCCTTCGAACATCATGTGCTCGAACAGGTGCGCGAAGCCCGTGCGGCCCTTCTCTTCCGAGCGCGCTCCCACGTTGTAAATCAGGTACACCGATACCACCGGAACCGCATGGTCCGGCGAGAGGATGACCCGTAAACCGTTGTTCAGTCGATAGGTCTCGACGGGGATGGTGACCCCCGCCCCGCTCGCGAAAAACGCGCCGCAGAGAAACAGACTACAGGCAATCGGATATTTCATGGCTGCTTGGAGAAAGACTATGGTTTTTTGAATAATTTCAGCATAACATTCGGCTGCTTCGGAAACCTGTAACCCCAGGCTTTACAATTGCATCTAAAGGATAAGCAGGTCCGGAAAGGGGTCCCATGAGGTTAACGCTCTTATTCGCCTTTCTTTCGACAGCTCTCTACGCCGCCGCGGGCGCCTACCCGGTGACCTATGAGGGCGGCAGCCTGCCCCTCAGCCACCGCAAAGTCACTGCCCGCTTCGATAACGGCGCGGTAGTCTTCGCGCAGCACGGGCAGCAACTGGTGGTCCCCGTCGAAGACATCACTGCCATTTCCTGCGGCAGCGATGTCCATCGCCGCATGAAGCTGGCCAAAACCGAGAAGGACTACATCGGTGTGACGTGGACCAGCCACAATCGTGAGGCGGAAGCGCTCTTCAAAATGAATGGCCGCGAATACCGCGACTTTCTCAAAGCCCTCGAGGCGTCCACCGGAAAAAAGGCCGTGGACGCCCACAAGGTTCCCGTTGTGGTGCATTATCCAACGATAATCTAGACCGGCGCATTCACCTGCGCTGAAATCGTGGGCTGATGCCCACCGAGCCACAGGAATTTGCCGCCCTGCGAAAGCTGGCTGGCTCCCGCCACGCCGGCCGCATCGACCGCCAGGCGCAAACACTCCCCGACCCGGTCGCGCGCCTGCAGTATCTCCGCCAGGCCACCACCGCCGCAGGCTACACTCGCGCCAGGCCGCGTTGGATACCCGCGGCCGCGTGCCTTTTGCTGGTTGCCCTCCTCGCCTTGCGCTCCGATGCCAATGTCCATCGGCCGGCCGCCCTTCGGCCCCCGGCCTCTCCCCTGCGCGCCGGCGCGTTCGAGGTTCCCAACGTCTGGATCGTCGAACAAGCCCAGGATTACGAAACCTACAGCAACGGCCTGCGCATCGAGACCCGGCTGGCCGTCTCCAATCAGCCCCGCTCCTATCCGCTCCTGGCGCTCGACAGCCGGGGCGCCGATGGTCCGCTCCGCTCCCAGCCGGCCGGCATCGTCTTCCACACCACCGAAAGCCGCCAGGCGCCGTTTGAGGCCGAAAAGAAACACGAGCTCCAGCGCATCGGCAGGGAACTGCTGCTGTACGTTCGCGGCAAGCGTGCCTACCACTACGTCATCGACCGTTTCGGCGCCGTCCACCGCATCGTCGTCGAGTCCGATGCCGCCAACCACGCCGGCAGTTCCGTGTGGGCCGATGAGCGCTGGCGGTATCTCGACCTGAATGCCAGCTTCCTCGGTGTGGCCTTCGAAGCCAGCATGCAGACCGATCAGCCGCCCGTCACCGAGGCGCAGGTGCATGCCGGCCGCGTGCTCACCGAAATGCTGCGCAGCAAGTACAACCTGCCGGCCGGCAACTGCGTCACCCACGCCCAGGTGTCCGTCAATCCCGATAACATGCACATCGGCTGGCACGCCGATTGGGGCAAGGATTTCCCCTTCCGCGAGATCGGACTCCCCGACAATTACCAAGAGCCCCTGCCCAGCCTGTACCTCTACGGCTTCGAGTTCGACCCGGTCTACCGCGCCGCCACCGGGCCCCCGCTGTGGAACGCGCTCGCTCTCGCTGAAGACCAGGTGCGCCGCGCCGCCGATCGACACCAGATGCCCTTCGCCGATTACCGCGCCTCGCTGCGCAAACGCTATCGCGAGCAGTCCGCCGCCTTGAAGCAGCGCAACGCGGACGACGAGAATTGACGCGCGCTTGCCGGCACGACCCTGCCGGCTATCCCGGTAGAGGTGGTTTCGCCCAGATGTTCTCTCCGCCGGAAGCCCTCAGCGTGACGCGGTAGCCGGCCCACCATACAGCGTAGGCGTGCTCCCGCCGATCATTCTTACGGAGCTTGTATGAGCAGACACTCCGACGCCCACCTGGCCGGCCGCCAGCGCGCGCGCCTGCGGCTGGCCCGCGAAAACGGATACCTGAACGCCCGTTGCGCGGCCCACCAGTTGTTGGTGCAGGCCTTCAGCCTGTGGTGCTGGCGGCTGAGAATTCCCATGGTGTGGCTGGAATACCGCACGCCGCGTTCGCGGTACGGCCGCGTTCACCTGGACATGTTTACCACGTCCAACCGGCTGACGGCCGCGGGGCAGGCCGAAATGGTTGCCCTCGGTCAGGCGCGGGCTTCGCCGCACGACGCCTGCTGGGAGCGCGTGCCCTTGCGTGACCTGGAACGCCTCGCCAGTTCCGTTTTGCGGGCCGCCGTGCGACCTGGAAACTACGAGCCGAACCGCCTGAAGTTGGTCGCCGACGTGCGCCGCCAGAACCCCGAGAAGCTGTTCGCCGTAGCCTGAGCCGTCTCACCTGCTAGCATAATCGGTTGGTCTCTGTCGTAGTCGTCAATTGGAACCGCGTCGCGCTCCTGCGAGCCTGTCTTCGCTCGCTCCGACAGCAATCCGGCGTAGCTTTCGAGACCATCGTGGTGGACAACGGCTCCAGCGACGGGTCGGCGGAAATGGCCGAACGGGAGTTCGGCGCGATGGTGGTCCGCAATCGCGATAATCGCGGCTTCTGCGCCGCCAATAACCAGGGGATTGCGGCGGCGCGCGGCGACTTCATCGCCCTCCTGAACAACGATGCGGAGGCCGAGGCGGGCTGTCTCGCTGCCTTGCATCGCGCCTGCTCGCGGGCGCCGGATGTGGGCATGGCGGCCGCCAAAGTGCTCGTCTGGGAGGACCCGCGCTATATCGACAAGGCCGGCCACCTGATCTATCCAGATGGCCAGAATCGCGGCCGAGGCTCCGGCGCGCTCGATCGCGGCCAGTTCGACCGCGAAGAAGAAGTGCTCTGGCCGGATGGCTGCGCCGCCATGTACCGCAAGCACATGCTCGACCAGATCGGCGGCTTCGACGAAGACCTGTTCGCTTACGCCGACGACGCCGAACTGGGGCTGCGGGCGCGCATTGCCGGATGGAAGTGCATCTACACCCCGGAGGCCGTGGTGCGCCACCATCGCGCGTCCACGCTGGGCAAAGACTCGACGCGACGGCTAGAGTTGATCGAGCGCAACCGCGTGCTCCTGGTGCTCAAGCTCTTTCCCTGGAGCCTGATCTGTCTCAACCCCTTTTACCTGGCGGCGCGCATCGCTGCCGGAGTGGCGGCGGCACGCCGCGGAACCGGCGACACCGCGCATTTCCCGGGCATTCGCGGCAAGTGCTCCATGGCCGGGGCCCTGGTCCGCGGCGATCTGGCAGCCCTGCGCATGCTGCCCCGGACGCTGCGCAAACGCGCTGCGATCCGGCGCATCCGGAAGCTGTCGCCCGCCGAAGTGCGGCGTCTCATTCTGGCCAACCGCCTGCGTCTGAAGGAGACCTCGTGAGCGGCTGCCTGCTCTGCGGCTCGGCGCGCCACGCTCCGCTCTTCCAGGCCTCCGACCGCCTCTACCACACCACCCGGAAGGAGTTCGTCGTGGTCCGCTGCGGTGATTGCGGCCTGCTGCGCCTGGACCCGCAGCCCGCCCCCGAGGAACTGCGCCTCTACTATCCGGATAATTACTGGTTCGCGCCCGGCCAGAGCGCCGCCAGCCGCCTGGCGGAGGCGTACCGCAGGCTCGTTCTGCGCGACCATGTGCGCTTCGTGGAGCAGGCCTTGCGCCGTTCGCAGGCGCGCGGGCCGCTGCTCGATGTGGGCTGTGGCGGCGGGCTCTTTCTCGGGATGATGCGCCGGCGCGGCTTCCGCGTGGCCGGGCTGGACTTCTCGCCGGCGGCGGCGGCCATCGCCTGGCGGCAACAGCAGGCGCCGGCCGTGTGCGCCATGCTGGAACGCGCGCCGTTTCGCGCCCAAAGCCTCGCGGGGATCACCATGTTCCACGTGCTCGAACACCTCTACGATCCGCGCGCCTACCTGGCCGCGGCGCACAAGCTGCTGGCGCCCGACGGCCGTCTCGTGGTGCAGGTGCCCAACGCCGCGTCGTGGCAGTTCCGGCTGCTGGGTCCATCCTGGAACGGCATGGACGTGCCGCGCCACCTTTTTGATTTCCGCGCATGCGACCTCGAGAAGCTGCTCGTCTCCGAGGGTTTTCGAGTGGTGCGGCGCAAGTACTTCTCGCTGCGCGACAATCCGGCGGGCCTGGCGAGCAGCGTGGCGCCGTCGCTCGATCCCATGGCGCGCCAGGTACGGCGCGTGCCCGAAAGCTCCGGCGTCCGGCTGGCCAAAGACCTCGCCTACTTCGCGCTCGTCCTGGCATCCTTGCCCTTCACCGCAGCGGAAGCGGCTTGCCGCGCGGGGTCGACGATCATGATCGAGGCGCGCCGTCCATGACTTGCGTGGCACGTGGCACAGGCATTCTTGCCTGTGTGTCTTGCCTGTGTGGCGCCGGCACTCTTGCCGGGGCGCCCTCCGGGCCCGTCCCGACTCTTCGGGACGGCTGCCGCCGCGCTGCAAACGCGTCCCGAGAGGCGGCCCGCCACCCATGAGGTATTCCGACCTTGCCTATCGCCTGCCCCGTCCCCTAAAGCGGCATATCCTGCACTTCGAGGTGGAAATCGAAGATGCCGTGGCGGCCCTGGCGCGCGAGCTTCCACCCGGCGCGCGCCTGCTCGATGCCGGCGCGGGCGAAGGGCAATACGCCTGCCATTTCGCGCGCCAGCGATACTGCGGCGTGGACCTGGCCGTGGGAGACGTCGCCTGGGACTACAGCCGCCTCGACGCCATCGCCGACTTGAGCGCGCTGCCGTTTCGAACGGGTGTCTTCGACGCCGCGCTGCACATCGTCACCCTCGAACATCTCCGCGAGCCCCGCCGCGCCCTCCGGGAAATCGCCCGGACGCTCGCGCCCGGAGGCACGCTGCTGGTGGCCGCGCCGCATGAATGGGAAGTTCACCAGGCGCCGCACGACTATTTCCGCTACACGCGCTACGGCCTGGCCTATCTGCTCGAGACGAGCGGCTTCGAGGTAACCCAGTTGCGTGCGTCCGGCGGCTACTTCCGCCTGCTCGCGCGGCGGCTGCTCAACGGGCTACAATTCTTCACAGGTGGTCTTCGCTGGATCTGGTTCATTCCAGCGGCCATGGTGGTGGTCCCTCCGGCGCTGATCCTGCCGTTCCTGGACTTTCTCGATCGGGACCGGAACTTTACGGTGGGCTACATTTGCACGGCCCGCAAACGCAAGGAAGACAATTGGACGGAGTCATTGTAGTCGACAAGCCCGAAGGGTGGACATCGCACGACGTAGTCGGCAAGGTGCGGCGTATCGCCAAGACCAAGCGGGTAGGCCACCTGGGGACGCTCGACCCCATCGCCACCGGCGTGCTGCCCCTGATGATCGGAAAGGCCACGCGCCTGGCGCAGTTCTATACCCGCAGCGACAAGATCTACGAAGGCGTGGTGCGCTTCGGCTGGGCCACCAACACCTACGACCGTGCCGGCGAACGGGTGGGTCCGGCCACCGAAATCACGCTCGACCCCTGCGAGCTCGAGCCCGTCCTGGAAACGTTCCGCGGCGAGATCCTGCAGACGCCGCCTCCGGTTTCGGCCAAGAAGGTGGAGGGCCGGCGCGCGTACGAACTGGCGCGGCAGGCGGTGATGCTGGAACTGGAGCCCGTGAAGGTCCACATCTACGAGCTGACCCTGATCGAGTGCCACGGCCCGGACGCGCGCCTGCGGGCGCATTGTTCGGGGGGCACCTACATGCGCTCGATCGCCCACGACCTGGGCCAGTTGCTGGGATCGGGAGCGCACGTCCACGAATTGCGGCGGCTGGCAAGCGCCGAGTTCGAGCTCTCGCAAGCCCGCACCATCGCGCAACTCGAGTCCCTGGCGGCGGAGGAGCGGCTGCTCGACGCGCTCGTGCCCGCCGCCGACATGCTGCCCGGGTTTCCCAGCGTGTTCGCGGATGAGTTGACTATCACCGGCATCCGCAACGGCCGCAACTTTCCAGCCTCGCCCTTTCGCACGCCGGCGGCGTCGCGCTACGTGAAGGCGGTAACGCGCCAGGGCGAGCTGGTGGCCATCGGCGAGGCCGTCCTGCCCAATCTTTATCATCCCATCGTCGTGCTATGAAGCCGCGCCGCGACTGCTTGTTATCATGGGAACACTTCCCCGATGATTGTTGAGGCCGGAACGGTAAGGTTCGATTCCATCTCACTCGACAGCGGCGCCACCCTGGCTCCGGTCGAGGCGGCCTACGAGACGTACGGCAAATTGAACGCGTCCAAATCCAACGCCATCCTGGTGCTGCACGCGTTCTCCGGCGATGCGCACGCGGCGGGCATCAGCCACGAGACCGGTAAGCCGGGATGGTGGGACAACATGATCGGGCCGCGGAAAGGCTTCGACACCGACAAGTACTTTGTGATTTGCAGCAACGTGCTGGGCGGCTGCCGCGGCACCACGGGTCCGGCTTCCATCAACCCGGCCACCGGCTGCCCTTACGGCATGTCGTTCCCGGTGATCACCATCGGGGACATGGTGCGGCTGCAGAAAATGCTGGTGGACTGGTTCGGCATTCCGCGGCTGCTCTCGGTATCGGGCGGGTCGATGGGCGGCATGCAGGCGCTCGAATGGGCGGTGGCGTACCCGGACCGCGTGGTGTCGGCCATTCCCATCGCGGCCACCGCGCGGCATAGCGCGCAGCAGATCGCTTTCAACGAGGTGGGGCGGCAGGCCATCATGGCGGACCCGGATTGGAACCAGGGCGCCTACTACGGCAAGCAGCCGCCGGCACGCGGGCTGGCCGTGGCGCGCATGGTGGGACACATCACCTACATGAGCGACGAATCCATGCGCGAGAAGTTCGGGCGACGGCTGCGCGGCAAGGAAAGCTTCGGCTTCGGTTTCGATGTGGACTTCGAGGTGGAGAGCTACCTGCGCTACCGCGGCAGCCAGTTCGTGAACCGGTTCGACGCCAACTCGTACCTCTACATCACCAAGGCCATGGACTACTTCGATCTCACCAGCGGGCGCGGTTCGGTGGCTGACGCGCTGAAGCCTGCCCAGGCGCGGTTTCTGGTGATCAGCTTCAGCTCCGACTGGCTGTACCCCAGCTACCAGTCGCAGGAAATGGTGCGCGCGCTGCGCCGCCGCAACTGCGACGTGGCCTACGTGGAATTGCAGGCCAACTACGGGCACGACTCGTTCCTGGTCGACATCGCCGAGCAGGCCGAACTGGTGCGCGGCTTTCTGGCCAGCACGTTCGAGAAGCTGCCATGACCGCACAGGCGCCCAAAAAGCAGGCCTTCGTGCGCGAGTTGCTGGGACGCAGCGACTACGCCATTATCGGCGCCATCGTGGAGCCCGGCAGCCGCGTGCTCGACCTGGGCTGCGGCGAAGGCGAGCTGCTGGAATGGCTGGCGGCCAACAAGGGCGTCCAGGCGCGCGGGGTCGAGATGTCGAGCGCCCGGGCGCAGCGCGCCATCGCCCGCGGCGTCTCGGTGTTCCAGGGCGATCTCGACGAGGCCCTGGCGGACTATCCCGACCAGGCGTTCGATTACGTGATCCTCAGCCAGACGCTCCAGGAGACGCTCTACCCGCGCCGCGTGCTGCGCGAAATGGTGCGCGTGGGCCGGCGCGTCATCGTGGCCTTCCCCAACTTCGCCTACTGGGCGGTGCGCGCTTCGTTCCTGCGCAGCGGCCGCGCGCCCAACACCAAGGCCTTTCCGTACGCCTGGTACGAATCGCCCAACATCCACTTCCTGACCGTGCAGGACTTCGAGGAACTGGCGGCCCTGGAAGGCCTGACGGTGGAGCGCCGCTACTTCCTCTCGGGCCATCGCAAGGTGACGGTTCTGCCCAACCTGATGGCGGAGACGGCGGTGTACCTGGTGAGCGGGACCAAGTAACAGGTCGCGCTCTTACCCCTGACGGCCAACGAGCCAGGGCACGTAGTCTCGTGGTTGCCATTTCGCAATTCTGCGAATAGACTGGAGTCGAGTGCCCAGAACGAGAGTCATCCTTTACCGGGAAGACGACGGATCGTGCCCGTTCCCGGAGTGGTTTAGCGAACTGCCTCCAAAAGTCCAGGACAAGTGCTACCTACGGTTGGAGCGCCTACGCGAGATGGGCCATGAACTGCGGCGGCCCGAGGCCGACTTCCTCCGCGATGGGATTTACGAGCTTCGCGTCGGGTGGCAGGGCGTTCATTATCGGATTCTATATTTCTTCCACGGGGCTGCCGCGGCAGTTGTCTCGCATGCGCTTGTGAAAAAGCGGGAGGTTCCACCCAGCTAAATTGACCGTGCCGTGGAACGTAAGCGGCGGTTCGAAGCCAGTCCGCAAAGGCATATCTACGAGGAGGTCTGAAATGGCCAAGAGGAAGAAACCAACCGCCGACGCAATCGAAATTCTTCACCACCGGTACTACGAGGGCAAGCCAAGCCGGCTGAAGCACCTCGAGGAGGCGAGAGCCAATGAAGAGATCGCCCGCAAGATCTGCGAATTGAGAATGGCGGCAG
>Ga0326727_10017369_pt1 | contig 14952 bp, 12 predicted proteins | sample MB2enrmetagenome_FD_207643 | JGI IMG/M metagenome (GOLD analysis project Ga0326727, IMG submission 207643) | Lab enriched peat soil microbial communities from McLean, Ithaca, NY, United States - MB29MY | ecosystem: Environmental > Terrestrial > Soil > Wetlands > Peat | place: USA: New York... | reverse complement strand
CTGGGCCTTTGCGTACAACGTCATCTGCATCGGCTTCGCCGCGGCAGGGGCTTTGAGCCCTGAGCTCTCCGCCCTCGCCATGACGGCGAGCTCGCTCACGGTGCTTGTCGGCTCCCTCGGCATCGGTAGCAGGCTGCCGGGGCAGGAGCCGAAGGAGGATCAGCCCGTGCGGACGGAGCTCGTCGGTCTCCTGGAGGCCCGGTCGTGAGCCCGCTCGGTCTGGCCCTGCCCGAGGCCGGAACCGGGATCGGCGCCCTCTTCCTTTTCGGCCTTGCGAGCTCGGTGCATTGCCTGGCCATGTGCGGCGGTTTCTTTCTCGTCCCGGCCGCGGTCCCATCGACAGGGGCATCGATGGCGCCCGGACGTCTTGCGCCACACGCGGCCTACAACGCCGGTAGGCTCGTCTCGTACACGGCGTTGGGTGCTCTTCTCGGCGGCCTGGGCTCGGCCCTGTCCCTGCCCGCGGCGGCGCGGGGGATCGTCGCCCTTGTCGCCGGAGCCTTCCTCGTCGCGATTGGCCTGTCGAGCCTGGGCGCGGTCAGGCTCCGCCTGAGCCGGGCCGAGCGGGCCGCAAGATCGATCGCGACACGGCTCCTTGAACTGCGGCCCAGACTCGGCTCGAGCGCCACGGGGAGCTTTGCCCTGGGATCGCTCACCGCGCTGATGCCTTGCGCCCCTCTCCAGGCCACCCTCTTCGCGGCGCTTGGCTCCGGCTCCGCCTTCTCCGGAGCGGCCTCGGCACTCGCCTTCGCGGCTGGCACGATTCCGATGATGCTCGGCGTGGGCCTCGCCGCCGACAGGCTCGCCAGCATTCCCGCCCTCGCGCGCCGGGCGCGGATCACAGCCGGCGCCATCGTCGTCATCCTCGGAGCGCTGATGGCCGGGCGCGGGCTGGTCGCATCGGGCCTCTCCGCGAAGATCGCGAGCGCGCTCAGCTTCGACACCCACCTGGAAGCGAGCCTGCCTCCGGACGCCTGCGTGGCCCGGATCGACAGGGGTGTGCAGCGCGTCGACACGCGCGTGGAGCCGATGGCCTTCCATCCGATCGTCGTGCAGCGGGCCTTGCCCGTCGAATGGACGATCCGCGCCGCAGTCGCCGATCTCAACGAGCATTCGTCGACCTTCTCCGTGCCCGATCTCGGCATCGAGCGGAGGCTCGTCGCCGGGGACAATCTGGTGAACTTCACAGCTCCCGACGTGGCCGGCGAGATCGACTACAGCTCATTGTGCGCGATGATTAGAAGCAAGATATACGTCGTGGACGACCTCGGCCGATTCGCGAAGATGGCGAAGCGCCCCGAGTCTGGCACGGCCGGAAAGGAACAGTTGCCATGAGAGATGCAGATGGAGGCGGCGCTCGCGCGCTCGCCAGGATAGCCGAAAGCGGTCCCTACTGGAAAAGGCACTCGAAGGCCTGGCTGGCCCTCGAGATCGCCGCCTTGGTCGCGGCGCTGGCCGAGAATATCTTCGTGCCGACGGTCGAGGAGGTCGACAATCTGCCCTACCGCGCAGTGCTGGGCGCGGGCATCGCCGCGGTCCTGATTCTCGCAGCCGTCTCGCTGCGTAGCGAGCGGGCGAGGGCCAAGCTCTTTCACTACGCGCAGTATGTCTTCGCCGTGGGTGTCGTGCTGATAGTCTGGGACCTGGCCACGCAGAAGGTAGCGATCCTGCCTCTGCCATTTTTCCCCAGCTTAGGGCAGATTCTTCAGGTCATTGTCGAGGACTGGGAGAAGCTCCTGGTGAGCACCCTCTACTCGCTCAGACTCCTCGCCGTGGGCTTCGCCGTCGGCACCGTCTCCGGCCTCGCCACGGGTGTTTTCCTGGGCTGGTACCGGCAGGTCGGCTACTGGGTCTTCCCCACCGTGAAGATCATGAGCGTGATCCCCGCCACGGCCTGGATACCTATCGCCATGATCCTCTTTCCCTCAAGCTTCGGCGCGGAGGTTTTTCTCATCGTCTTGGCCGTCTGGTCGCCCGTGGCCTTCATGACCGCGACCGGAATAGCCGGGGTGCCGAAGGCCCATATCGAGGCCGCTCTCACCCTCGGGGCGGACGAGCGCTTTCTCCTCTTCCGCGTGGCCGTGCCGGGGGCTATGCCCTCGATCTTCATCGGAATCTACACTGCCACCGGACTCTCCTTCGCGACGCTCGTCATCTCGGAGATGCTCGGGGCAAAGGCAGGCCTGGGATGGTACATAAATTGGGCGAAGAGCTGGTCGAACTACGCGGCGGTTTACGCCTCGATCGTCATCATGGCGATTCTTTTTTCCATCGTGATGGGTCTGGTCTTCAGGCTCCGCGACCGCGCCCTCGTGTGGCAGAAGGGACTGCTCAAATGAGCGACGCCGTAGCCATCGCGGGCTCCGAAGGCGCTATCGTGGCCCGTTCCATAGACCGGACCTATATCGACGCCTACGGGAACCAAGTCGAGGCCCTGCGCGGCGTCGACCTCGATGTCGCGCCCGGCGAGTTCGTCTCGCTGATCGGCCCCTCGGGCTGCGGCAAGACGACCCTGCTCAGGCTCATCGCAGGACTTGACCGGAGCCAAGGCGGAAGCATCTTCCTCGACGGCCGCGCAATAGAGGGGCCGAGCTACGAGCGGGGCCTCGTCTTCCAGCAGGCGAACCTTTTCCCTTGGGAGACCATCGCGGGCAACATCTCCGCGGGCCTCAAGGCGCGCGGCGTCTATCGTGAGAAGCGCGCCCTCGTCCAGCGCTACGTCGACATGACCGGGCTCAGGGGCTTCGAGAAGACCTACCCGCACCAGGTCTCCGGCGGCATGGCTCAGCGCGCCTCCCTCGCCCGCGCCCTCATCAACGATCCCAAGGTGCTCCTCCTCGACGAGCCCCTCGGGGCCCTCGACGCGTTTACGCGCATGGACCTCCAGGACAAGATACTCGAGCTCTGGAAGCAGAGGGGGACTACGACTATCCTCGTCACGCACGATGTCGACGAGGCCGTCTACCTATCGGACCGGATCGTCATCATGACGCCGAGGCCGGGGCGCATCGAGGAAGTTCTGGACGTGACGCTCCCTAGACCTCGGTCCAGGGGCGACTGCGGCTTCCTCGAGCTGCGCACCCTCATCCTCGAGAAACTGCATTTCGTGAGCCGCAAGAAAGAGCCGGAGTACTTCCTATGACACCGCGTCGGACCGTCCAAAGGATCGGCAGGCTACTATTTTAGGCACTTGGGGCACGAGAAAGCGTCACCACAAAAGACGCTCCGCCGAGCGGCGAATCTTCGATGCGGATACTTCCGCCATGCGCCTTGACGATCTCATAAGCTATCGAGAGACCGAGTCCCCTCCCGCCTGAGTCCTGGGCCCGGGACTTGTCCATGCGGTAGAAACGCTCGAACACTTTCTCGCGTTCGGAGGCGGGGATTCCCGGCCCGGAGTCGTCGACCGATATCAGGACCGAAGGCCCCTCGCGACGAACCGTAAGGTCTACTTTGCCACCTCGAGGGCTGTACTTAATCGCGTTTTCTATCAGGTTGTAGAGGACCTCGTCGAAGCGTAAGGCATCGACGCGTACCGCGAGTGCTCCCGCGCCTCGATCCGCGACTTCGATCTTGATATCCTTTTCTCCGGACGATGTCTTAAAAAGATTAGCCGCCTTCTCCAAGGCAGGAAGGACGTCGATGTCGTCGAGGGACAGCTTGAGTTCGCCCGAGTCGATGAGCTCGAGCTCGCGGAGCATCTCGATGAGCCTGGATAGGCGCATAGTCTCGTCGTAGACGCTCCTGATCGTGTTCAGGTCCATCGGGAAGACGCCGTCGATCATCGCTTCGAGCGAGCCGCGGATGAGCGTGACCGGAGTTCTGAGCTCATGCGCCGAGTCGGCGATGATCCTACGCTTAGCCTCGTCGAGCCGCCGGAGTTCTCCGGTCATCGCATTAAACGAGACAGCGAGGCTCGAAACCTCGTCTTTCCCGCTCACCGGCACGATCACGGAAAAGTCCCCTCCAGCAATCTTCTTGACTGCGTCGTCGAGGGCAGCCAAGGGCCGCGTGATCTGAATCGAAAGCACGAGACCGAAAAGCGTCGCGATCGCGGTCGATACGAGGATCGCGATCGTCAATGATCGCACGAGTTGGGCGAGAAATTGCTCATTGGCGCCGGTGAACGTCGAATCGACCATCGAGCCTACGAGCACAGTCCCGATCCTCTTGAAATCCGACATGATCGGAACGCCCTGGGCGAGGTGCATCGCAGGATGCGTCGTTCCGAGGAGCTTGCCCGAGGTGTCGGCGACTATGGACCCATGGGAATCCGCAACGGTGATCCGATCCGACAGCAAAGCGCTGATCGCCCCGTAGGTATGCAAGAAGGAAGGCATTTCCGACAGGAACGCCTGTAAGCCCTCCCAGCCGGAATGCTCGACGTAATACTCCCCGAGGATGCCCGCGTAGACCTTCGCCTTATCGGCATCGCCCGAGAAGACGAAGGTTCGAAACTGCGATTCCGTCGCCCGCTTGACCATCACGAAGGTCGTGAGTCCCCCCGCGCAGACGACGATCGCAAAGAAGAGGAGGAGACGTTGTTTGATGTTCATGCAGTAGGTTCTATAAGCTTGTAGCCCACGCCCCGCACCGTCCCGATGTACTTAGGCATCTCCGTATCGTCCCCCAGGGCCTTGCGCAGGTTCTTAATGTGCACGTCGAGGGTCCGCTCATAGCCTTCGTACTCGATCCCGGCCGCGCCCTCGAGTATCTCAATGCGGGAGTACACCCTGCCCGGCTGCTTCATGAGGAATGCGAGAATGTTGAATTGGACGGTCGTCAACTCGATGGGCCTCTCTCCGCAGTGCACTGTCCGCTTCGCAGTATCAACTTCAATATCGCCGCAGATCAGAACTTCGCTCGAAGCATCAGTGGAAGGCAGCGGCATTGGAGGGGTGGAGGTTCTGCGGAGGACTGCCTTTACACGGGACATAAGCTCCCGCGGACTAAAAGGCTTGGTGACGTAATCGTCGCCGCCCAACTCTAGCCCAAGGATCTTGTCGATCTCCTCCGCCCGCGCGCTCAAGAATATGATCGGAGCGTTCGAGGTTTTGCGGATCTCCCGCGCGACCTCGAGCCCGTCCTTGCCGGGCATATTTATATCGAGGATGATGCATTCCGGCGAGTCAGAGGCGAATTTCGACAGGGCTTCTTCGCCTCCGAAGGCGAGGATCGACTCGTAGCCGGAAGCTTCGAGGTAGCTTCCGACCATCTTCGCGATCTTCTCTTCATCATCGACCACAAGCACCTTCGGCGGCATCATGCGCTCCTACTCCAGGAGGGTACTTCCGCGGGAACCGCAAAGCAAGCTCCAGGCAAAGACGCCCCGCCTCCCTTAGTTGTTTGCGTACGGCTTGAAGCGCCGCAATCTGAGAGCGTTCGTGAGCACCGACACCGAGCTGAGCGACATGGCCGCCGCCGCGAGGATCGGATTCAAAAGCGGCCCGCCAAAGGCGTACAGGACGCCGGCAGCGACCGGGATACCCAGGATGTTGTAGCCGAAGGCCCAGAAGAGGTTCTGCTTGATGTTGCGGATAACCTTCTTCGAAAGCTTGATGGCCGTGGGCACGTCCATGAGGTCGCTTCTTATGAGGACGATGTCCGCGCTCTCCATCGCCACGTCGGTGCCCGAGCCGATCGCGATACCGATGTCGGCCTGAGCGAGGGCGGGGGCGTCGTTTATGCCATCGCCTACCATGGCGACCACACGACCTTCTGCTTGGAGCTTCTTCACCTCTTCGGCCTTGTCCTGGGGCAACACCTCGGCGAGGACCGTGTCGATGCCCACGGTTCGAGCGATGGCCTCGGCGGTCTTGCGCAAGTCACCCGTGATCATGGCGACCTTGATTCCCATGCCGTGGAGGGCTTCTATGGCTTTTGCGCTCGAAGGCTTCACGACGTCGGCTACGGCGATGATGCCCGCATAGGCGCCGTCGATCGCGATGTACATGGGCGTCTTACCCTCGCCGGCGAGCCTATCCGCTATCCCGAAGGCACTGTCGAAATCGATGTGGTTGGCCGCAAGGAGCTTGGCGTTCCCAGCCAGCACAGACTTGCCTCCTATGCTCGCCTTGATACCGAAGCCGGGCACCGCCTCGAAGTCGGCGACGGGCAGAATGGGGACTTTCCGCTCTTCGGCAGCGCGGACGATGGCTTCGCCCAGCGGGTGCTCCGAGGCCTTCTCGGCGGAGGCCGCGAGGGAGAGAAGCTCCTCCTCGCTGAAGCCCGAGGCGGAAACTATGTCCGTCGTCTCGGGCCGTCCCTTCGTGAGAGTGCCCGTCTTGTCGAAGACAATCGTGTTCACCTTGTGGGCTGTCTCGAGGGCGACGCCGGACTTGATAAGTACGCCGTTCTCGGCGCCGCGCCCCGTGCCGACCATGATCGCCGTTGGAGTCGCGAGGCCGAGGGCGCAGGGGCAGGCGATCGTGAGCACCGCCACGAAGACAGTGAGCGCGAAGACGGCGTCATGCCCGAGGAGGAGCCAGATGCCCGCGGATACGAGAGCGATGGCGAAGACCGCCGGCACGAAGTAGCCGGACACGACGTCCGCCATCTGCGCGATAGGCGCCTTCGAGCCCTGGGCGTCCTCGACGAGCTTTATGATATGCGCGAGGACCGTGTCCGAGCCGACTTTGGTCGCCTTGAACCGGATCGAGCCGTTCTTGTTGACGCTCGCGCCGATGACTTTGTCGCCGACCGACTTCTCCACCGGGATGCTCTCGCCTGTCAGCATGGACTCGTCCACCGAAGTCCTGCCCGAGACAATCTCACCATCCACAGGGATACGCTCTCCGGGCTTCACGAGGAGGATGTCGCCCTCCTCCACTTCCTCGATGGGCAGCTCGATCTCGGCTCCGTTTTGTATCACGGTCGCCGTCTTGGGCTGGAGGCCCATGAGCTTCTTGATCGAATCGGAGGTTCGTCCCTTAGACACTGCCTCCAGGGACTTCCCTAGGAGAATGAGGGTGATGATGACGCCGGCAGTCTCGAAGTAGAGATTGTTGACCGCCTTGAAGTTTCCCTCCGCTATCCCGAGGACTGAATACAGGCTGTAGAGGATCGCGGCGCTCGTGCCCATCGCAATGAGGCTGTCCATGTTCGGGGCCCGCCGCCAGATCGCGGAGAAGCCCACGACATAGAATCGATGTCCGGCCGCGATGACCGGGATCACGAGGGCTATCTCGAGGAGGGCGTAGCGCAGGGGATAGTTCATCGCGTCGATCGCCGCCGGCAAGGGGAGCCTGAGCATGGCGCCCATCGCGATATACAAAAGAGGAATGGAGAAGGTCGCCGAAACGGCGAACTTGGTCCACAAGGTCCTGATCTCCCGCTCCTTGGCGGCCTTGTGCTCGTCAACCGCCTTCGCTCCCTCAAGGGCGAGTGGAGTGTAGCCGGCCTTGACTATCGCCTGCTTGATCTCCGATATCCTGGCGACAGAAGGATCGTACTTGACCGCGGCCTTCTCAGTGGCGAAGTTCACCGAGACCGAGGATACGCCGCTCACCTTGCCCACGGCGCGTTCGATCGCTTTCGCGCATGCGGCACAGCTCATGCCCCCGACGGGGATCGTCACTTCCTTGTCCATTATTCCCTCCCTATCGCGATTCGATTTTCGTTTCCATGAATGACGGCTAACGAGCGCAGCAACCGCCAGCGCCTCCGCTCGACGAGGAAGCCCGATATGCGGCGACCTCAGCCTTCACCTTCTTGACGTCGACCTTCGAGAGATCGTCCACCGTCTTCACGTAGCCGTGGAGCATTCCCATCCAGCACTGGAAGGTGAAGTCTTGCGTGATCGGGAGCGGGGGCGTCTCGAGCTGACCTTTCGAAAGGTCGAGTCCCCCGTTGTATTCCGGGAACATCACGACGTTGTTGCAGGAGGTCAATTGCGAGGCATTGAACTTGATCACCGCTTTCATGCCCTTCTGGAGTACGATAGCGGCAGGCGTATAGCCACGGTTGTCTACGGTGATCGTGATCTCCTGGATGCCATCCTTGACGACCGGCATGCCGATGATATCCGCGGGGACGGTGGCGACCGAGGCGCCGGAGATTTCCTTGACGACGCTGATGCGGCTCGAGATCATGCCCATCCAGCAGGTATAGGCGATCGTACCGATTTTCTTCGGCGTGAACTGCACTAGGTTGTCGCCGGCTACAAGAGTCTTGGAGATCCCATAAGCGGGAATCGTGACGGGATTGTTGCAGCCATTGAGCTCGTCCTCGGTGACCCGGATCGTCCACTTCACGGGGACGCCTGCCTGGACGGTGAAAGGCACGTAGTAGCCGTTCTTGAATTCTGTGGTCACCGTCTGCACGCCATCCTCGAGCTTCGCGACGATGCCGTCCGATGCAGACACTGGGACGACCGTCGCGGCGCTCGCGATGGCGGCTCCGCCTCTCGAACCGAATGAGGGGAGCGCGATGCCGGCCAGTGAGGCTGCACGAGAGAAGGTGACGACGCCGAGGAACATCACAAGGACCGCGCTCGCCTTGACCATGACAGGCAGGAAGCGCCTGGGAAGCATGGTGGCCGCGAGGCCGAAGCCGAGCATGAGCGGCACGGTTCCGATGGAGAAGATAAACATGGAGAGGGCTCCGGCGAGGAGGCTCCCCGTCCCGAGGGCGTAGAGCTGCATGGTCTGCAGGGGGCCGCAGGGCATGAGGCCGTTGAGGAGGCCGACAGCGAAAGGTCCCCGCCCGGCAGCGGAGCGCCTGGCGCCATCTATCAGCGGGTGCGAGGCCTTGGGCAGCGCAGGGACTAGCCCGAGCATTTTGAGGCCGAGATAGAGCATGAAGAGACCCGCCGCTCCGGCGATCGCGCCCTTGACGGTCGGCGAAAAGTTGAAGGCAGAGCCAAGGGCTCCGACGATGCCGCCGATGACCGTATAGGAGATCACCCGTCCGCCATTGTACAGAAGACCGGGCATCAGCCTATCCAGATTGCCGCGAGTCAGGGCCGCATTAGGGGCCGCAGTCGCCTTTATGCTCTGTGACAGCGAGATGCCGCCGCACATGGCGACACAGTGCACCGAGGTTAGGAGGCCGACGACGAAGAGCATGCCATAGCCGATCGAGGCGTCGACCTTGGGGAGAGCGTTGAAAAGCCCCGCGGAGCTGGCGATCATATACCCGGCCGCAAGGACTAGCCCTATTCCCAAAGCAATAAGCGTACTCGCATTCCGCTTATCCTTGACGGTGTATCCAGCCTTCTCGATGGCCGCTTGGGCCGCTTCGGGCGAGCTCTGGCTATCGTCATATTCGAAGATGACCTCCCCGCCGCGCATGCTTGCTTTGGCGCGCAGGGCTCCGGGAATCGCCAAGAGAACTCTCTCTATCCTCGCCTCGCAGGATGAACAGGTCATTCCCTCCACACACATCGTCACTGTTTTGTTCCCCATCGGATGGCCCTCCTCTTCGATACGAACCAAGGCGGCCCGCAGAAGACATGGAGAATCTAGCAGCTGTGTATGAATGCAGTATGAATGGGGTCTATTTCTTCTATATCGAATACTATTGTACCACAATGTGGTGATTTGTATATTGACATGCTTCTAACGGCCATGCTTTAGTCTTTTATAAACAGGATCAAAATGATCCAAATTAACTTAAATGATGCCAAGCACCGCATCGAGGAGAAGACATATGGCTAAGAAAAAGGCTCTTGTTCAATTCTTCTTTCTGCTGTTTACTGCGGTCGCTCTCGCTGCCGCTCCTTCCATTAAGAATGGCGGCTCGATTGTTGTCGCGGTCGCCACAGAGCCCGACCATCTCGATCCCTATCAGGCCACGGCGGCCGATACTCGGGCTATTCTCTTTAATATCTTCGAAGGACTCGTGAAGCCCGACGCCGACGGTAACCTCGTGCCAGCCGTGGCGGCCAGTTTGCCTACCATCTCCTCGGATTTCACGACCTATACCTTTACGGTCCGAAAGGGTATCAAGTTCCACAACGGCAAGGCGGTGACCGCCGCCGATGTGAAATACTCGCTCGAGACCGCCGCTTCGACCAAGTTTCCTGGGCTCTCGGCTATCAAGTCTGTCGAGGCCGTGGGCGCGGACAAGGTGAAGATCACGCTCACCGCGCCCGAGTCCGACTTCCTGCCCTACTTGACCGTAGCCATAGTTCCCGCGCTCTACGCCGACGAAAACACGGCTCCGATCGGCACCGGCCCTTTCGCCTTCGACTCCTTCACGCCTCAGGTCCAGCTTGTGCTTAAGAAGAACGCCTCGTATTGGCAGAAGGACCTGCCCCGTCTCGATAAGGTCACGTTCAAGCTCGAGTCGGACTCGAACGCCTCCATCCTCGACCTCCAGGCGGGCAGCGTCGACTTCGCGAGCATCGCGGACAACGCGGTAGCCCAGCAACTCAAGGGGAGTTATGCGATACAGGCAAGCAACTCAAACGCGGTTCAGCAGCTCGACCTTAATCAGTCCTTCAAGCCCTTCGCGGACGCACGCGTGCGCAAGGCCCTCAGCTACGCCATCGACCCCGACGAGATAATCAACACGGTCAACTTCGGCGTGGGCACTCGCGTCGGCAGCCCCGTCATTCCCGGCCTCAAGGCCTTCTACGATTCGAACCTGACCTACGCTTATAAAAAGGACCTAGACAAGGCTAAGAAGCTTCTCGCCGACGCAGGCTACGCGAGCGGCCTCAAATTCACCATCACCGTGCCTTCCAATTACAAGGTACATGTCGATACGGCCCAGGTCATCGTCGCCGAGCTCCAGGCGATCGGCGTCCAGGCGGACATCGATCAGGTCGACTGGCCCACGTGGATAAGCAAAGTTTACCAAGGCAAGGACTACCAGGCGACTATCATCTCCGTCGACGGCGCAAACCTATCGCCCAAGAGCTTCCTCGGCCGCTACGTGACCGGTGATTCGGGCAACTTCTTCAACTATAGCAACAAGGATTTTGACGCGCTCTTCGCTCAGGCGGGCAAGGAGCCCGACGCCAAGAAGCGGATCGAGCTGTATAAGAAGGCGCAACGCCTTCTCTCCTCTGACGCCGCCAACGTCTACATCCAAGACATCGCCGGAATCAATGTCCTCAAGCGAGGACTGAGCGGCTACACGAACTATCCGCTCTTCGTCACCGATGTCTCGACGATCTACTACGCCAAGTAAGGAAGGGCTCGCGTAAGGTGCGATACCTCGTCCGGAGGCTCCTCACCCTGGTCCTCACGCTGCTTTTGGTATCGCTCCTTACGTTCGGCGCATTCAACGTCATTCCCGGCGATCCGGTCTCCCTCATCCTGGGCACCGAGGCGAGAGCGGATCGCGTGGCGGTGCTGCGCTCGCATCTGGGGCTCGACATGCGCCCAGGTCAGCGCTATCTGTCCTGGCTTTCCGGTTTTGCGAGGGGCGATTTCGGCACTTCGATCAAGTACTCGACGCCCGTGCGCGGTCTCATCGCAGCGCGCCTGCCCGTCACTCTTTTCCTCGCGCTCCTATCCCTCGTGTTGACCGCCGCCGTCTCGATCCCTCTCGGTGTCTATTGTGCCCGGAAGCATGGCTCGATCCAGGACCGGGCGATAGGGGCCACGATGATGGCCGTCCTCTCCATGCCCAATTTTTTCCTCGGCGTCGTCTTCGTCTGGCTCTTCGGCCTCGTGCTCAAGCTATTCACCCCCGGAGGCTATGTCGACTACCAGGCGGACTTCCCTCGTTTCATTGGCTATATTTTATTTCCTGCCCTCGCCATCGCCCTGCCAAACTCCGCGGTCGTGGTGAAGTTTCTGCGGGGCTCGGCGATCGGCGAACTGCGCTCGGACTACGTGCGGACGGCGAGAGCGAAGGGGGCCTCGGAAGATCGCGTGCTCTACGGCCACGTCCTCAAGAACGCAATAATCCCTGTCATCGCCCTCTTCGGGATGATCGTAGCAGAGATATTCTCGGGCAGTATCATCATCGAACAGGTCTTCTCGATTCCCGGTGTCGGTCGGCTCCTCATCTCTTCCATCACCTCACGCGACTTTCCCTTGGTGGAGACTCTTGTCATGTACATCGCCCTCATCGTCGTGCTAGCGAACCTCGCCGTCGACATCGCCATCCAGTTCATCGACCCGAGGATCAAGGTCCGATGAAGACCGGAATCCCCCACGACCGCGACCTGCGCGCGGGTCTCACCATTGTCGCCCTCGTGGCGTTCTCCGCGCTGGCGAGCCTCGTCTTCACGCCCTTCGATCCGAACGCGATGGATGCTGCACATCGTTTCGCCCTTCCCGGATGGCCGCACCTGCTCGGGACCGACAACTTCGGGCGCGACATCCTTTCCCGCCTCGCGGTCGGCGCCCGATTTTCGCTCATAGTGTCGCTCTCCACGGTGACGATAGGGACGGTCTTCGGCGTTCTCCTCGGAATGCCCGCCGGGTATTTCGGGGGCGTCGTCGACGAGGTGATCATGCGTCTTGTCGATGCGCTCACTTCCTTTCCCGGCATACTTCTCGCCCTCGTCGCGGTCACCGTCCTGCCGAGCGGACGCTACACGATTGTCGCCGCGCTAGGCGTCCTCTTCGTCCCGAGCTTCACGCGCATCGCGCGCTCGGGGACGCTGCAGTTTAAAGACAGCGAGTTCGCCGCGAGCGCGCGTGCCTTCGGCGCCTCGAGCTTCCGTGTCATGTTCGTCCACATCCTGCCCAACATCTACCCGCAGCTTTTGTCCGCCATCGTCGTCGGGTTGTCGAACGCGATACTCGCCGAGTCGGGCATGAGCTACCTCGGCCTTGGAATACAGCCTCCCGCGCCGAGCTGGGGGCGGATGCTCGCCGAGGCGCAAGCCTTTCTCTTCAACGCACCTTGGGGAGCGATCGCTCCGGGACTCGCGATCATGATTGCCGTCCTCGGCTTCAATCGCCTGGGCGAGGGGCTGCGCAAGGAGCTCGGACTGTGAGCCAAGTGCTAAGCGATACCATCCTGAGAATACTCGACCTCAGACTCAGCATTCGGAGGCGAGACGGCCTCTTCCACGCGGTCGAGGGGCTGTCGCTACGCGTGGGCCGAGGCGAGATACTTGGCCTCGTTGGCGAGTCGGGCTGCGGTAAGAGCCTGACAGCCCTGTCTGTCCCGGCCCTCCTCCCCGATGGAGTCGAGCGCTCAGGCGGCAAGATCATCTTCGATGGCCGCGATCTCTTCGAGCTCGGAACCGACGAGCTGCGCTCTATCAGGGGCGGCAGGATCGGCATGGTATTTCAAGAGCCTATGACCTCCCTAAACCCGCTTCAGAGGATCGGCGAGCAAATCGAGGAAAGCTTCGAGTTGCACTGCGGCCTGACGCGCGCCCAGCGGCGCGAAGCCTGCGTCGACATTATCGGGAAGGTCGGCATACCCAAGCCCGGCCTCTCCGCCGAGGAGGCCGCGAACTACTACCCGCACCAGCTCTCCGGCGGACTCCGGCAGAGGGTCATGATCGCGATAGCCCTCGCGTGCAAGCCCCAGCTCATCATAGCGGACGAGCCGACGACCGCCCTCGACGTGACCATCCAGGCCCAGATACTCGATCTCCTGCGCTCGATCAACGCCGATTACGGCTGTGCCATTCTCTTTATTTCCCACGATCTGGGCGTCGTGAACGAGTTGTGCGACAGAGTTGCGGTCATGTACGCAGGCAGGATCGTGGAGGAGGGGAGCGTAAGCAATGTCCTAATCCATCCAGTCCACGAGTATACGAAGGGGCTCATGGGGTCGCTGCCAGGCCGCGCGCGCAAGGGCCAGCGGCTCGCCTCGATTCCAGGCCGCGTCCCGCCGCCCGGGCAGCGCGGCTCGGGCTGCGCCTTCGCGCCGCGTTGCGCGAGGGCGCAGAACGAGTGTTTCCTCGCCCTTCCTCCGAAGGTCGAGCTCGGCCCGAACCATGCGGTCTGGTGCTTCCTCGCAGACGTCGAAAGCGAGATGGAATATGTTCGAATCTGAGTACACGCTCGAGTTCCGTGGAGTCTCGAAGGTATATAGGACGCCGCGAGCGAGTCTCTTCGCGCGCGGTGGCTCATTCAAGGCGGTCGACGACGTGTCCTTCGCGATACGCAGGGGAGAGGTTTTCGGCCTCGTGGGCGAGTCCGGCTGCGGCAAGTCGACCCTCGGACGCATCGCGACGAACCTGATCGGCGACAGCGAGGGGCTGACTCTCGTCGACGGGCTCGAGGCGAGGAGGCGCAATGACCTGAGCGCCCATGTCCAGATCGTGTTCCAGGATCCCTTGAGCTCGCTCAACCCGAAGAAGAGAATCGGCTGGATCCTCGAGGAGCCTCTGCGCATTCATAAGATCGGCGACCGGGAGTCGCAGGCGCGGGCGGCCAACGCCATGCTCGAAAAGGTGGGATTGGGCAGCTCCTATCGCAAGGTTTTTCCACGCGAGCTCTCGGGCGGGCAGCGCCAGCGGGTTAGCATAGGGGCCGCCCTTATGCTCAGGCCTTCTCTCGTCGTCGCCGATGAACCCGTGTCCGCCCTCGACGTGTCCGTCCAGGCCCAGATACTCAACCTCCTCTCCGACCTTCGCGACGAGCTCGGCCTATCCTATCTGTTCATTTCGCACAACCTCGACGTCGTGCGCTATCTATGCGACCGCGTAGCGGTCATGTTCGCGGGCAAGATAGTCGAGCTCGGGGAGGCCGAGGGCGTTTACTCCTCGCCAGAGCACCCCTACACGAGGCAGCTCATCGCGGCCCTGCCCAAATTGACGCCGCGATCACGCTCTTCGCCTAAAGATCGTCGCAAGCCCGCGAAGACGGTTCCGGCCGATCCCTTGACGACTGGCCGGCCGGTATTGCGCGATGCCTCCACTCGCGGCTGCGGCTTTTACGCGCGTTGTCCGGTTGCCAGTGGCATCTGCGCCGACCGCATGCCAGCCCTCGCGGAACAGCCCGGAGGCGAAGGTCGTTTCGTCCGCTGCCACTTCGCATAACGCGCTATGCGAAAGCCTTCGCTATCGCCTGGTCCAGGTCCGCGATG
>Ga0326727_10017368_pt1 | contig 14952 bp, 15 predicted proteins | sample MB2enrmetagenome_FD_207643 | JGI IMG/M metagenome (GOLD analysis project Ga0326727, IMG submission 207643) | Lab enriched peat soil microbial communities from McLean, Ithaca, NY, United States - MB29MY | ecosystem: Environmental > Terrestrial > Soil > Wetlands > Peat | place: USA: New York... | reverse complement strand
CATTGCACGGGGGTGCTGTTTCAAGGATAGTCCCTCGCACGCGACGTGTTGTGACCGGCGAAGGGCAAGACGCAAAGTTCACGCAGGGGTTTGATTGCGCAGCCGGCACAGCGCCCATCGCGCGGCGACGCGCAAGCCCTCGTCGCTGGCCACGGCCCACTCTTCGAGCTTTGCCGCAAACTGGGCAAGTCCGCTGTTGCCCATCGCAATCGCCACGTTGCGGCGCAAGCCCCAGAATCCCGCCCTCCGCACCGGCGAGCCGTTAAACTCGCGCTCGAAAGACTTCTCGTCGAGCGACGCCAGCCAATCGAGTGCGGGATGGATCAGTTCCGTGCGCGGCTCCAGCTCCGGATCGACGCGGATCGGCGGGTGCCCCATCCTTTCCGCGCTGTTTGCGGAAAGGGTGGGAGAGCATGCATTCGTCATGCCGCCCTGCGCCTTTCGATTCCACGGGCACACATCCTGGCAAATGTCGCAACCGAAAACCTGGCGGCCGATGCCCGTCATCAGCTCCTCGGAAATCGGCCCCTTGTGCTCGATGGTCAGGTAGGAGATGCACCGCGTGGCGTCCATCTCGTAGGGCACATCGAGCGCATGCGTCGGGCAGGCCTCAATGCAGCGCCTGCAGGTGCCACAACGATCCGCAACGAGCATTGGCGCGGCTGGCTCGCTCCCTGCCGGGGTCCCCGGCGGGCGATTTGTGCCCGCTGGGGTGGCTTGCTCCCTTGCTCCCTTCTTCACGTCGAGCGACGTCAACAGCACCGCCAGAAATCCCCACGAGCCCAGCTCAGGGTGAATCAGGCACGTATTTTTGCCCGCCCATCCCAGCCCGGCCGCCACGGCCAACGCGCGTTCCACTACTGGGCCAGTGTCCACGTAGCAGCGCGACTCGAACTCGCCCCACTCCGCGTGTAGTCGCGCCTCCACATCGCGCAGCCGCTTGAGCAGCACTTTGTGATAATCGCTCGGCCGCCGCTCGTCCTTCGCGTCTGCGCGGCTTGTCCACGCATACCGCGCAATCCATCCGCTCTGCGGGTCTCGTGTCTCCGTTGAGAGCGGTGCGTCTGGGTAGAGGTAGCTGGCAAAGCAGACCAGCGCCGAGCGGGCCCAGGGGAAGGGAACGCGCACGCGCTCCCGCGTCAGTCTCCCGTCTTCGCCGGTCCGCTTGAGATACTGCATGGTTCCCGCGCGCCCCGAGCCCACCCACGCGGCAAACCGCCCTGCATCGCGCTCCTCGGCCGCATAGGGAATCGCCACCAGCCCGGCCTCGGTAAACCCTGCAGCCAGAGCCACTTCGCGCGCCGCATCCCGCGCGAGTGTACGGCCGCCTTCCGCTGCCGGCGCGTCCATGGAACCGGAATGTGCTTCTTCGCGTATCAACAGATGAACCGCTCGATTCTCGCCATTTGGCCCTTGCGATTTCAGCATATCGCTCGCGCGGGCATTGAAACGTGCCTCAAGCGGCCGCGGTTGCGAACGGTTCCCCAACGGAGGTTCCATGACCACCAAGGATTTTTGCAGGATTGTTCCGTATTTTGCTCTGCCGGAACTCACCGAACTGGTGCGCGGCAACGAACAGCAATTCCTCGAGCGTCTTCAGCCGCTGGTACGCCGGCAACACGTCACGCTCGATCTTGAAGATATCGAGCGCATCGACGCCGCCGGCCTCGCCGCGCTCATCACGCTCTATTGCGACGCCTGCCAGGCAGGCTATCGGTTCGCCATCGCGAATCCCTCGCCGCATGTCCGGCAAATTCTTGCTCTCGTCGGGCTCGACGCACTCCTTATGTCCCAAAATACGGAGGAAATTTCCTATCCCAGGACGAAGTTTCAGGAAACCGCGGCCTGATTTCCTCGAATTCTTGCCGGAAATAGCGCCGAACCGTCGGATACGTATCAAGCTGCAATACTGCGTACCTCTACCTAGAACAGCCATCCCCGCGTCCTCGCATCCCCTGTGACCCGTGGCACAGGCAACCTTAACACCCAGACGATATTCCTGGTTACGACATTACCCGCTTGGCGCAGTTCCATTTTTTTGAGGGGCCTCGCTCGCTCAGCCTGTTTGCCGCTTCCAGTTGGCGCGCTGGGCCTCCGTTCCGTTACCCTTTCATATGGACCGCGAGGCGGAATCCTACGATGGAGATTTGATCCGATGACTCAAGCTGTTTTGGAGCAATCACTCGCCGAGGCGAGCTCAACCTCAACTGAACGCTATGTATATTTCTTTGGCGGCGGCAAGGCCGACGGCAACGGAAAAATGAAGGACGTGCTGGGCGGCAAGGGAGCTGGCCTGGCCGAGATGACCAACGCGGGTCTGCCGGTCCCTCCCGGATTCACCATCCAGACTGAGGCCTGTCGCGAATACATGCGCGGCAAGCTGAGCCTCAGGATTGACGAAGAGATGCTCGCGGCGCTCGAGAAGCTCGAGAAGCTGCAGGGCCAGAAGCTGGGCGCGGGCGACAATCCGCTGCTGGTTTCGGTCCGCTCCGGCGCAAAATTCTCCATGCCCGGCATGATGGACACGATTTTGAATCTGGGCCTCAATGATAAGGCCGTCGAAGCTCTGGCCAAGCGCAGCAATAATCCCCGCTTTGCATACGACTCCTACCGCCGTCTCATCCAGATGTTCGGCGACGTGGTCCTCGACATTCCCAAGAAGAAGTTCGAGCATATTTTCGACAGCGTGAAGGCCGCCAAAAAGGTAAAGTTCGACTACGACCTCCAGCCCGATGCGCTGCAGAAGATCATTGCCGAATATAAAAAGCTGGTGAAAAAGGAGACGGGCAAGGACTTCCCGCAGGACCCGCTGGTGCAGTTGGTCGCGGCCCGCGATGCCGTCTTCCGCAGTTGGCAAAACGAGCGCGCCAAGACCTATCGCCGCATCAACCACATCGACGACTGGCTCGGCACCGCGGTCAACGTGCAGGCCATGGTCTTCGGCAACCTCGGCGAGAACTCCGGCACCGGCGTGGGCTTCACGCGCAATCCCGCCACCGGCGAGCACGTGTTCTTCGGCGAGTACCTGATGAACGCGCAGGGCGAGGACGTGGTTTCCGGCGTCCGCACGCCGCTCTCCATCAGCGAGCTCGAGAAGGCCATGCCCAAGGTCTACGAGCAGTTGAAGGACATCACGCGGCGCATGGAAAAGCACTACCGCGACATGCAGGATTTCGAGTTCACCATCCAGGATGGCAAGCTCTATATGCTGCAGACGCGCAACGGCAAACGCACCGGCTTGGCCGCGGTCCGCGTCGCCATCGACATGGTGCGCGAGGGCCTCATCACGCAGGAGGAAGCCATCTTCCGCGTCGAGCCCAACCAGCTTTACGACTTCCTGGTTCCGCGCCTCGTGGAAAAGGGCGAGAAGGTCGAAGTGCTCGCCACCGGTCTGCCGGCTTCGCCCGGCGCGGCCGTCGGCCAGATTGTTTTCACCGCCGAAGATGCCGTGAAGCAGCACCAGAAAGGCTGGAAGTCCGTGATTCTGGTTCGCGGCGAGACCACCCCTGAGGACATCGCCGGCATGGAAGTTGCCGACGGCATCCTGACCTCGCGCGGTGGCATGACCTCGCACGCCGCCGTCGTCACCCGCGGCATGGGCAAGTGCTGCGTGGCCGGCGCGGGCGACTGCGTGGTCGACGAAGCCAAAAAAGAGCTGCGCGTGAAGGGCAAGACCTTCAAGCACGGCGATTACATCTCCCTCGATGGCACCACTGGCCGCGTCATCGCCGGCCAGCTCAAGACGCTCGACGCCCAGCCTGACGATCCCGATCTCGTCAAGTTCATGAGCTGGGTCGATCCGGTCCGGCGGCTGCACGTGCACGCCAACGCCGACATTCCCCGCGACGCCAAAAACGCGCGCGCATTCGGCGCCGAGGGCATCGGCCTCTGCCGCACCGAGCATATGTTCTTTGCCGAAGACCGCATTGAGCACATGCGCGCCATGATCCTGGCCGACAACGAGAAGGATCGCCGCGCGGCGCTGAAGAAGCTGCTGCCCATGCAGCGGGCCGACTTTGCGGGCCTCTTCAAGGCCATGGACTCGCTGCCGGTCACCATCCGCACCATCGATCCGCCGCTGCACGAGTTCCTGCCCAAGCGCGAGGACCTGCTGGTCGAAATCCAACACCTGGTTGACACCAAGCCGCGCTCGCCCAAGCTCAAGGAGCTGCGCACGCTGCTGGCGCGCGTTGAAGAACTGCACGAGCAGAACCCCATGCTCGGGCTGCGTGGATGCCGCCTCGGCATCACCTTCCCCGAGATCACTGAGATGCAGGCCCGTGCCATCATCGAGGCCGCGGTTTCGGTGAGGTTGAAGGGTGGCAATCCGCATCCCGAGATCATGATTCCGCTGGTCGGCTCTATCGAGGAAATGCGCAACCAGGCCGCCATCGTTCGCCGCGTGGCCGAAGAGGTCTTCGCGGAGAAGGGCGTCAAGGTGGATTACAAGGTCGGCACCATGATCGAGATTCCTCGTGGAGCCCTCACCGCCGATCAGATCGCCGAAGAGGCCGAGTTCTTCTCCTTCGGCACCAACGACCTGACGCAGACCACCTTCGGCATCTCGCGCGACGACATCAACAACTTCCTGCCCGCGTATCTCAAGGCCGGCATCTTCAAGCAGGACCCGTTCGCCACCCTCGACCAGGTGGGCGTGGGCCAGCTGGTGAAGGGCGCCGTGGCCAAGGGACGCAACACGCGGCCCGACCTGACCATCGGTATCTGCGGCGAGCATGGCGGCGATCCTGAGTCCGTCAAGTTCTGCCACAAGATCGGCCTCAACTACGTCTCCTGCTCGCCCTTCCGCCTGCTTACGGCGCGTCTCGCTGCCGCGCAGGCTGCTCTTGAAGAGAAGACGGGAGCAAGCCACACCAACAAGTAGCCTCGTTCTGGGCCAATCCAAGGGCGCAGCCAATCGGCTGCGCCTTTGGTTTTTTAGGCACTTCTTCAAGCATCGATGCGCGTTGCCCCATCCTTTCGTCTGCGATAGCGGACGAAAGGATGGGACTGGGCACGCTTTCACAGACAACCGCGTAAGCGGTTGTCATCCCGAGCGTAGCGAGGGATCTGCGGTTGCTTTTCTCGCCGTCCACCGGCGTACCATAGCCTCATGCACGAAGGCTCCTACTTTACTTACATCATGGCCAGCCGCAGCCACACGCTCTACATAGGAAACACCGGCGATCTCCTGAAACGCGTCTTCCAGCACAAATGGAAGGAGCACGGCGGGTTCACCGCGCGTTACAACTGCGACCGCCTGGTCTGGTTCGAGAGCCATCAGGATGTGCAGAAAGCAATCGCCCGAGAGAAAGAACTCAAAGGCTGGCGACGCTCGAAGAAGATCGCACTGATCGAATCTGTGAACCCAACCTGGGCCGATCTCAGCCGTGACTGGTACGACCTCGAGCCAGCCGACTACCGGCGAGCTCTGGACCGCATGGACGCCTGAGAAGCAACCGCAGATCCTTCGGCTACGCCTCAGGATGACAGCGCGGTATTGGGGTGAAAGACAGCGGCAATCTGCCGGGGAAGGCTGTCGTGTTTGTCGCCCCACAAACAACCGCGAAAGCGGTTGTCATCCCGAGCGACCGGGGCCCCCAGCGACAGGTCTTCGCCGCTGGGGTAGGGGGCCGAGGGATCTGCGGTTGCTTTTTGTTGTTGTTTGTATACAATATAAATGTGGAGCCTTGAAAATGGCCCTTAATAGCCCTCAGAACGAACAGCGCGACACGGTGGTTATCTCATTCCGCGCCCCCCGTACGCTGGTCACACAACTGGACGAGATTGCCCGCGGGGATCAACGCACCCGCGCCAACTTTATCGTTAATACACTGACGCGGGCGGCTACACTTGAGCCCGCCGTCAACACAATTGAACAAATTCTTCCACAACTCGTAGAACTCGACCAAAAGGCCCCAGACAGCATCCAGACGGAATACTATCGTGGCCTTATGAACGGTGCGCGTTGGATGCTCAGTGCGTTCTTCGGGGATAGAGCAATGCGCTGGGTCAATCAACAGGTGAAGCAACGCACACATCTACCGATGCCCCACGTCGTCGCAATTGCAGAGGATGGTAACCGCTATGGCTTCGACTCAGAAGCAGACAGTTAGTACAGAGCGGAAAGTAGTGACACATCTCCTTTCTCATGCTTTTCCAGAAACGATAGGAGGAACAAATGCGAAAGCCCAATCGTCGTATGGCCAGGACCGCTGCTCAACTGCTGCGCTCAGGTGCATCAAAGTGCAAACGGCTTGCTGGGCGTGTGCTGGGTGAACGTCGCGCACGGCGTAGCTGAGTTCCACAAGCCAGATTTTAGCTTGAAGACTAAGCCATAGAGAGGTAAGACACGGCGTGTGGATGCGGTGAACAATTCCTGCGAGTATTTCCGGCAGTTAACAACTTCGCGGTAATATGATGGCTCTCCGCTGTGTGATCAATGTGCTGGCGCACAGCTCGCAGCTGAACTAGAAAAGCTGGGTGCCCAGCTGGCTCTGCCTCTTCGACGATGAAAATAATACGGTCAGGGGTATTTGAACGCAAGGATTTTCGGACTTTTTCCAAGGCAGCGGAGCACCGAGAGGCAATCAGCGCATGGCGTTGTACACCGCATACTTTGACGAGAGCGGACACGAAAACGGGCCGATGTTTACTTTCGGCGGTCTGTCCTTGATGTAGAAGCCCCTGCAGCGTTCGAGGCGGAGTGGACTGCAGCGATTGACCCGCTCAGAGAATTGCACACAACCCCGTTCCTTGCAGGCGGCGAAGGTTTCAAGCAATGGAACAGCAAAGGGCTTGGTTGGAAGCAGGAAATATTGAGGCGAGCCGCAAGGGCGATTGCGAAGCATTCGTTTCAGACCTTCTCTACGACTCTGGACATGGATGATTTTTCCGCAATCAGCGCAGAACAAAGTTTTGATCTAAAAGTTGCGTACCCTTATGCATTCTGCGCCCGGTACAGCGTCGTTCAAGTTGGGCATTGGTCGGGGCGGAATAGCATCCCAGGCCGAGTGAAAATGGTTTTTGAAAATCGGAACAAAGAGGACAGGCTTGAAGTTGCTAGGGTCTTCGCGCGCGACCACCTAGAAGCCCCCGCTTTTGAAGGTAAGAATGTACTGCCTCTCCAAGCCGCAGACCTGATCGCAGTGATTTATGCACGGAGGAACATGAAGAAGGACAACTTCATGCAAGTACAACCTGCTTACGCCGAACTGAATCAGACGCTACACACAAACGACAATGTTGGCCGCTCCGGTTTGAGGGGTATTTGGAATCGCGTTAATCCGCTGATTATCGAAAGACCAACACCAGCCAGGGAGACGCCCGGCGCATATTTTGAAACCAATCTGACAGCCAAGCGCAAGCCCTTTCGATGAGCCGAACTCTGTTTTCAATTTCGGCGGGTGGCCCTGATCCCTCGTCCCTTTTCTTGAACCACAACGAGGGCACTCCGTGGTCCCGATTTTGGGACCCGGGAATGCACACAACTCCAGTGCGGCCCTAACGGAAGAATTGCGCCAGTTCGGTCTGTGCGCGGTCGTAGTCCTCAGGAATCCCGATGTCGAGAAAGTAGCCATCGACCTTGAATGCCGCAGGACGAAGACGCGCGACCTCGGGGACAAAGAAACCTCGCTCGATGGAAAACTTCTCGGGGAGCGCGGGCGGCCATGCAAGGTTGCGCGCGACCGCGTAGCTTCCGGCGCTGATATATCCCCCGCCGGAGCGGCCCTTCTCTTCGAAGCCCACGATGCGCCGGCCTTCGATGGTCACGCTGCCATAGCGGCTTACGTCGTCGCGATGCACAACGGCGAGAGTCACCGCAGCGCCTTCCGACGCGTGGAAGCGCAGCATGGCGGCGTAATCGGCGTCGAGGAAGGTGTCGCCGTTGAGCACGAGCACGGATTCTTCGCGGGCCTGCGCCAGCGCGAGGCGAATTGCGCCTCCGGTGCCGAGAGGAACGCTTTCGACGACATAGTCGATCTCGATGCCGTGGAAGGACGCGCCAAAGTAGTCCTGAATGATGGTGTGCTGTTGGCCGACGGAGAGCAGAACGCGGGTGCAACCGGAGCGGCGCAACTGGTTGAGCAAAATCTCAAGAAAGGGACGTCCGGCGACGGGCGCCATGGGCTTGGGCAGGCCGTGCAGACGCGAGGCGAGCCGCGTGCCCAGCCCACCGGCAAGAACGATGGCTTCCATCCTGATTCAGCCCTTGGCCGCGGCCGATGCGGCGGGCTTTGCGGAGAAATAGCGGCGTTCGACGAGTAGAGAAAAGATGTGCTCGAGCGCCAGATGCGCCTGCTGGATGTACATGGTGACGCCGGATGGCATGCGCAGGCAATAGTCGCAGAGCGGAGGCATTTTGCCGCCTGTGTTTCCTGTGAGGCCGATGGTGACAATACCCAGTGCGCGGCATTGCTCGAGGGCGCGGAGGATGTTGGGCGAGTTGCCGGAGGTGGAGATGGCGAGGAAGACGTCGCCGGGCTGACCGAGGGCTTCAATCTGGCGGGCAAAGAGGCGCTCGAAGCCATAGTCGTTGCCGACGGCGGTGAGGATCGAAGTGTCCGTGGTGAGAGCGACGGCGCGCATGGCGGGACGGTCGTCAACCAGGCGGCTGACGAACTCCGCGACAACGTGCTGGGCATCGGCGGCGCTGCCCCCGTTGCCGGCCACCATCAATTTGTGTCCCGCAATCAGTGCGTCTGCCGTAACTTCGGCAGCCGCCGTGAGCGTCTGGTGCAACGCGGCGTCGTGCGTCACGGCTTCCATCACGCCGAGGCCTTCGAGGAGTTTTTCGCGGATCAGAGCGGCGGTTGGATCAGGCGTTGAACGGTTCATGGCACTCTCCACACCTGCACGCCGCCGGGCGTGAAGTGGCATGCGTAGGCGGTGCCTCCGGCGTGCTGGCCGCGCAACGCGGCAGTGACTTTGTCTTTTTGGATGGGATCGACGAGAAACATCATGAACCCGCCGCCGCCGGCCCCGGAGATTTTGGCGCAGTACGCGCCGGCGTGGAGCGCGCAATCGTAGAGAGCTTCAATATGTTCGTTGGAGATCTGGCTGGCCATGCGCTTCTTCGATTCCCAACTGCCGCGCAACACCTGGTGGAGGCTGGAAAAGTCGCCGCGCAGCAGGCACTCTTTCATGCGGAAGGCCTCTTCCTTGATGGCGTGCATGGCGTCGAGGGCCGGCTCGTTGCGGTCGCGCACATTGCGCGATTGCTCCTGAATGATGTCGGCCGAGGTGCGGGATTTTCCAGTGAAATAGAGCAGCAGCGAGGCCTCAAGCTCGGAGACGACCCACTCCTTGACGCGCAGCGGGTTGACCAGCACGCGACCGTTGCTGCCGAACTCCATAAAGTTGAAGCCGCCGAAGGCCGCCGCATATTGATCCTGCTTGCCGCCCTCGAGGCCGGCCTCGACGCGTTCAATGACGAAGGCCGTATGCGCGAGCTCGTAGTCGCCGAGGGGAAGATTGAGCCACTCGGCATAGGCCGCGAGCATGGCCACCGTGAGCGTGGAAGAAGAACCCAGGCCGGAACCGGCAGGCACGTCGACCCGCGTGCTCATGCGCAGGCTGAGCGGCTTGCCCTGATTGAACTCGCGAACCACATGGTTGTAGACAGCCTTGAAAAGGTCAAGGCGGCCGTCGTTGGGGAGGGTGGCGGTGGACGAATAGGAGGCGCTCTGCCCGAGGTCGGCGGAGACGAACTCGACCATGCCGGTCGAGAGAGGCTGGAGAGCGGCGTAGGCGTAGTAATCGATGGTGGCGTTGAGGATGGCGCCGCCGAATTCGTCGCAGTAGGGGGAGACGTCGGTGCCGCCCCCGGCCAATCCCAGCCGAAGCGGCGCTCTGGAGCGGATCAACATCATAAAAACGCCATCACTGCAGCCCATTGTAAATGCAAGGGACTGCGGGGCTGCGAACCATGAGTTGGGGTCGCCCGCGATGCGCGCTCCGCTGTGCCGATCTGATTTAGATCTCTGACCGCATGAATTTGCGCCAGTGGGTTCGCGCTGTCCCACCCTTTCGCCAACAAATCGGGCGAAAGGATGGGGGCACGGGAAGGTTCCTCTCCAAGCGGTCTTCCATTTAGTGCGGTAAGACCAGCAGACTGGCCGCGAGCAGCTTCTCCGTGAGGCGGTCGAGGGCCAAGGGGTATTTGTAGGACATGTTGCGAATGCTCATGCCGAGCATGCCAGCGGTTTCCACCTGGGTGTACTCCTGGAGCACGACCCGGCTCAAAATCTCGCGATCGAGCCGCCCGAGCTTACCGATGCATTTCTCGATATCAAGAACAAAGATGACAGCGTCTTCAAAGGTGCGGACAGGGCGGCTGGATGCCCATCCCCGCGAGACCGGATCGCTCAGGATGGACGGCGCCCTCCCCACCTGCATCGATGCGTACAGGTAGCGCCGCAACAGGTTTTCGGTGTGTTTCCGGTAGAAGGCCAGGTTGGCCGGCGGCTTGGCCCGGGCCGCTACCGGCTCTGCCTGCCGCCGTGCCGCGGGTTTTCGTTCCCATCGCCTGCGTTCGATCCGCCATACTGCTTGGGAGATGCTTGTTTCCCAAACCATGGGCAACTGGAGAGCTGCGCTCATTGCGCACCTCCCGCAGCCTGAGCTACTGCCCAAACCTTGGTAAGCTGCTTACGGCCCGGACGGCCACGCCGCTTGCGGCTCTCCGGGGTTGGAAACGGCCTCAACTTTGACTGACACTCTTTGCAATACACACTCTCGAGTGTCTGGGCGCGATACCAAAGACAACCGCACCCTTCGCAAACTTTCAACTGTACGCGCACTTCCATGACTGATTCTCCATGTTAGTTTCATCTCCCGACGGAAGTTTTTGTTGCAGGTTGTTCCGCGGGGTGAAGAGAACCAGGTGAAGCAACTCAGATTTCTCCTGTCCTGATGGGGGATTACCACCTGTGCTCTCTTGTTGTCTGTCATGACCATTCGTGCGCAGACCCTGGAATTTCCCGATTGGCGTGTTTTCCGGCGCCGTTGAAAGCGGCGCCGGGATTGGGAGGAGGAAAGCCGGAAATCGACAAACCGAACCGGCACATGTTGATCCGCCGCTGCTGGAGGCGCCATTACGCCTCCGCTCAAGAAACAGCGAATAGACGTTTTCCTAAAGATTCCCACAAGCCAATGCGTGATTAAGTAAACCCAATGTAGGGATATGCTTCTTATGCGTCAACGCTGATCCTTAGACTTCCCATAGATCACTTTCCAACCGCCTCATGAACACTGAGAATGAAGGCCAACAAGCCCTGCTACGTTTTCCAAGGGAAAGCATTGAAATTTGATGCTCATTGCTGGCAGCAAATTTTCCACAGATGAATTTTACTCAGATGCACGAGCGCCTCCGCCTGGAACTGCTGCGCAGGATCCAGCGGGGCACGCTCAGCGTCTCATTGTTGGCGCGGCAGACGGGTTTTGGGCAGGCGCATATCTCCAATTTTCTGCGCAGCCGGCGCCAACTTTCGCTGGAGGCGATGGATCGCATCCTGGCCGCCCAGCGCCTGACGGTGGCCGATCTGCTGCCCGCGCTGCCCAGGGGTGGATTCTGGCCGGAAGATGAGAGCGCCGGGGCAGTCCCGGTGGTTTCACACTCTACAGCGCTGTTCGAACCGGTGATCCGGCCTTCGGCCGTGCAGCTGATGCTGCATCTGCCGCCCGGGGCTTTGAATGCCGTGCACGCAAGGGCTTCAAACGTGCGCCGCGCGTGGCAGCGCTTTGTCGCCATCCGCGTTTCGTCGGCGGACGCCCTGCCCATGGAGCCTTTGGTGCTGCCCGAGGCCATTGCGCTGATCGACCGGCACTACAACTCGCTGCTTCCCTACCGGCCGAACCGGCCCAATCTTTATGCGATCCGCCATGGCGCGCACCTTACGCTCCGGTATGCGGAATTTCAGTCAAGCCGTTTGATTCTCCGTCCGCACAACATCGCGTTTCCCGTGGAGCTGGTCGCGATGGATCAGAAAGACTCACCCAGCGATTTGTTGACAGGCAGAATTGCGTTGATTCTGAATGAAATTTGAGGAAAATCCTGAGCCGGTTCGCTTGCCATGGGACACCTGTTACAGTACTGCCGTGGCCTCGGTTGCAGAAGCGCGCCCTTAAAAGTGCAGGACTTTACATGCTGCGGAAAAACTCCTCGCGGAGAGCTTTGTATCAGGGCGTGGCTTCAGCCATGCCGCAACAGGCGCAAAAATGAGCGCGGGCTTTAGCACCTGAGGGATGGTTTTTCTTAAGATAAGTTGCCACTCGAAATCCTGCAGGAGCCATCGATGTTCATCAGGCAATTCAGCGAGGGAGAGCCCTTTCGCTGCGCGGGCAACGAGTTTGTGATGCTGCTGCCCCGCGACGAAACCGGGGCCTGCGAGGCGGTGCTGCAGATGGTGCGGCCCGGCGGCGCCACGCCGCCGAACAGCCACGAGAACTTCATGCAGATTTATTTGTTCTGGTCCGGCGAGGCCAGGGTGTATATCGGCGGGGAAATGAAACAGGTGCGAGCTCCGGCGGTGGCGTTTGTGCCGCCGCGCACCGCGCACTGGGTGGAGAATGCCTCGGCTGACCGGGAACTTCATTATCTCTACATCAGCGTTTGGCCGGATGGGATTCCGCCGGAGGAGCGAGAGGGCGGATGGAAGAAGGTCTACGCCAGGATCATCGACAGCTACGTGAGCCGCGGGTATCCGGTAGACGCGGAAAAGTGAGTGAGTGGACAGTGAAGAAATGAAAGAGTGAATGGGCATGAAGATTACCGACATTGCGATCAGCGTCATCGCCAATCCGCATTCCGAAATGGTGACGGCGGGCGTGAAGGGCGGCAGGGCCGCGCACGACATCGTCTTTCTCGAAATCAAAACCGATGAGGGATTGGAGGGCCACGCCTTTGCGTGGGGCGGACGCAGCGGGCAGGCGACGGCGCATCTGATCGGCTCCATCATCCGCCCGCTGCTCATTGGGCGGGATCCGCTCGACCGCGAGTTGCTATGGCAGCAAGTGCGGCGCATGGACCGCTGGTGGGGATTTCTGCCCATCTACGCGCACGGGCCGGTGGACGTGGCGCTGTGGGACCTGGGTGCGAAGGCTGCTGGGCTGCCTCTCTACCGCTTGCTGGGCGCGTATCGCACGCAATTGCCGGCGTATGCCAGCTCGTTGATCCTGCCCACGATTGATGCCTTCGTGCAGCAGGCGCAGGAGTATCGCGACCTGGGCTACCGAGCCTACAAAATCCATCCCTGGGGCGATCCGGCGCGGGATGTGGAGGCGTACCGCGCGTTGCGCTCGGAACTGGGCGACGAGATGGTGCTGATGAGCGATCCCGTGGCTGGCTACACGCAACAGCAGGCCTTGAAAATCGGCCGGGAGTTGGAGCGGCTGAACTACTACTGGTTCGAAGAGCCGCTCTCGGACTACGACATCTACGGCTACCAGGAACTGTGCCGCGCGCTGGAGATTCCCATTGCGGGCGTCGAGTCAACACCGGGAGGATTGTTCTCAACCACGCAGTACCTGGCGCAGCGCGCCGTCGACATTGTGCGCAGCGATGTGTCGTGGAAGGGCGGCGTGACGGGCTTGATGAAAACCGCCGCGCTGTGCGAGGCCTTCGGCGTGAACTGCGAGGTGCACACGACGACCAATGCGCTGCTGGATGCGGCCAACCTGCACGTGAGCTGCGCCATCCGCAATTGCGAGTACTTTGAGGTGCTGATTCCGCAGGAGCCATTCAGCTTCGGCGTGAAGAATCCCATCAGAATCGATGCCGAGGGGTTTGTGCGTGTGCCGGAAGCGCCGGGACTGGGCGCCGAGATCGACTTCGATCTGCTGGACAACAATGTGATCTGCAAGGTGTAGTCCCGTTCCGGAGTCGCCTCATCAAAATCGCCGTGCCCCATCCTTTCGCGCCATTTTGCGAAAGGGTGGGAAACCGGCAAAGTGTGCCGCGCACTCAGCCTGTAGGGTATTTTCCGCTTTCCAAATCGCCTTCGGCTGCGATCAGGTCGTCAGGCCGGCCGAGATCGCGCCAATAAGAGCCATCGGCGCGGAAGCCGAGAATCGTCTCGCCTTTGGCCGCGAGCCGCACATACGCATCGATGATGGAAAAAGCGCCCTCCTCATCGAGCTTCGCGAAGATGCGCGGCGAGACCACGTGAATGCCGCCAAAGGCGAGGGTTTCGAGCGGCGGCGCAAGGCTGTCTGGTGCTGACTCGTTCTTTTTCGCGGCGCCGCGGCCCAGCAGCCGGCCGTGCGCATCGAACAGCAAGGGCCGCGAAGTGGCGCGCTCGGCGACGGCGAGCGTGGCCAGCGCGTTGCTTTGCGCGTGAAATTGCATCATACCCGCAAGATCGATGCTGCTGAGCACGTCGACGTTGTGAATGAGGAAGGGCTGGTTCGCATCCGCGCCGGACTCAAGAAAGAACCAGGCGGCTTTTTTGAGGCCGCCGCCGGTGTCGAGCAAATCCTCCTCGCGCGAGACTTCGATCCTCATGCCGAAGTTCTGGTTGGCTGCGAGAGTTGCCACAACCTGGTCCGCAAAGTGATGGACATTCACGATGACTTCGCTGACGCCAAAGGTGCGCAGGCGCGAGAGCGCGATTTCAAGCAGGGTGCGGCCCGCAATCGTGACCAGCGCCTTGGGACGACTGTCGGTGATAGGCCGCAGGCGCGTGCCCAGACCGGCGGCAAAGACCATCGCCTTCATTTAGGCGGATTCCCCTTGCTTGCCCAGCTTTTCAAGCTGGGTGTGCCGCACCTGGACCTCCACGCCTTTTGTGCCGCGCAGATGCTCGGCCAACTGCTCCGCGAGATAGACCGAGCGGTGCTGGCCGCCGGTGCAGCCAAAGGAAACCATGAGGTGTGAAAAGCCGCGCTGCCGGTAATTGCTGACGCTCGCGTCAATTAGCGAAAATGTGTGCTCGAGAAACTCATGCACGCCTGGCT
>Ga0326727_10017367_pt1 | contig 14953 bp, 11 predicted proteins | sample MB2enrmetagenome_FD_207643 | JGI IMG/M metagenome (GOLD analysis project Ga0326727, IMG submission 207643) | Lab enriched peat soil microbial communities from McLean, Ithaca, NY, United States - MB29MY | ecosystem: Environmental > Terrestrial > Soil > Wetlands > Peat | place: USA: New York... | reverse complement strand
ATCTCCTGTTGGCCATTCCAAGCCTCCTTTTTTTCAAGGAGTTTTAATGGCTCTCAATTGAATTATCCAGCGTCTATTTTGCTCTGACGGGGGGTGGCCGATTTGGTCCGGAATCCCCGGCCGATTTCAAACGGAATGGGTGGCCGATTTGGCCCGGAATACTCAAGTGTTCGAAAATACATTAATCCGTTAATCTTTGGGTTAACCGGATGGAAATAGTTTGGATTTCAGATTATTGCATTTTTTGGATCAATAAACTTTTCATTAATCTAGTAAACTATTCTTTCTTTTTTTTGGGGAAAAGGGGAAAGTTCTATTAGCTGAGGTTATTTCCAATATAAAAAAGATGAGAAATCTTGTTAATCTGTTAATCTTTACCGGAAAGGATTATTCTTATTCCATGTTTGAGATTAACAGGTGTTCTAAAAGTTAATCTATTTTTAATCTGGTTCTTCTTTCATAGATTACTTACTATTGTACTATTGATGAACCTTTTGAGGGAGGGGGAATGCTATATTTATATGAATAGTTCTTATTCAATTCATTAATGATGATTTTCTTATTGAAGGATGTCTGAGAATCTCTGATTTAGGTTTTTATGCGGTTATGATTATTCAGCTATTGATGGCTAAAAATGGCCGTTCTTAGTAAATACAAGAAGATGATGGGGACTGGGATTGATAGAATGGTGGGTTTACTTTTTTGATTCGATGAGCTTTCTTGCAAGAAGCGGCATACCGGAGAGCAACTCCTCTTCTTGCCCGGACGAACATTTGAGGGTGCCGATACCCAGGGTTCCCATCGTTTTTATGTCTGTCCGCTTTGCTTGAAGAACGTATGAACTTCCCAGCATGGCAAGACGTCCTGTCACAGCTTGATTTGCCGCAAGCCATTTTCCGAGTTCCACAATCTCCTTTTCGTCTACCAACCCCGAGTGCTGCAGCTTCAATTCCTGCATGACCTGCATCATATTTTCACGATTAACGAGGGAAAATTGGCCCAATATGAAAAGTTCTTCCCGAAGGGCATCGGTGAGAATGAGCGCAACAACACTGAGACGTTCGGCGGTATCAAAATCATAGACTACAAGCTTGACCTTGTCTGTTGCGGGCGTTTCCATTTGCAGCTCATGTTCCATTTTCTTCTCAAACCCTTTACGTTTATCGGCTGCCTCTAACTCAGGCTGTGGAACAGGGGCAACTTTTGCGATGACTCTTGGGGTTTCCGTATCCTTATTCATATCAGGTACGGGTTGTTTGACTATAGCGTCGGGCAGTTTTGCTGCAGGGAGCGATTGCGGTACGGATTCCTCAATAGGAACATTTGCTTTCAGAGGTTCTTTCGACAATTCGGGCGCTGCTTGGGGTACAGGCGGTTCTGGAACAGGTGAAGTCTTGGTTGTTGGTGGAGACTCTATCGTTGGTTTTAGAGACGGCTGAATTGGTGCTTTTACCTCCTCCTGTGCTGTGGATGCGGGAGGAACTGGCTTTTTTTCAATTGCAATTTCGGGCGTTGCGGGGGTAATTTGAGGTACCGGAGACGGAGCTAAAGCAATCTTCGTCTCAGGAGGTGCAAGTTTCTTATCCTCTACTCCCTGCATAAGCCGCCCTTTGCGAATGGCCGTTGCCAGCAAATCCCCTTTTGCGTCATAGAATAATTTCCTGTATAGGTTTTGGATCAGTATTTTCGCACGTTTAATGTTTATATCCATCGAGCTTGTTGCAATGAGAGAGCCTGAAGCCGTATATTGCGCACCTGTCTCAATATTGATCAGCACCATTTTGTACGTTATATCAGCCAGGAAAGTCCTTATAATAATTATGGCATAGTTGGCATACAGTGCCGTGCCGGCCTGCCTCAGCAATGCATAGTCTTTTTTCACCCACCAATACTGTTCTGAACCCGGCGCCCGTGTTCCTAAGACAGCCTGTACATCTTCTTTGCTTACCACCTCATATACTCCCGTAGCTTGCAGATAGCTATCAACACGAGCAGTCGTCTGCCGCTCCCATTCATCGCTTGGTATTCCGTAACCGTAGCGGGTGTATCGTGGCTCTTCGGAAATGCACTGCACAAAGACCCGCAACTTAGCGGTAGGAGGCGGCGGTGGGATTGCATTTTGGCGCACCGTAGCACAGGCATTAATGCAAATGGCTGCCACGAGCGCTGCGATGACATAAGCCCTTCTCAGAAACCTGCCATCGCTATTTTGGCCTTCCTTGAACATGTCGGTTTTTAGCTAACATCAGGATCAAAAAACTGTCAAGGGAATTTGATAAAGCTTTGAACTCGTTCAAGCTGTGAGTTCGCTCCGCATGACCTTAACAGCGAGGCAATCGCTTCAGAGTTATCAGTACACTATCTAATAAGCGAACAGAGGCCTCGGATGTAAGCATAATTTTCATTCTTTTTTGTGCCGACTGGGCGGCATAAGGGTTTCAATTGGAAATATTTGAAGATTACATGTGCCGAGATCCCGAATACTCCTGAGACGCTTATATCAAGACTTAATTCTGAAAAGAAAATAAGACGATGCAGAGAAGTGCACCCGGACGTTGCTGAAAATGCATACTGCACTTGGTAGCATCAAAAAAATACCTCAACGCACTTCTTATTAAATGACCCACGAAAAACTCTCACAGGTATACTTGCGGAAGGTGATAATGAAACCTGCATATTGTTACGAAATAAAATCATTTTAAAAGAAAATTGACTTGACATAGAAGAAAAATTTCTTTTACATTGCTCCAATAAAGAATGGTTCCCTTATGCATTTTAATGAACCTTGATCATCGCATGTCTCTGCCCGACTTCACCACAAGCAACCTCCGGCTCTTAGCGGCCAAGGATCCGGCTTTGGCGGACCGTCTGACCGGCTTGCCCGCCACCGCGTCGTTTGCCGTGGAACAAACCCCAGCGGGCGTCCCGACTGTCATCGCCAGTCTGCCTGCCATGGACCCATACCCACTTCACAGCAGAATCGATCCCCTTCATGAGGCCCATTTATGGGCGGATCTCCATCCCCTGCACGACGGTCCCCTGGTCATTCTCGGACTTGGACTCGCCTACCCTGCCATGGAACTCATCCGGCGGCGACCGAGGCGGCGCATCGTCCTCGTCGAGGCTGATCCCAGCATCCTGCAGCTGGCCCTCAGCCGGGTGGATCTGTCTATCCTTCTGTCTCCGGAGGCAGTGACGATTCATCTCCCGGAAGACACCGACGAGTTCCACGATGTTCTTGACACTCTGCCGGGCGATCTTCGCTACGGTCTCTACATCCCTGCCATGGCCCTCCATCCCGGCCGGTACGAGCGTTTGCGCGAAATCCTCGATGCTGAGATCGCCCACCGCCGAGAGGTTGCCGAGCCAGACGTCTGCACGGCCTTGGACCTTCTCCTGAAGGAACTTGTTGCGTAGGCCCGCAATGAATATTCTCGTCATACGCACTCACCGCTTCGGCGATATCCTCCAACTGACCCCTATGATAGGCGGCCTAAAGCGGCGCTACCCCGGCTGCCGCATACATGTGCTAACCGACGAGGCCTTCACAGGCCTGTTCGTTGGCAATCCTGATGTAGACGTTCTCATCGCCGTCCCGGAGATCGCCTGGCGCCTGACCTTACGGAACCGGCCGGAACAGGCGAATCGCGTTCACAATGAGGTGTCTGAGCTTGCGGCGGCTTTGAGGGCCATCGGCTTCGACCTGGTCATTAACCGCCAGTACGAATGGGGTGGCGTTTTGACGTCTTTAGTGGGAGGAACACGGACCGTCGGGGGAAGCTGGTCACAAGACAAAGGGTTTTTCTTTACCGACAAGTCTACGGCAGCCTTGTACGATGTCACACGCCGCAACCGACGGGAGAACCGGCGTAACCTCGCCGACTGGGCCTGTCGCATTGCCGGCTTACCGGAGGGGATGCCAGTGGAGATGTTTTTTCCAGTGACTGCGATGGCCCGGTGGAAGGCAGACCGCTTGTTGGCGAACCTGCCCCCCCAGGACATCGTTGCGGTCCAGCTGGGTGCCGCCCGTAGTTTCCGGCAGTGGGAACCGGAACGGTTTGCCGAGGTGATCGCCGGGCTTGTCCGGGATAAGGGTAAGACCGTCTTGCTCATTGGCAGCAGTGATGAGTGGGATCTGACGCAGAATGTTTTTGCTCGGCTAGGTCAGGCGGGAGACAAGGTCCGTAATCTGGTGGGGAAGACGAATATCCCCGCTCTGGCAGGGGTTCTGGCGCGCTGCGAGTTCCTGTTGACCGGCGACACCGGTCCCATGCACCTGGCCGCCGCGGTGGGTACCCCTACGGTATCTCTCTTCTTCGGCACCGCATACCCTTGGGAAACGGGGCCGTACGGTCCGGGGCACATCATCCTCTTTCCCGATATCCCCTGCGCCCCCTGCATCGATCCCGCCGCCTGCCCCCACGGGCATCGCTGCAAACGAGATTTGACGCCGAGTTTGGTCCTACGAGCCATCGAGGCCCGAGAAGTCTATGTGAGCAGCGGAACCTTCACGTGGTCCGCCGATCCAGCGTCTGCGGTAACTCTCCTCGTGACTAATCGGGGCAGGACGGCGGAGCAAATCCTGCAATCGCCGGGGCGAGACGGAACCTGTGACGCCCTGCGTTCCGCCCAGATAGGTCAACGGCAGCGGGATACTGTCTCGACGAATCTTGCAGCGGAGCTGTTCGCCTCTGCCGATAATATCGTTCGGGGGTTCCTGTCCGGCTCAATAGATCGGGAATTCGCCCGTTTCCCCGAATTGCTGCAAGATGTTGTGGCCCTTATTGCCGCTACAAGGGAGGTAAATGAAACACACCTGCCAGATCTGACCGTCCTCTGCCGAGAGGCCGCTTTGGCCCAGGAGCGCAGGGATATTGTCAGTTTGACAGACATGGTGGAGCATGTCATAAAGCCGCTTATCCGCTGGGTCAACCATGGCGTCGCAACCTGCGCGAATCGGCCGGATGATCCCCTGATTTCTGAACGATACTACCCTGATGAGTGATCCCTTATTCCAGGAGCCGATGGCAAGAGATATTGTGGCAAGGCTAATAAGCCCGCATTGAATCAGCTGGGCAAGATTCGACCGATGCTTGCCGCCGTGATTCAGATCTTCCGGAAGTTGACCACCTCAAGGCCATCGCACCAGCTAGACAGTTACGTCGGGTCTTGCTTGTGGCCACAGGAATCGTGGGGACGGTGAGTGCTTACGTCTTTATCCATTTCTTTGTGACGTGTGTGCCAAGATGCCGCTTGCCATAATCAGGGCACCAGCGAAATCAAGAAGCAAAACACCAAATGGGCACGGCGGCCGGTGTCTATGGCAGCTAACACGGCACTCCAGCCGACTGCTGAGAAGCGCCGCGGCGTCTGAGCCTAGGTGTTGCTCTTTCCTTCTCCTGTAAAGAGAAGCCTAACATGTTGATGTTTTTACACTCACCATAAAGGTGTTGACAAGTCTATTTTCATTCTTCTTTGTGACGGCCGACCGGCATGAATGTTTCAATCCATGATCAATGGTAGTACAAAAACCAGACATGCTCTCTTTGGTGTAATAATCCTTGTACATTTATCTTATCTGAGCAACAACTCCATTCCTGGTGCTAACCAAATACGGCACTCCACAACTTGCATTCAGATAGAAAAAGTTATCTACCTACTTGTACGGTCTCCGCGCGACTGGAAGCACAAACACCCAGAGCTTCCCTAGGAAAAGCTGCACAGCGGATTTCAAGTCGCTTTCCCCTGTGACCCTGATTTAAACTTTACAATACCGCCTAACTCAAGTCATCACTTTCCCCACTGGTAGTTTATGCCTACCAAAAGACTTCCATTTAATCATCGTTGCCCAACCAGACTGAATCCGGTTACTTTACTTAAAATTGCGCATTAATATTCTATGCCCCATCCGGGTGGCACGAGCTGATCAGCATATACGCAGATGCAGTTTTTGAGTAGCGAACATGAAACTGGAAGGTGCTAAGAAAGGCAAAGCTCCGGAAAATCCTTCTGCATCCGCTTCTAGAGGCGGGGCGGGGACTGCAGCATCCTCACCTGATGGGTCCCTAAAGACTTTCATAAACTTCCATTCACCAGAGTTTAATCATACCGACGATCTGAACGACACTTCCGGAAACTACCGATTTTTTGAGCCTCTCGACGGCATTATCACGGCGGACATGCGGCACCAAATGGAGCGCCTGCACGAGAACGGCTGCGTCAATTCTCCTGCATGTGAGGCGACAGTATTGAGAAAAAAGGAAATACCGGTTAAAAGACATGAGCCTCAGACTCTTGAAGATCTATCTTCTCTCACCGTGATATCGGAGGGGAGAACCTTGATCATAGATACGGATGCCGTGCGTGCCAAAAAATGCGGCGAGATCCTTAGTGAAAAGCGGTTGACCTGCACCCTGGTGTTGACAAAAAAGACAGCACAAGATTCGCCCCTTTCGTGGTTCAATAGATTGGCGCTTATCGAAGCTGATGACGTATCGATTACCGGTGCTTTCGGTGGTTTTTCCGCAACGGTGACTGTGAAGGGAGCTCAAAGGCACCTGCCGGAACCATTTGACCTTGTTCTTGATCTTCAGCCCACCCCATTCCTTGCGGGAAGACGTCTGCCTATGGGGTATTACGCACCCGGTCCGAATCCGAAAGAGCTCAATCAAGTGATGGCGGAACTTCCGGCGATGCGCGGTCGATTTCGTAAGCCTCAATTCACGGCTTTTCTGAAGAGCCGCTGTTTCCACGGCCAGTCGCGCACACTTGACTGCCGCCGGTGTGTGGAGGTTTGCCCTTTTGGTGCCATTCAGTCAATAGACGGCAAGATCTTTGTCAATCACTACTTCTGTGAGGGCTGTGGCGGTTGCGCCCTGGTCTGCCCCGCCGATGCCATCCGTCCGGTTCACCCGCCCCGGGAAGAGCTATTGAATATCCTGAGAAAGAAATTGGCAAGCCAGGAAGCTGGTGACGCTCTGCCGACGACCGTGGTTATCTCTGACACTGGAACTGCATGTGCGGAGCAACTGCTGCATGAAGACGGAAGTATCGAAGGCTCCGCAGTAGCTTTCGAGGTGGAGGAAATCGGCTACGTAGGTCTCGAGACGATTCTGACGGCTTTCTCTCATGGCGCAAACCGGGTTCTGGTGGTCTGCGGAACGGAAAACCCGCAATCCATCAGGGATACCGTAGCCTGGCAGACGGAGATGGCCCGCGCCATTCTAAGGGGGCTCGATATGCCGGAGGACAAATGCCAGTTCGTTGTTCCTTCTTCAAAAAAAAGTCCATTCGAGGAGAAGACTTCAAGGGCGGCCGGCTTTGATGCGCAAACATATGACGCCCCTGTGCTGTGCTGGACCTCATCCCCCGGAGAGGAAAGGAGGGCGCTTATCCGCCTGGCCGCGAAGCACCTCTGTGACTCATCAGGCAGTCGTAAACCGTGGCTCCCTTTGCCGGCTGGCTCCCCGTTCGGCGCTGTAGCAGTCAATCCCGGCGCCTGCACTCTGTGCATGGCATGTTCAGCGGCCTGTCCCTCCGGCGCGCTTTCTGCGAGCGGTGATCTACCGCGGCTTTTGTTTGTCGAAGCCCTCTGCCATCAGTGTGGCCTGTGCGAGGAAACATGCCCGGAGCACGCGATTCAACTGCTTCCCCGGATGATGTGCGATACGAAGACAGTTGAAACCAAGGTCGTCTTGTGTGAGGCCGAAACGTTCCGATGCATAAAATGCAACGCCCCTTTCGCCCCTCAGGCCATGGTAAACCGCATGACGGAGAAACTCAGGGACCACTGGATGTACGCAAACGAACGGCAATTGCGCAGGCTACAGATGTGCCGCGTCTGCCGTACCCGTGATGCCCTTACTTCCGAGGATATGAAATTATGGAATCGGTAAAGAAAAAAAAGGTGGCGCCGTCCTGGTTGAATCAGTATGCGCGTATCCGCACGGACATCTACGTCATGCTGGCTGCGCTTCTGGTAAGTCCGCCCTCGGAAGAACATCTGAATGTGTTACGACATCTGGAATGGGATGAGGATATCTCTGAAAAGATGCATAAAGCACTCGAAGCGCTTCGCAGCATCAGCCACGGCTATCAATCCGCTATTTTGGGAGATGAATATAACAGGCTCTTCGTTGGTCTAGGATGCGGTGAGGTCATCCCATACGCATCGTGGTACAGGGAAAGAATGATTCAGTCCCTGCCATTGGCATCCCTGCGGTCCGACTTGTTTCGCCTGGGCATAGTGAGGCAGGAGGACAATCATGATTCCGAAGATCATGCCGGTGCGCTCTGTGAAATCATGGCGATTATATCCGACAAGTCGAATGACGTACCGTATGATGCGCAAGCGAGATTCTTTGAGAAGCATATCGCATCGTGGATGCCGATCTTATTTAAGGATCTGCAGTCCGCAAAAAGCGCCAGATTTTACCGAGTAGTCGGTTCACTCGGCAATTACTTTCTTGAATCCGAGAAGGAATACCTGAAATACGGGCCAAACGCTCAAGTAGATACAAAAAAAGGAGAAGCTCAAGATGAAGACGGAATTCACTGGTAGCCGGCGGGCATTTATTAAGCGAGCGGCGATTCTCGCCGGATTTGCAGCATTGCTCGGGCGGGGCCGACCAGCGGCAGCGACACCTGAACAGCCCCTGGAGCAGAAGACGGAATCCAGCCAGGGGTATCGATTAACGGAGCATGTAAAAAAGTATTACGAGAAGGCAAGACTGTAGCGGACCGATTCTGTGTTGTGGAGGTATGATACATGAAAAAATTCAATAAAAAGTGGTTGCAAAAGATATCCTCCGAACCTGCCTCTCCTAAATACATGGACCGGAGGATGTTTATGAAAGTAAGCGGCGCGGCCCTGGGAAGCGGCGCGCTGATAAGTCTGTTACCGTTATCATGCATGCGGCAGGCCACGGTAGAGGAAAAGAGAAATTTCCCCAGACCAGAGCTGCAGTCGGAATACCGGCGGACGATCTGCACCCACTGCTCTGTCGGATGCGGTATCATCGCCGAGCTGCAGAACGGTGTGTGGGTAGGTCAGGAACCTGATTATGAGTCTCCCTTCAATCTCGGCGCGCATTGCGCCAAGGGTGCCGCGGCCCGAAGCCACGGTTTCGGCCACAAGCGCGTTAAGTTTCCGATGAAACTTGTGAACGGCGCCTGGACGCGGCTCTCCTGGGATCAGGCGATCAGTGAGATCGGTGATCGCCTCTTAAAGATCCGGCAGGAATCGGGACCGGATGCGCTCTTCTTCTGCGGCTCCTCCAAGGCAAGCAACGAGGGGGCCTATCTCCAGGGAAAATTCGCCGCCCTATGGGGTACAAATAACGTGGATAACCAGGCGCGCATCTGCCATTCCACCACCGTGGACGGCGTGGCAAACACCTGGGGCTATGGTGCAATGACGAATTCCTACAATGATATGCGAAACAGCAAGGCCATGCTGTTTCTTGGCAGCAATGCGGCAGAGGCCCACCCGGTGGCCATGCAGCATATCCTCCGCGCCAAAGAAGGAGGATCGAAAATGATCGTCGTGGATCCTCGCTTCACACGCACGGCGGCCCACGCAGACATTTACGCAAGGATCCGCTCCGGAACCGATATCCCGTTTATTTACGGTCTGCTCTGGCACATCTTCAAGAACGGTTGGGAAGACAAGGAATATATTGCAAGGCGGGTTTATGCCATGGACAACATCCGCAAGGAAGTCGAAAAATGGCCGCCCGAAGAGGTTGAAAACGTCTCCGGCATTCCTAAAGACAAGGTATACCTGATCGCCATGACCATGGCGAAAAACCGCCCTAGCACTATCGTCTGGTGTATGGGCATTACCCAGCATCATATAGCCAGTCATACAGTTCGGCTGTTCTGTATCTTGCAGCTTGCACTGGGGAACATTGGTATGTCAGGTGGCGGCGCTAATATATTCCGCGGTCATGACAACGTTCAGGGGGCAACCGACGTGGGCCCCAATTGCCACACCCTCTCCTGCTACTACGGCCTTGCCGAGGGGGCATGGAAACACTGGGCCGAAGTCTGGGGCGTCGATTACGAATGGATTAAATCACGCTTTGATATGAGCCAGAAGTACGATGCCGGTGGTGGCAACATGCAGTACACCATGAACATCCCAGGCATTCCCGTTTCGCGCTGGATCGACGGTGTGCTGGAGGATAAGAAAAATCTCTCGCAAAAAGACAATATACGCGCGGTTTTTTTCCAGGGCCATGCCTGTAACAGCCAGACGCGCGGGGTGGAGATGAAAAAGGCCCTGGAAAAACTGGATTTGGTTGTGATCTCTGATCCTCACCCGACCCATATGGCCGTAATGAGCGACAGAAAGAATGATATCTATCTGCTGCCCACGGCGACCCAGTACGAAACCTGCGGCACTGCCACGGCATCAAACCGCTCGCTGCAGTGGCGCGACAAGATCATCGAGCCGCTCTATGAATCCATGCCGGACCATACCATTTTGTACAAGCTGGCAAAAAAACTGGGTTTCGAAAAGGAGATGTTCAAGAACATCAAGGTCACCAATGACGAACCGGTCATCGAAGACGTCCTGCGGGAAATCAACCGCGGCGCCTGGACGATCGGATATACGGGCCAGAGCCCGGAGCGCCTCAAGCTCCACGCACAACACCGGGGCACCTTCAATCCCCTCACCCTGAAGGCCGAGGGAGGTCCCTGCAAGGGAGATTATTACGGTCTGCCCTGGCCGTGCTGGGGGAAGCCGGAGATGAAGCATCCGGGTACACCCATATTGTACGACCCGAGCAAACCAGTGGCAGAGGGCGGCTTGGTCTTCAGGGCCGCATGGGGAACGGATCACAACGGAGTAAGTCTGCTGGCTGCGGACGGCGTATATTCAAAAGGCGCGGACATCAAAACAGGCTATCCGGAATTCACCTCTGACATTCTCAAGACCCTAGGCTGGTGGAACGAACTGACACCGGACGAGAAAAAGGCGGCGGAAGGAAAAAATTGGAAAACCGACCTTTCCGGTGGCATTCAACGAGTAGTCATCAAGCACGGGTGCGCCCCCTTCGGGAACGGCAGAGCCCGCTGCAACGTCTGGACATATCCCGATCCCATTCCCCTTCATCGCGAGCCGCTGTACACGCCTAGATTCGACCTGGTGCAGAAATATCCGACCTATCCGGACCGCAAGGCCTACTGGCGGCTGCCCACCCGCTATCAGTCGATCCAGTCAGTCAACCACAGCGCAAAATATCCTTTGATTTTTACGAGCGGCCGTCTGGTCGAATACGAAGGCGGCGGCGAGGAGGAGCGCTCCGATCCGTGGCTCGCCAAGCTGCGGCCGGAGATGTTTGCGGAAGTGAACCCGAAAGACGCGGCAGACGCAGGAATCTTCAACGGCCAGTACATCTGGCTGGAGGGCGCGGAAGGAGGCAAGATCAAGGTGCGTGCCCTAATCACCAAACGGGTGGGTCCAGGCACAGTCTTCACACCCTTCCATTTCGGTGGCTGGTTCCAGGGCAAGGACCTCTATGACCGTTACCCTGACGGCACGGCTCCCTACGTCCGTGGAGAAGCATGCAATACCGCGACCACTTACGGATACGATTCCGTGACACAGATGCAAGAAACGAAAGCAACGCTCTGCCGGATAATGCCGGCGTGAAATGGAGGTAAATCATGGCAAGGATGAAATTTCTCTGCGACGCCGAACGATGCATTGATTGCAATGCCTGCGTGACGGCGTGTAATAATGAACACGATGTCCCCTGGGGAATAAACCGCAGGCACGTGGTAACCATAAATGACGGCGTGTCTGGTGAAAAATCCATTTCCGTGGCCTGCATGCACTGCACGGATGCGCCGTGCGCGGCCGTCTGTCCCGTCGATTGCTTCTATTTTACCCCCGACGGCATTGTGCTTCACGATAAGGACCTGTGCATAGGGTGCGGCTACTGCTTCTACGCCTGTCCGTTCGGCGCACCGCAGTTCCCGGAAGAGAACTCCTTCGCCGCCCGGGGCAAGATGGACAAGTGTACCTTCTGTGCCGGCGGGCCTCTTCCGGACAGATCTGTTGAAGAGTACAAACTATATGGGCGCAACCGGATCGCCGAAGGCAAACTTCCTCTGTGCGCAGAGATGTGCGCTACTAAGGCCCTCCTGGGCGGAGACGGAGACGTCGTTTCCGATATTTACATCAAGCGCGTAGTCAAGCGGGGCGGCAGGCCTGATACATGGGGATGGAATACGGCTTACAATTTCAAGTCCGAGAAGGAGAAGAAGCCATGAGTCGCATATTATTTATATTGACGGCATTTGCCGTTATTGCGGGTCTTGTCGGCTGTTCTTCGGAATCCCGGAAAGTAACCATGCACAAGCCCGGGGTGTACAAGGGCGCGAAGGATCCCCTGGTGGCATTACAGAAGCAACAGGAACTAATCGATCGCCTCAAGCTGGTGCAAACCGATCGCTGATAAGAGGAGGATTTATGGCAACGCGAAACGTAAGGAATACTGTCAGCGTGATTGTCCTGGTTGTTTTCCTTTTACTGATGAGCGGGATTCTTTACTGGCAGGCAGTTGGTGCCGATATCAGCAATCCGCGGGCCAACTTCTGGCGCGTAGTAAGGGAGGGGGTCCCGGGATTCACTAAAGTTACAACCGCCGGCCATAAAATATTGATCCTAAACAGCGGGGAGAACTGGCGCGAGATTCGAAACGGCCTCCTCGTCCGATTATCTCAGTTAATCATCATAGCGGCGCTGGTGGCTATGGGGCTTTTTTATAAGTTTGTAGGTCCGGATAAATTGGAAAAGCCGAGGTCCGGGGTGAAGATCGAACGCTACACATTTGGGGAACGGATCCTGCACTGGTATACAGCCGTTCTGTTCATTATCATGGCCATCTCGGGACTGGGCCTTCTTCTGGGGCGGATAGTGCTAATACCGATTCTCGGACATGCCGTCGTATCCGGATTTTTGCAAGCGTCAAAGTTGCTGCACAACTATTGCGGGCCGCTACTTCTTATAGGGATTTTCTTGGAGTTCGTCATCTGGATGCGCTACAACTTCCCCAAGAAGATGGATTTGGAATGGTTCAAGAGCATGGGCGGTATGCTTGGCAGCGGGCCGCGACCGCATACGGGAAAGGTCAACGGCGGCGAGAAGGGATGGTTCTGGCTCATATTCATTTTCGGGATCGCCGTAGGGGTAACCGGCGTTCTGCTGGACTTCCCGGTCTGGGGGCAGACCAGATTCACCATGCAACTTTCTCACGTTATTCACGTCGCGGCGGCGGTACTTTTCGTCACCGCTTCCTTTGGTCATATTTATATGGGAACCCTGGGCGTCGAGGGCGTCTTTGAGGGCATGTGGACAGGCTTCATCGATGCGGTCTGGGCACAACAGCACCATGACCTATGGTATGAAGAAAAGATGCATGAAAAAGAGGCAAGACAGGAAACAACAGCGTCTTGAGCATCAAGACCGGGCGCAAGACCAATACCAACAATCGGAGGATAAGCCCGCCAAACGGCGTGCCGGGTCTATTCCCAGGTAAAGACCGGCCGCTATTCTAGGAGACCTAATCATGACCGTGGAATTTGGACTTCTGCTGCTCGAATCCGCACAGAAATACTTAATTCTGATATTGAGTCGTTTTTATCAATTACTGCAAAGATGATAAGGCACAGTGATGACAAGATATCTAGACTGAAACACCAAGTCTATGACCCTTGAAATGTTATAATAGATATTCGCTACTACAAATGGTATTCATTGATTCTAAATAACTTGGCTAGGTATACCTTTGGTGAAGCAAACAGACAGCATATCGCACAATTTCTTCAGCCCCGTCTGCACAATATGGGGTGAAAGATGCTACATAAAAGCATCTTCTGAAATCTCGTCTTCAACATTCAATTCCTAAGTGAAACTCGTCGGGCACTAAGCCAGAGAGTACTTTGATAAAAATGAAGGGATAATGTACTGCGGCCAAAAATTTCTCTGATATATACGAATATGTCGTTCTTATATTATGCCTCTGCATCGGTATCATTATGAAATTATAGAGATATCGGATTTTTAGCCGGTTTTGCTGAGAGTCCCGCTCGGGATGCCAAATTATATTCGATACTCATGAATTCCAAATTTTTTCTTCTACGCCGTGTGTGTCTTTTTTTTTAACAGCCTCAATCCATCCGATAAATCATCATCAATTTTTTTCAGATAGATCTCAGTCGTCATCTGTGTCTTATATCTGAGTAACCTCTGCAGTTTCTTGATACTAACTTTGTGAATGTCATTCAAGGCTGAGGGACCATATTTCCTGAGAGCCTTAAATCCGAACGGCTTAACTCCGGTTTTCTTGTATACGCCCTTTAGAAATTTGTTTGTATGCGTGAACTCCTCACCGGTGTCAGGGTCTGCAAAAAAACATACGGATAATTCTCGTTACGATGATACCACTGCCACATCAGCGCATCGTAAAGGTCTGACGCTTAGGCAACGCAAAATAATCAGCCTTATAATCGCCATGCAACCTCTTCATTGTCCATAAATGATACCACTGTTTTTCAAAGTGATGTCACCCCTTTCCAGTTAAATACTTCCCCTCTCCTTGCAAATGTGTATTAGTATAACCTTGCATTTCCGTAAGGGCTCGAATGCGAGTAAATTTATCAGATACGAAGCACTGCGAAAAGTTTTCCGCTCCCGTCAAAAAATAAAGCCTTCTCGCAAAATAAATTACTAACCCAATTCCCACCCCTCTGGATACTTATTAGTCAACTGTATACAAGAAAATGGATATATTTTATCCACCTATCTCTCATAAGAATCAACCCGCGCCATGTTACTTGAGATATAGTTTGTGATATCAGCTTCTTATCAAGTCGGGAACTCTTGGTCTATTTCTTGCTAACTATACATGCGAAAATACCTCGAAAGGAGGAATGTGGAGAC
>Ga0326727_10017366_pt1 | contig 14954 bp, 13 predicted proteins | sample MB2enrmetagenome_FD_207643 | JGI IMG/M metagenome (GOLD analysis project Ga0326727, IMG submission 207643) | Lab enriched peat soil microbial communities from McLean, Ithaca, NY, United States - MB29MY | ecosystem: Environmental > Terrestrial > Soil > Wetlands > Peat | place: USA: New York... | reverse complement strand
CGCATGGGGATGAACCAGCACCTTCTGCGCTCGATCGTGCCCATCATGAAGCAGGGAGGCGTTCGTGGAGCCGGAGACACCCTCGTCATGCCCGAGCCGGTGCTCGTTGGCAGGAACAAGGAAAAGCTGGAGAGCGTTGCGCACACGGCGGGGATCTCACGCTGGACCACCGACCTTGATGCGGCGCTGTCAGACCGGGCCATGTCCATGTACTTCGACGCGCAGACCACGCTGCTGCGCGTGCCCAGCGTCTCCAAGGCAATCCAGGCGGGCAAGCACGTGTACTGTGAGAAGCCCACAGCAATGAGCACGCCCGAAGCGTTCGCGCTATACCAGCTTGCTCGAAGCAAGGGAGCAAAGAACGGCGTTGTGCAGGACAAGCTCTGGCTGCCAGGCATCATGAAGCTTGCCGACCTCAAGGCCCGCGGCTTCTTTGGCCGCATCTTGTCCGTGCGTGGGGAGTTCGGCTATTGGGTCTTCGAAGGGGACCGGATAGCGGCCCAGCGCCCGTCGTGGAACTACAGAAAGGAAGAAGGGGGAGGGATCGTGTTGGACATGCTCTGTCACTGGCGGTACGTTCTGGACAACTTGTTCGGCGGCGTGAAAGCCGTATCATGCCTTGCCATGACGCACATCCTCGAGCGCTGGGACGAACAAGGCGCCTCCTACCCGCCGACGGCCGATGATGCGGCGTACAGCACGTTCGAGCTCGAGGGCGGGGTGATTGCGCACTTCAACTCCTCTTGGGACGCACGCGTGAGAAGAGACGACCTCCTCACTCTGCAGGTGGACGGGACGCTCGGTTCCGCCGTGGCCGGTCTTCGGGACTGCTGGATCCAGCCGTACGGCGCCACGCCGCGGCCGGTTTGGAACCCCGACATTCCGAATCCCATAGATTTCTTTTCCTCCTGGCAGAAGGTTCCCGAGCAGAGGCAATACGACAACGCATTCAAGGCGCAGTGGGAGCTTTTCCTGCGTCACGTGGCGCTTGACGAGCCTTTCCGATGGACGCTCCTAGAGGGGGCAAAAGGCGTGCAGCTTGCCGAAAAGGGATTGGAATCTTCCCAGAAACGGGCATGGGTCAACGTGCCTGATCTTGCCGGGGCGGACGGATGAGCCCGTCTGGACAGACCAGTCCGAGCGCAGCGGCGGGGGCAGGCGGGTTGCACAGCTCCCGTGTCGCGCTGGTGACCGGCGGGACGCGCGGTATTGGCCTGGGGTGCGCGGAGGCCCTTGGCCGTGAGGGATGGAAGCTGGCGGTGTGCGGCGTTCGTCCGGAAGCTGGGGCTGAAGCTGGCCTGGCGAAGCTTCGTGACGCGGCAGCCGGGGAGGTGCTTTATTCCCAGGTCGACATAGTCGATGACGATGCTCCCCGCCGGCTGCTTGCCGATGTCACACGGCGTTTTGGCCGGCTCGACCTCCTGGTGAACAATGCCGGCGTTGCTCCAACGGAACGAAAGGATATTCTTGAGGCCACTCGGGAAAGCTTCGACAGGGTCATGCGGACAAATCTCCGTGGACCGTACTTCCTCACCCAGTCAGTGGCGAAACACATGCTACAAGCCGGGGATCCGAGCGGAAAGTGCATTATTTTCGTTACTTCGACGTCGGCATCGGTGGCTTCCATAAATCGCGGGGAGTACTGCGTCTCCAAGGCAGGACTTAGCATGGCGAGCCTCCTGTGGGCTACACGGCTGGCCGCGGAAGGCATCCCCGTGTACGAGGTGCGGCCCGGGATCATCAGGACGGATATGACGGCCGGGGTTGCAGCGAAATATGACGCGCTCATCGAGGCCGGCGTGATGCTGCAGAAAAGGTGGGGAACGCCCCAGGACGTAGGGCGAGCTGTTGCAATGCTCGCGCGCGGGGACCTGCCGTACTCCACGGGACAAGTGATAACGGTCGACGGGGGTTTGACGGTCCAGCGGCTCTAGCGTCGCCTGCAGCGACCTCTGGCTCGAACCGCTACGGCACCGGCGGCCCCTAGCCGCAATGACCACGGCAGGATGTCGGCTGCGCGCTCTATTTGCGCGGGCCGGCTGTCTGTTTCCGTGCCGGGCGTCTCTTCCGTGGCTGGATTCACATTATCCAACGTTTGTCCGTCCCGGGAACGCTCGTCGATCTGGGAAGACGCTTTTCTGCCCTTCGCAAGCCCCGTTTCCTTGACTTTCAAGGAACCGGTGATTAGGTTCTCGATTGAAGAGCCATGGATCACGGGATGCCTGTTTTCTGCGTCGGGCTGAGCCATCATTCTGCGCCCGTGGAGCTGCTGGAGGCCCTTTCGCGGAGCGCTGAAGAGTTTCCCCGCTTCCTGCCCTCGCGGCCCGCTGAGGTCGTGGTTTTGTCCACCTGCAATCGTTTCGAGGTTTTTGGCTCCCCAACCGGCGACGCATTAGAATCAACTGTCGATTTTTTTCATCGTGCTGGCATTTCCGACTCCATTCACATCCTCACGGGCAGGGACACGGCGCTGCGTCTGTACCGCATCGTCTGCGGGCTTGATTCAATGGTCCTGGGAGAGTCCCAGATCATCGGCCAGGTCGCTTCGGCGTACGCGGCCGCGCAGACCGCCCGACGGGCCGGGCCGGCGATGACCGCCCTCTTCCAGGGCGCCATCAGAGCGGGGCGGCGCGCCCGCCGGGAGACCGAGATCAGTAGGAGCGCGTCGAGCATCAGCGCGGCCGCTGTGCGTCTTGCCAAAGAGGTGCTCGGTGGCCTGCGGGATGCACGCGTCCTGGTGCTCGGCTCAGGGGAGATGGGTCGGTTGACGTTGCGAAGCCTGCAGGAGCACGGAGTGGCCAACGTCGACGTGGCGGCCAGGCACCTGGACAAAGCCGCCCGCGCGGCGCTGCGCTTCGGAGCTAAGGCACACCTCATCAACAGCCTGCCTTGCCTTCTGGAAAACGCGGATGCGGTCATCAGCGCAACGAGCGCTTCCCGGCCGCCCGTCACCGCCGACATTCTCCGCTCGGCCATGCGCGGCCGCGGGGGCCGCCCCATAGTGCTCGTTGATATCGCTGTCCCCCGGGACGTTGAGCCTGAGGCGGCAAAAGTTCCGGGCGTCCGACTTTTCGATCTCGACTCCCTGAAGTGCCGGGACGAGAACGGTGAGAGCGTGCGCCTGCGGGAGGTTCCACGTGTCGAACGGATTATCGACGAGGAGTTGGACGCGCTCTCGGTCGCCATGGCGGAAAACGCGCTGCGCCCGGTCATCGGCTCCCTGTGGCTGAAAGCCTCGTCCATCCGCCAGGAAGTGCTGGAGCGCACCCGAGCTCGCATTCCAAATTTGGACGACGCTTCCTGGGCGCACGTGGAGCGACTGGCGAGCGCTCTCGTCAACAAGCTTCTCCATGAGCCGGCCACGCGGCTTCGGGCGGAGGCCGCCAACGGTCACGCCCGGGATGATGCGGAAGCCCTTCGCTATCTGTTCGACCTTCCGGAAGAAGACGGCGCTCCGGACGGTCGCTCATGATCGTCCGCCTAGGCACCCGGTCCTCAAAGCTCGCCCTGTGGCAGGCCGGCTACGTCGCCGAACTCATCCGGGGCGCCGGCGCGGGTGGGGAGTGCCAAGTGATTCATATTTCCACGCAGGGGGACGAAGATCGCGAGCGCCCACTTACCGAGATAGGCGGTAAGGGGCTTTTCACGGAGAAAATCGAGGAAGCGCTGCGCGATAGCAGGATCGACGCGGCGGTGCATTCGCTGAAAGACCTTCCCGTCGAGGATTCACCGGGTCTGGTCATTGCCGCCGTGCTCGGCCGAGAAGAGGCGCGTGACGTTGTCATCTCCCGTGATGGACGCGGACTTTCCGCCTTGCCCTCGGGCGCCGTGGTTGGCACGAGCAGCACGCGCAGGGAAGCGCAGCTTCGGGCCGCGCGCCCGGATCTGAAAGTGAAGCCTATCCGTGGGAATGTGGAAACACGGATCGCCAAGGTGGATCGGGGCGAATATGACGCAACCGTCATAGCCGGCGCCGGGGTGATCAGGCTCGGGCTCGCAGACAGGGTGGGCGAATGGATCGGCATGGAGCAGTGCATGCCTTCCCCCGGGCAGGGCGCCCTGGCTGTCCAGTGCAGATCGGATGATGAGGCGATGCTCGGGCTCCTGGCGCTGATTGATGATCCCGTGCTTCGTCGCGCCACCGATGCAGAGCGAGAGTTTCTCGGGCGTCTCGGCGGCGGGTGTGCGGCGCCGGTTGCCGCGTATGCGCAGGCGGGCGGAGGGGCCGACGGCTCGATCTTGCTCCGGGGTCGCGTGATATCGCTGGACGGGGGGCAGGTCGTGGAAGTGGCAGGCCGGGGCGCTGAGCCGCGCGAGCTGGCATGGCGACTTGCTGATGAAGCCGTGTCCCGAGGAGCGGGCCTTATCCTTATGCGCGCCCGAAAGCCGCTCAAGGGAAAACGCGTCCTGGTGACGCGCGCCAGGGAGCAGGCTGGTGACCTCTTCGAGTTGCTGTGCGCCCGCGGCGCCGTCCCCGTGGCGATGCCCCTTGTTCGCATCGAGCCCGCTGGAGACGCCGCCAGCATCGAGGCTGCGGTGGATTCGTTGCCTTCCTATGACTGGGTCGTTTTCACAAGCGCAAACGGCGTGGAGCACTTCTTTGGCCACTTAAGCGGCCGCCCGCTCCCGAAAAAGACCGCCGCCGTGGGACCTGCAACTGCTGAAGCCTTGAGGGCACGTGGGACGGTGCCAGCTCTTGTGCCATCAGAGCATACCGGTTCCGCGCTGGCCCGCGCCTTGGTCGCCGCGGAGGGAGCCGCAATTGTCTCACGTCGGGTCCTTTTTCCCTGCGCTGTGGACCACGCCGAGGAGACGGCCCGCCTCCTGCGCACCTTCGGTGCTGCTGTCGAAGAGCTGCCGGTCTATCGGACGGTAGCCGCGGATCCGAGTCCGGAGGAACGTGCCGCCCTGGACAGCGGACTGGATGCCGCTCTTTTCCTGAGCGGTTCAGCGGTGCGCGCCTTTGGAGCCCTTGCACGATCCCTTTCGGGTGCCGTGGTCGGGTGCATCGGCCCTTCGACAGCAGAGGCGGCCCGACAGGCAGGGATGAAAGTCGACGTTGTCCCGGGCACGCACACCATGGAGGCTCTTGTGAACGCGTTGGAGGAAAGGTTCGGCTCATGGACAAAATGACGACAGGCAGGATAGTCCTGCCCGGGGCTTTGCGACCGCGGAGGCTTCGGACCCAGGCCACGCTTCGCGCAATTGTGCGTGAGACCTCCCTTTCCCCCGAGGACCTGATCTATCCCCTGTTCGTGACTCACGGAACGCACGTGCGCAACGCGGTGGCTTCCATGCCTGGCGTGTTCCAAGTCTCTGTAGACCGCCTTGTCGAGGAGGCGCGGGAAGCGGCTGCCCTCGGGATCCCGGCCGTGCTCCTTTTCGGAATACCGGAGCACAAAGACCCGGAGGGCTCCGAGGCATACGCGAAAGACGGGATCATCCAGCGCGCTCTTCGCGAGCTGAAGGACGCTGAAACAGGGCTTCTCCTGATCACCGACGTATGCCTCTGCGAATACACGGACCACGGCCACTGCGGAATCCTCAACTCCGGCGGTGCGGCGCGGCCGGCGCTGTCTTTGCCGGAAGACTACGTGTTGAACGACGAGACGCTGGACGTGCTTGCGCGTGTTTCCCTTTCCCAAGCGGAGGCCGGGGCGGACATCGTTGCCCCAAGCGGCATGATCGACGGGATGGTGGGCGCAATCCGCGGAGTGCTGGATGCCGGCGGGTTCCCAAACCTTCCCATCATGTCCTATGCAGTGAAGTACGCATCCGCGTTCTACGGGCCCTTTCGCGAAGCGGCTCAGGGAGCGCCGAGGTTTGGAGACCGCAGAAGCCACCAGATGGACCCCGCCAACGTGCGCGAAGCGCTCAAGGAAGCGGCGTTGGACGTCCAGGAGGGTGCGGATTTCCTCATGGTAAAACCCGCGCTCCCGTACCTGGACGTGATACGAGCTGTTCACGAGCGCTATCCCGCTGTTCCCCTGGTGGCCTACAACGTGAGCGGCGAGTTCGCAATGCTCAAAGCGGCGGCCGCAAACGGTTGGATTGATGAAAGGTTGGCGGCGCTGGAAGTGTTAACGGGGATCAGGCGTGCGGGGGCTGACCTGATCATTACCTATCATGCGAAAGAGGCTGCGCGATGGCTGACGCGAGTGTAACCCAGGATGCAATCCTGGTTGCTGACAAAGGGCGCTCGAAAACGGGGGAGGCGCTGTACTCCACCAGACGTCTTTTCGTGCAATTGCTCGCGTATGGAGGCTGCGCGGACTCCAGCGCTGTTGCGGCTGCCCTCGAGGAAGCCGGCGTTCCCGCCGTGTTCTACGAGGACTTGAACGATCCCAAGGGCGTAGCGCTTCTTTGCTTCCATGAGGACCCGGACTTTTTCCTCGACACAGTGCGGCCTCTTGTGGGGACCGAGCCTTTCCGCGGGCTCGTTCCCAAGCCCGAGTACACGATGTTCGGACGCACATATTCCATGGGCTGGGAGTCAGATCTCGACGAGGCGCTCATAGAACGTCCGCTGCAGCGCCTCCGGGATCCGTCGCTGCGCTGGGCCGTATGGTATCCGCTTCGCCGGTCGGGCAGCTTCGAGCAACTCGATGAAAAGGAGCAGCGCTCGATCCTTGCGGAGCACGGCAGCATCGGGCAGTCATTCGGGCGGGCGGGCATCGCGCATGACGTACGGCTTGCCTGCCATGGCCTCAACAAGGAAGACAACGACTTCATCATCGGCGTGCTCTCCACTGAGCTGCAACCGCTTTCGGCAATCGTGCAGCGCATGCGCAAGACTCGGCAGACCTCGCTGTACATCGAGCGGCTGGGCCCTTTTTTTATCGGCAGGGTCTGCTGGCAGTGCACCGCAACCGGACGGACTTCAGTCGGCGGGCAGCGTACTGCCAGCGGGCAGGCTGGGAGCTAATGGCCCAGCCTGCTCCGGCGCGCCGGGAACAACGGCTCGCCTCGTCGGCGTTCCTGAGGGCATGTAGGTGTCAACCGGCGCCTGTCACCCCGGTGTGGCTTATGCGCCAGGCTGGCCGCTACCTCCCCGAGTACAGGAGCTTGCGCGAGAGCCATTCCATGCTCGATCTGATCACCACGCCGGAGCTTGCCGCGCGAATCACGCTTCAGCCTCTTGCGAGATTCGACCTGGATGCAGCCATCATTTTCTGCGACATTCTTCCTCCTCTTTCCGGAATGGGATTTCGCATTGGCTTCGACTCGGGCTCGGGACCCATTGTCGAGAACCCGATCAGGTCAGCTCGTGACATCGACATGCTCGCGGCTCCCCCGGCCGCGGAGACACTCGCATTCACCCTCGAAGCGATTCGGATTGTCGCCGCCGAGCTTGCCCCACGAGGGATCCCACTGCTTGGATTCTCGGCTGCCCCTTTCACCCTTGCAAGCTACGCGGTGGAGGGCGGCGGCTCGAAATCCTTCACGAAAACAAAACTCCTAATGTATCGCGAACCGGCTGCTTGGGAGCGGTTGATGCACAAGCTTACCACCGTACTAGCGGACTTCCTCACTGCGCAGGCGGCGGCCGGGGCTTCGGCGGTCCAGGTGTTCGACTCCTGGGTGGGCGCGCTGGGCCGCGAAGACTACACGCGCTACGTTCTGCCTCATGCCACGAGGCTCTTTTCCGCGTTAAAGAACGCTGGCGTCACCGCCATCAACTTCAGCACGGGAACGGCCGCGCTCATCGAGGAGGTGGCCGGCGCGGGCGGAGACGTCGTTGGCGTGGACTGGCGTCTCCCGCTCGACCAGTACTGGAAGCGGATTGGGTTCGACCGTCCCGTGCAGGGCAACCTGGATCCGGCCGCGCTTCTGGCGCCCTGGCGTGAGCTCGGCCCGAGGGTTGACTCAATCCTGGCCCAGGCCGCCGGCCGCCCGGGGCACATCTTCAACCTTGGTCACGGCGTGCTCCCAGAGACCTCCCCGGACGCGGTGAAGCTCCTCGTGGATCACGTCCATGATCGGAGGACGGGATGAGTGGACAGCAGAACGGACGTCCGCGGCTCTCGGACCCGCCCGTCGGCGTCCTCGTCATGGCGTACGGGGGCCCTTCGTCCCTGGACGAAATCCCCGGCTACCTTGCCGACATTCGCGCGGGCCGCCCCACGCCGCGGCGCGTTGTGCAGGAGATCACCGAGCACTATCGTGCCATCGGCGGAAAATCACCGATCCTCGACATGAGCCGAAAGCAGGCCGCGGCTCTGGAGACCAAGCTCGGTCCGGGGTTTCTCTGCCGGGTGGGAATGCGCCATTGGTCTCCCTGGATCGAGGAAGCCGTCGGCGGGATGGCCGAGGAAGGCATCCGCAAAGCCGTTGGAATCGTGCTTGCCCCACAATACAGCAGGATGAACACGGAGCGCTACTTCAGCAAAGTCAGGGATGGCTGCAGGCTCTACCGGGCCTCAATCGATTTCACGTATGTGAAGAGCTACCACGACTCGCCAAACCTGATCGAAGCGTTGGCCCGACGGGTGGAGGACGGTCTGTCGAAATGGCCGGCCTCTGAAAGGGAAAAAGTCCACCTCGTTTTCAGCGCGCACAGCCTGCCCGCGCGGATCATGCGCGACGGGGACCCCTATGACACGCAGTTTCGGGAAACAGCCCAGCTCGTGGCCGGTCGGGCCGGCCTGCCTCCTGAGCGTTGGTCTTGGAGCTATCAGTCAGCCGGAAAGAGCCCCGAGCCGTGGTTGGGCCCACAGCTTGAGGACCACATCCCCGCGTTGGCGGAGCGCGGTGTACGCGACATAATCTGCGTTCCCGTAGGGTTCGTGGCCGACCATGTCGAGATCTCTTATGATATCGACATCGAGGCGCGAGCAGCTGCCGAGAGGGCGGGAGTACGGCTCGAAAGACCAGCGGCGCTGAATGACGATCCGCTGTTCATCGAAGCGCTCGCCGACGCCGTGAGAGCCGCGTTGTGAAACGTCTTCTTATTCTCGGGGGCGGCATAGCCGGCCTTAGCGCCGCTTGGCGCGCGCGCTCCCTGTCGAATAACATTGAGATCACTGTCGTGGAGAAGCAACGCGTTCTTGGAGGCAAAATCCGGACCGAGACGCGTGATGGCTTTCTCCTGGAGTCCGGCGCGGACGGGTTCCTTTCCCGCAAGTCCGCAGGCACAGGCTTGTGCACGGAGCTGGGGATTGTGGGCCTCCTCCGTGGCCAGGTGGCCAGGAGAAACCGGTCGTTCCTGATGCGTTCCCACAAGCTGCACTCGCTACCGGAGGGCTTCTCGGGGCTTGTCCCCGCGAACATGGAGGCTCTCCAGGAGACGCAGCTCCTCTCCGAGGAGGGTAAACGCAGGGTCATGGAGGAGCCGTCAATTCCCGCGCGGCGGGATGTTTCCGACGAGGCAGTTTCCCATTTCATGATCCGCAGGTTCGGCAAGGAGGCCTTCGACGCGTTGATCGAGCCGCTTGTTGCCGGGATATATGCCGGGAATGCCGATGGCCTGAGCTTGAACGCTACGTTTCCGAGCCTACGGGAGCTGGAGTTGCGCCATGGAAGCGTCCTTGCGGGGCTACGTGCCGCGACGCCATCCCAGTTGCCGGCTTTCGTGACTTTCGGCAAAGGAATGGCTGAGCTGCCGCGCCGGGTTTCGTGCGCGCTGAGCGGCGTCGAATTGCTTATGGCAACAGCGGCGCGGACGATCACCAGAGGCCTCGGCGTCTGGCGCGTGGAGCTTTCGAAAGGCGGCGTGATAGAGGCTGACGCGATTATTATCACGGTCCCTTCGGCCGAAGCGGCCACCCTCCTTTCGGACGTCGACAATGAGCTCGCTGAGGCGCTTGCCGGCATTCCGAGCGCTTCCACGACCGTGGTCCACTTGGGTTTCGAGCAGAGGGAGGTCTCCCACGATCTCGACGGCTACGGCTACGTAATCCCCCGGGTCGAAGGAAGCGAAATTCTCGCGTGCACCTGGACCTCGAGCAAATGGGGTGACCGTGCTCCGCCCGGGAAGGTTCTCCTCCGATTGTATATTGGCCGGTCCGGTGGTCCGGACGTTCTCGCGCGGAGCGACGCTGAGCTCACCGAGATGGCGGCGCATGAGCTTCGGTTGACCATGGGGATCATCAGCCAACCTGTCCTCGTCAGGATTTTCCGCTGGCGCAATGCAATGCCGCAGTACACGCTGGACCATATCTCCCGCCTCGAGGCGATCGACGCTCGTTGCGCCGACTCGGAAGGCATATATCTGGCCGGCGCATCCTATCGGGGCGTGGGAATCCCGGATTGTATAGAGTCCGGCTTCGCCGCGGCCCGGGCAGCAACGGAGCACATGAATGAACACGAGCAAATCTGAAGCGCTTTTTGTAGAGGCGACGCAGCTGCTGCCGGGAGGGGTTGATTCACCAGTGCGAGCCTTCCGCGCGGTCGGCGGGAAGCCGCTTTTCATCGAGCGCGGCGAGGGCCCGTACTTGTGGGACGTGGACGGAAACCGCTACGTGGACTATGTGCTTTCCTGGGGACCGCTCATTCTGGGCCACGCGCATCCGCGGGTGGTTGCCGCAATAGCGGCAACCGCGGAACGCGGGACGAGTTTCGGCGCACCGTCGCCGCTGGAGCTCGAGCTGGCCCGACTCATCCGCAGCCTCATGCCCGCAATCGAGATGCTGAGGTTCGTCAATTCCGGCACGGAAGCCGTCATGAGCGCGCTTCGGCTGGGGCGCGCGTTCACGCTACGGGACAAGGTAGTCAAGTTCGTTGGAAACTATCACGGCCATGCGGACATGCTTCTCGTGCAAGCGGGCTCCGGGGTTGCCACCCTCGGGCTCCCGGACTCGCCCGGCGTTCCGCGGGCTGCAACTGCGGATACGCTTCCGTGCCCCTATAATGATCTGGAGACTTTGAAGGGCCTGTTCAGATCCCATCGCGGGGAAATAGCAGCCGTGATCGTGGAGCCGGTGGCAGGAAACATGGGAGTGGTGCTCCCGCAGGATGGTTTCCTTCGGGGCCTCCGGGAGCTGACCGCGAACGAGGGGACGCTCCTAATATTCGACGAGGTGATGACGGGCTTTCGGGTTAGCTTGGGCGGCGCCCAGGCTCTTTATGGGATCACGCCGGACCTCACGACGCTGGGAAAAGTGATTGGCGGCGGGCTGCCCGTGGGCGCGTACGGGGGAAGGCAGGAAATCATGGAAATGATCGCCCCCGCCGGGCCGGTGTATCAAGCCGGGACCCTCTCGGGGAACCCTCTGGCCATGAGTGCCGGCGCGGCGACCTTGAAGGAGCTGTCACACCCCGGCGTTTGGGACAGGCTTGCATCCACAACGAGCGAGATTGCCGGGGGCCTTTCCTCCCTGGCCCGTTCGCGGGGAATTCCGTTGTGCGTGTCCAACGTCGGTTCGATGTTCGGGTTCTTTTTCACCGAAGGACCCGTCCATGACTGGGAGAGCGCCAAGAAATCCGACACGGTCCGTTTCGGGGACTTTTTCCGAGCAATGCTTTCCGAAGGCGTCTACCTAGCCCCGTCGCAGTTCGAGGCCGGCTTCGTCTCCACGGCGCATGGCTCGGCACAGGTGGCGGAGACGCTGTCGGCGGCCGACAAATCTTTCAGCTCGGTCTCAAAGAGGCGTGGTGGCGGTCAAGGAAAAAGATGACGTCTTCCCCGATGGGAAAACCTCGCGCACGAGTCACGCCGGCCATGCAGCAGGGTGTAGAAGATCCAGCACGGCGTAGCGGAATGCTTCCCTGGCCCACGAAGGAAAGATCGCTCGGGAGCGGGTCCGTCCGGTACAACGACAATCCCGAGATCGTCGCGGTGTTGCTGAAGGCTGGTGCGGATAGAAAAGCTAAAAACAACAACGGCGAGACGGCCCTTGATTGCGCGCCGGGGATCTCTACAAGACACCGACGCCCTGAAGCAACTCGAAGAAGCGTCCAAGCAAGCTCATGGAGTGAACAAACAGCCGGCAGGAAAGGAGGTATGGGGGCAACGACTTGAGGCACGTCATGGTAGTAAATCAAGCTGAACACCCGCGTCGCGCCGATCGCGAGGGCGGGGAGCATGAAATATCCCCACCATTCGTCTGAAACTCGTGGCATGTACTTTCATGTCCATTTTTTGCAAAACCGAATCGGCGCAGGCTGTTCGATAGTCCTTCTCTTTTTCAGATCGAACAACGAATTGCATGCCGCCACTTCTGGCCGTATCAACGGAGCATGGGCGCAGAACGCCTGCGGGAAGGCGCAGGAGTCTTACTTCGCTCTTTTGTCGGGGTTGGTTTTTCCTGTGAGCCTCAAGCGCATCAGCGCGAGCTTTGTGAGCTGGATAGTGAGCGCGGGATCTACGCCCTTGGGGCAGACTTCGGAGCACGCCCCCGCGTATTCGCATCCCCAGACGCCGTCCATGGAGTCGAGCTTGTCCAGGCGCAGCTTTTCCCCCTCGTCTCGCGAATCGTTCGAATAGCGATATGCCTGGCCAAGGGCCTGGGGTCCGATGAACTCGGTGTTCGTGTTGCTGACTGGGCATGCGTCCACGCAGAGACCGCAAGAAATGCAGTGCGCGAAATTCAGGTAGTAGTCCAACTGGCTCGTGGTCTGCTCGTATTCCTTCTCCGCCCGGAACTTTTCTTCTACGTCCGTTCGAACGAGCCACGGGGAGACGCTCTTGTGCTTTGCGAAGAACTCGTCGAAATCCGTGACAAGGTCTTTCACTATAGGATGCGCCTCCATGGGACCGATGTGAATCTTGGCGGTCCCTAGCGAGAAGACGTTTGTCTCGCAGGCGAGGCGCGGCTTGCCGTTAATCACCATTCCGCACGAACCGCAGATCCCCATGTTGCAGCTGTATCGCATTGAAAGCGTGTTATCCTGGCGCTCTTTGACGGAGATGAGCATGTCGAGAACGGTGCTGAACCTGTCAGCCTGAACCTCGAACGTGCTCTGCCTAAACTTCTCCGCCTCAGGATCATATCTCCTGATCGCAAGCTCTATCGCCCTTGTCTCCTTGCCGACGAGCTGTCTCAATTCTTCCTCCTTTCGTGCGAGTTTCCGTGGATATAGGCTTCTCGGATCCCTATTACGCCGTACACGATCGCCCCCGCGGCAATCAAAATGAGAAGGATAGTCCGCACCTCGGCTCCGGTCCGGCTCCCCGGCAGCACAAGAGCTGAGACGGCTACCAGGATGAGAAGCACGGGAACTCCCATCATCGCGATGTAATCGAAGAACATGAAAAACGACGCTTTCATGGCTGCCACCCCGCAATCATGATGACGAACCCCGCGGCCCAAACGACGAGGAGGAGGTAGGGAAGGGCCTTCAAGCCGTCTTTGGCCCTGTAGCGCTTTCGATAGAGGTGGGCGAACTCCTCGTTGAGCTTCCCGAACACCATGCCCCGGGACCACGCGAGGGAAAGGCCTTTGGCCACCTCGAAAAGTTGCGCCGTCCAGAGCACCCATACGATGGCCGTGACGACTTTCAGCGCCACGCCCAAGCCGGGCGCGAGGAGGTAGGCGATGATGAGAAGGCCCCAAAGGATCATGAGCGGGACGAGTATCCTGTAGGCGAAAACGTGGATATAGCCTTCGAAATGGAACCTTGCGAGCCTTCCGATCCTCGTCTGCGGGCCGCGAAGGTCCTTCACCTTCTTACGCGGGCTCATCAGTATTTCCTTTCCATGGGCTGCCATTTCGTTATTGCCACGGGGGAATGGGACATCCGCGGCGCTCCGTCAGTCCGATAGGCGAGGGTGTGCGCAAGAAAGTTCGCGTCATCCCGCTTCGGGTATTCCACCATGAAATGGGACCCACGGCTCTCCTTGCGTTGGAGCGCTCCCTCCACCACAGTCTGCGCGATCTCGATCATGTTGCCGATCTCCAGTGAGTCTCTGAGATTTGTATTGAATACGTCTCTCTTGTCCTTGACATCAACGGCCGGTGAGCGAGCCCGCAACTCCTCGAGCTTTGCGCGCGCATTCCGCAGCTCGTCGGTTTTGCGATAGACGTGGACGTTCGCATCCATCGTTTCCCACAGCTCTTTTCTCAGCTGATAGGGATCTTCCTTTCCGTTCTGAAGCTTCAGCGCCTGGACGTGGTCTGCTGCGCTGTTGATCTGATCGATCACCTGATTCAAGTCCGGGATGCTGCGCGACTCCGCCGCGACCTTCTGCGCCGCCTCTCCCGTCATTCGGCCCCAGATTATGCAGTGACTCAAGGAATTACTCCCCAACCTGTTTGCGCCATGAACGCTGACGCAGCCGCACTCTCCGGCAGCCCACAGGCCGCGGACCGTCTGGTCGGCGTCAGCCGCCATCACTTCTCCGCGGACGTTTTCGTGAATGCCTCCCATCGTGTAGTGCGCGGAGGGCCGCACGGGGATAGGCTCGTGCGCCGGGTTGATCCCCAGGATCTTCATGGTCAACTCTTTGATCATGGGGAGCCGTTCGTCGATTTTCTCCTCTCCCAGGTGGCGCATGTCGAGGAGGAGATGGCGCATCCCTGAGACTTCGTGCACAAGGCCCCTGCCTTGGTTCAGCTCGGTGATCATGGCCCGCGCAATGATGTCGCGCGGAGCGAGCTCCATCCGTTCCCTGGCATAATTCTCCATGAACCGCTTGTTGTCCGAGTTCAGGAGGTATCCGCCTTCACCGCGCACGGCCTCCGTGATGAGCACGCCCGTCGGGATCAGTCCGGTGGGATGGAACTGGACGAACTCCATGTCCTTGACGGGCAGGCCTGCCTTGAAGGCGAGGGCAATGCCGTCCCCCGTGCTCGAGTATGCGGTAGTCGTGAACCCGTAGATCCTCGCGAACCCTCCGGTGGCGATAATGCCGGATTTCCCCGCGAAGAACCTGAGCGCCCCCGTAGCTAGGTCGAGCGTAAGGAAGCCCCGGAACTCCCTGTCCTTGAGGATGAGGTCTGTGGCGTAGTGCTCGTGAAAGATCGTCACGTTGGGGAAACTTAAGAGGTTGTCGTACAAGGCGTGGAGCATGAAGA
>Ga0326727_10017364_pt1 | contig 14955 bp, 8 predicted proteins | sample MB2enrmetagenome_FD_207643 | JGI IMG/M metagenome (GOLD analysis project Ga0326727, IMG submission 207643) | Lab enriched peat soil microbial communities from McLean, Ithaca, NY, United States - MB29MY | ecosystem: Environmental > Terrestrial > Soil > Wetlands > Peat | place: USA: New York... | reverse complement strand
TGGGATTGAAGCCGCGCTCAATCTCTTCCACCAGTCGGCGGGTGACGCAGCCGGAGGCTTTGAGCTTGGCGCCTTCCCCGTACATGGTTTCCAAAAGCTTCTTGCCGTCCTCGCCCACGAAGGTGACGTCCGTGAGGTCTACTGCGACGTGGCCGTCGTTGGGGCCGGAGGCGAGGGTGCGCCAAGTCCGCTCCAGTTCGTCCACCCAAGGACCGGTGAGGCGACCCTCCAGGCGGAGGGAGCTGCATCGCGAGTTTTTGTCCAACGTAATTCGCAACATTGATTTACTTCTGTTTCCTGCTTGCCGCGCGCACGGAAGTTAAAGAAAGTCAAAAGTCAAAATGCAAAAGTCAAAAGTCAAAACCGGGTCGCATCGAATGCCCCGCGCATTTCGCAATGAGCAGGAAGCCAGCCGGTTTTGTTTTTTCACTTTTGACTTTTGACTTTTGCATTTTGACTTTCTTTTCCCCCTACCTACCACCTGCGCCGTTCCCGCCGAAGTCGTTGCCCCGCCCGACGCCGTTAAGCTGCGGCAGCTTGGAGACATCCCACCCTCCGCCCAGGGCTTTGATGAGAAGGACCGTGGAGTTCATGCGGCGCGTCAGGAGATCGACGGCGGTTCGCTCGTTGCTCAGGGCAGCGCTTTGCGCGGTGATGACTTCGAGATAGGTCACCAGACCGCCCTTGTAACGGTTGGTGGAAAGCGTCAGTGAGAGTTCGGCGGACTGGACGGCCTGGTTCTCCTTCTTGCTTTCCTCATCGAGAATGCGCAGCCCCGCCAGGTTATCCTCCACCTCCTGAAAGGCGGTGAGGACGTTTTGGCGATAAGCGGCCACATTCGCGTCGTAAGCGGCCCACGCCTGGTCGGTGAAGGCGTGGCGGCGGCCGGCGTCGTAAAGGGTTTCCAGCAACGTTGGGCCGACGGCAAATAAATGGCTGGGCCAGGCAAACCAGTTGGTGATCGAAGACCCTTCCAGGCCCGCCGCGGCGCTGAGGGTCAGCGTGGGGTAATAGGCCGTCTTGGCCAGCCCAATTTCGGCGTTGGCAGCGGCCACGCGCCGTTCGTCGGCGGCGATGTCGGGGCGGCGCTGCAACAAATCGGACGGCACGCCCACGGGAATCGCGGGTGGGGGCTCATTGAGCGGCATAACGGGAATCGAGAAGGTGGATGCGGGCTGGCCCACCAACGCGGCAATGGCATGTTCAAATTGCGCGCGCTGCACTCCCACGTCGATGTCCTGCGCCTGCGTGGTTTCAAGCTGCGTGGCCGCTTGCGCCACTTCCACCTTGGCAGCCAAGCCGCCGTTGTAGCGGTTGGTGTTGAAGTCCAGGGCCTTCTGGTAAGCGACCACCGTGGAGTCCAGCAATTGCTTCTGCGCGTCCAAGCCTCGCAACGTAAAGTAGTCGACGGCCAACTCCGCGTGAATGCTCAGCCGGGCGGTTTCCAGATCCGCCGCGCTGGCCTGGGCGCTGGCCGTGGCCGATTGCACCGTCAGGTGGATTCGCCCCCAGGCGTCCACCTCATAGGAAAGGTCAAAGGGCAGCACGAAGTCACCCTGCGTTTGGCCTGCTTTGCCCGAGGGGTTGGGAGCGTTTTTGGAGAGTTGTTCCCCCGTGATGTAAGGGCCGGCGCTGACCGTGGGGTACAAACCCGAGCGGTTGATGCGAATCAGGTCGCGCGCCTGGCGATATTGCGCCTCGGCGATTTTCAGGTTTTGGTTCGAGACGTCGACGCGCTCCTCCAGCGCGTTCAATTGCGGGTCGTGGAAGATTTCCCACCATTTCCCGCGCAATGCCTGGTCCTGCGGCTGAGATGCTTTCCATTCGCCCTGCGCTCCAGCCGCGGTGGGCGCCAGTTCTTTGTAAGCCGGAGGCGTGGGAACCGTGGGCTTGGCGTATTTGGGGCCGGGAGTGCAGGCGGTGGCAAAGAGCAGTAGGCAGAAGGCAGTAGGCAGTAGGCAGATGGGAAAGGCGAAGTCAAAAGGCAAAACGCAAAAGTCAAAAGGCAAAACCGCGCGGTTCGGAGGTTTGCCCTCTGACTTTTGACTTTTGCGTTTTGCCTTTTGACTTTTGACTTTCATTTCTCTGCCCTTCCCATTTGCCAATTCCCTGAAACTTGCGTCACTCTGCTCCCCACGACCCTGCTCCCGGGGCGGCGCTGCGAACTTCCTGGCCGTCCACCAGCGAATCCGGCGGGTTGGTGATCACTTTCTCGTTTCCGTCCAGGCCTGACACCACTTCGACTTCCGTTCCGAAGTCCCTGCCGATGGTTATGGGAACCAGGACTGCCTTGCCGTTGCGAACTACGCCCACGCGCAGGCCTTCCGAACGAAAGATCAGGCTGGTTACCGGGATGATCACCGACGAGGCGGCAGAGGGAAGCTTCAAATGGACCTCGGCGTAACCCCCGGGCAGGATTTCGCCCGTGGGGTTGGCAACGTCCACTTCCGTCAGCAGGGTGCGGGACGCCTGGTCAATGGCCTCGGAGGTCCGCACCAGCTTGCCGGGAAAGCGGCGTCCGGGAAACTGCGGCATGGTCAAATAGGACTGCACGCCCGGGACCGCCGCGGGGGAATAAATCTGGGGCACATTCACGTATACGCGTAGCGTGCTAATGGACGCCACATGGAACAACTCTTTGGCGCCGCCGCCGCTTCCGGAACCAATGAGCTGGCCGATATCCGTCTGGCGAGCCGTCAACACCCCGTCGAAAGGCGCATAGACCTTTTCAAACGATTGCAATTGTTCGAGGCGCTTTACGTTGTCCGTGGCGGAATCCACCATGGCTTTTTTGGCGTGCGCATCACCCACGGCATTGTCAACATCCTGCTTGGCGACGGAATCGCTTTTCAGCAGCGACTCGTAGCGCGCGGCAGTGGTTTGCGCCAAGTCGTAATTGGCCTTGGCCGTCGCCAGGTCCGCGCGCGCCTGCTGGAGTTGCTGATCCAGTTCGGGGGTATCGATTTCCGCCAGAAGCTGGCCGTTCTTTACCCTGCCGCCGATGTCCACGTACCAGCGCTTGAGGTAACCATTCGTCCGCGCGTAAATGGGAGCGTCAATGTAGGCCTGGATGTTGCCCGGCAATACGATTTCTTCCTGCGGAGCGCCGCGCCTGGGTTGAGCGAGGGAAACCGAGGGCACGGCGAGATTCTGCGTGTCAGCTTTCACGTCGGCGGCGGCGCGGACCCGAGTGGTAATGCCCCGGTAAACCACCGCGCCCGCCACAATCAAGACCAGCACCAGCCCGAAAATTACTTTGCCCACGCCGGACGACCGGGGAGGTTGGCCCGGCAGGCCGGGACCGCCGCTCTGCTCGTCGTGAATCTCAATGTCGTAGCTTTCCTCTGCCTTCATCAAGTCCTCCGAAGATCGGGTCATTTGCTCATTGATTCATTTGTTCATTGGGTCATTGAGGCATTGACGGATCGACTTTTCCGTCTTTGCCTCACAGTCCGGAGGGATGCGGCGAAAATGGCCAGCAGTTCATTGGCTTCGGTGAGCAAGTCTCGAAGCCGGACCTCGGGAATGATATTGGTATCGATTAAGAGTTCGAGCCAAAATACCGTTTCGTCGGCTTCTTCCACTACAACACTTAACTTGGAGATGAAATCAGCTTTCGACCGCGACCGGCAAACCGCCCGATAATTGGCCGCGACGGAGGTCCCTGCGCGCAGCAACTGCTTCCCGATGATTCGTGCTTCGTCATTCTTCGGGAGGCTTTTGAAAACCCGCACAATACGAATGGCAAACTGTTTCGTCCTCGCTTTCAACTGCTCAGGTTGCGTCGCCATGCAAAGTTTCCTTTCTAGCCGTCCGACCCGCCTTTCAATGATCCAATGACCCGATGACCAAATGAATCAATGAACAAATGACCCGATGGCTAAATGACCCGATCCTTTCTTCCTTCGTGCACCACGCTAAACACTGTGGGCACAAAAAACAGTGTGGCAATGGTGGCAAACAGCAGGCCGCCGATCACGGCGCGGCCCAGGGGGGCGTTTTGTTCGCCGCCCTCACCCATGCCCAGGGCCATGGGCACCATGCCGATAATCATGGCCAGGGCCGTCATGATAACGGGACGAAAACGTGTAAACCCGGCCTCCAGAGCCGCCACTGTGGAATCAAGACCCTCTTCCAATTGTTCCTTGGCAAAACTCACCACCAGAATGCTGTTGGACGTGGCGACGCCCACGCACATGATGGCCCCGATCATGGCCGGCACACTGAAGGTGGTGTGGGTCGCGAACAGGAACCAGAGAATCCCCGCCAACCCGGTGGGCAAAGCCGAAATAATGATCAAGGGGTCCAGCCACGATTGGAAATTCACCACGATCAAGAGATAAACGAGCACAATCGAGAACACCAGTCCGGCCAGCAGTCCCGCAAAGGACGTGCGCATGGTGTCAATCTGGCCGCGCACAATGGTCCGCGAGCCGCGCGGCAGACCGTCCTGGCTCTCTCCCACAACCCGGTCGATGTCCCGGGCCACCCCGCCCAAGTCCCTTCCCGCCACGGAACCGTAAATGTTGATCACGGGCTGAACGTTGTAATGGGAGACGGCGGCCAGAGAAGCGCCGCGGCTGATGGTGGCCAGATTACCGAGAATCTGGGGGGGAGCGCCGCTGGAATTCGTGATGGGGATGTTTTGGATATCCTGGAGCGAGTCCACGCGGTATTGCGGGGTTTGCGTGGCAATGCTGTAGCTGACGCCGGTCCGCGGGTCCATCCAGAAAGTGGGAGAAGTCTGGAAGCTCCCACTGAGGGAAACCAGCAGGTTGCCGGCAACGTTGCTGGTGGTAAGGCCCACCTGCTCCGTCCGGGTACGGTCAATATCCACTTGGAGGCGGGGCAGGTTGAAGGGCTCCTGAATACGCAAGTCAACGGCGCCGGGAATGTATTTGAGTTTATGCATCAGCCCGTCGGCAAATCGCCGATTGGCGCGCAGGTCGTTCCCCACCACCTGGACATTGATGGGGGCCGGGAGGCCGAAATTCAGAATCTGGCTGACCATGTCCGAGGGCAGGACGTAGAACGTCACGCCCGGGAATTCATGCGCCAATTTGAGCCGCAGCCGGCGGACGTACTCCGCCGTGGGGTGATGGTCTTCCGAGAGCGACACCATAATGTCCGCATCCCCGGTGCCGATGGGCGCCGAGGTGCTGTAGGCAAGATTCACGCTGCTGTACGGCAACCCGATGTTATCGAGAACGTTGGTGATTTCCTGGGGAGGAATCGCTTCCCGAATGGATTTCTCCACCTCATCGCAAAGTTTCGCCGTCTCCTCAATGCGCGTGCCGGTGGGCGCCCGCATGTGCATGGTGAACTGACCACTGTCCACCTTGGGGAAGAAGTCCTGGCCAATCCAGGGGATGAGCAAAAACGAAGCTGCGGCGGTACCCAAAACCCCCACGGCAAGCCAGGCGCGATGGCGCAGGCATGCCCTCAGCCAGCGCTTGTAATTTCCGCGCCAGCGCTCAAAGGTGTGCTCAAACCGGATTTGCAGGCGAGCCAAAAAGTGGCGCTGCGCCTCGGCTTCCAGATTCTGGGCGTCGTGCTCGTGCCCACGGAGCAGGTAGCGGGCCATGGTGGGTACTAATGTCCGAGACAGGAGGTAAGACGCCAGCATGGCGAAACTTACTGCTTCCGCCAGGGGGATAAAGAGGTGCCGGGCGACCCCCGTCAGGAAAAACATGGGGACGAAAACGATGCAGATGGCAAGGGTCGAGACGAAGGCCGGGACGGCAATCTGCGACGCGCCGTCCAAAATGGCCGTCAGGATTTCCTTATCCATGGCGATGTTGCGGTTGATGTTTTCCACCTCGACGGTGGCATCGTCCACCAGAATCCCCACCGCCAGGGCGAATCCCCCCAAGGTCATGATGTTAATGGTCTCTCCGAGTGCACTCAGCACCACCAAAGAGGTCAAAATGGAGAGGGGGATGGAGACGGCAATAATGATGGTGCTCCGCCAGCTCCCTAGGAACAGCAGAATCATTAACGCGGTAAGGAGGGCAGCAATAAGAGCCTCTCTCACCACGCCCCGGATGGCCGCCCGCACGAAGATGGACTGGTCATTCAGGTAGTGGATTTGCAATTGCGGCGGCAAGCCCTTCTGAATGATGGGCAGCTCCGCCTTGATTTGAGAGATGATATCCAGAGTGGAGGAATTGCCGGTCTTCATCGCCGTCATCAAGGCCGCGCGTTGGCCGTTGACGCGCACGATGTTGGTCTGGGGCGGGAAGCCATCGCGCACATGGGCGACGTCGCGAATGTAAACTACCGTGTTACCGGAGTTCTTTATAGGTAAATCATTGAGTTCAGAGGTGGTTAGCGGGCTGCCGTTGGTCTCAACGTCATACTCGTACGGGCCGATTTTGGAAGTCCCGGAAGGAAGGATCAGATTCTGCGTGCTGATGGCGTTCACGACGTCGACGGGGGAAAGCCCCTTGGCCTGCAACTGGGCAGTGTCAAGGTCCACCTCCACTTGCCGCTGTTTGCCCCCATAGGGCCACGGTATGGCGGCGCCTTCCACGTCCGCCAGTTGGACGCGGATGAAGTTGGCGCCCAAGTCAAACAAGCGCTGCTCCGAAAGCCCTTGCCCCGAGAGCCCTAATTGCAGAATAGGTACCGTGGAGGCGCTGTACTGCATAACAAACGGGGGGGTGGTGCCGGGCGGCAATTGCCGAAGCTGAGTCTGCGACATGGCCGTCACCTGGCTCATCGCCATGGCAATGTTGGCGCCCGGCTGGAAGAAAATCCGGATCATGGAAATGCCGCTGAGCGATTCGGAGTCGATGTGGTCAATGTCATTTACCGTCAGGGTGAGGGAACGCTCATTGAGAACCGCGATGCGGTTGGCCATCTGCTCGGGGGAGAGACCAGAGTAACTCCAATTGATGCTGACCACCGGGATGTTGATGTTGGGGAAAATGTCCTTGGGGGTGCGAATGATGGCAAGGGCCCCTAAGATCATGATAACAATGGCCATCACGATGAACGTGTAGGGCCGACGGAGGGCTAGGCGGACAATCCACATAATTAAAAGTAGGCAGGAGGCAGGAGGCAGTAGGCAGTGAGCTCTTCGCCATCCTGCCTATGCGTCAAAAATCCCCTGGATGGTTTACCTTTCGTGGAAATTCCTCCCAGGGGAGGTCATGCATTTGGCGACAAAAATTCACTGCAACTCCAGCCTTTACATGGCAGTTGTGATTCCAAATCCTATCTTATGGAGAGAATTTAAGTAAAGCATTAAAAATAAATATCTTATCTGTTAACTAGCAGGTGGAATTCGACTAAGTTGAGGCCTGAACTGGCAAATTTGACGTCAAAATGTTGACGCATTGACGCCTTTACGTCAGGATTTCGGGGATGCGGGAATTCCCAGGGATTGGTGGGAAATTCCTGAATATCCATAATATGTCAAGCGAAATTCAGCTTGGAGGCCGCATAATTCCCAATTTTCGCATTTTGTAAAAGAGGGTCGTGCGTTTAAGTCCCAGCCTCTCCGCCGCACCACCGGGACCCCCGAGCACCCACTGGGATTCGCGCAGCGCCCGCATGATCTGGTCACGGTCAGTCTCCGCCAGGGTGCGCCCCTTTCGCTGGAGTTCGCGGCCGGCTTGCTTCAGTTCCGAAAGTGGCGCCTGAAGGGTTGAACCCGAAGTGAGAATGGTGGCGCGCTCGATGAAGTTCTGTAATTCGCGCACATTGCCCGGCCAGTGGTAGCGCTTCAGAGCATTCATCGTTTCCGCTGGGATCTTGCTGATGCGCTTATCCATTCGGCGTCCGTACTTGTCCGTGAAATGCGCCACCAAAAGGGGAATATCCTCCGGCCGTTCGCGTAAGGGCGGAACGAGGATCGGGAAAATATTCAATCGATAATAGAGGTCGCCACGAAATTCCCGGTCTTCGACCATTTGGGCCAAGTCGCGACTAGTGGCCGCCACCAAGCGCGTATCCACGTGGACCGTTCGGGTGCTGCCGAGGCGCTCAAATTCCTTTTCCTGCAACACCCGCATGAGCTTCGGTTGCAACTCCAAAGGGATGTCACCGACCTCATCGAGGAAAAGCGTTCCCTGATGGGCCAATTCAAAGCGGCCGATTTTTTGCGCAATGGCCCCGGTGAAAGCGCCCTTTTCGTGACCAAACAATTCGCTTTCCAGGAGACCGATGGGAATGGCGGCGCAATTCACACTCACGAAAGTCCGCTCGCGCCCTGGGCTGATGTCGTGGATGGCCCTCGCCAGGATCTCCTTCCCCGTACCGGTTTCTCCCAGGATGAGGACAGTTGAACCGGTGGGGGCCACCAGTTCCGCCTGCTTCAAAATCCGCTTGAGAGCGGGACTCTGGCCGATGATCGCTTCAAAGTCGTGCTCAGTGCGAATCTCTTCATTCAGGTAGTTCCTTTCCTCCACCAGGCGTTCGCGCGCCTCTGCCACTTGTTTGTAATTAAGTGCGTTTTCAATGCCGATGGCAATCTGGTTCGCCACTTGGGCAAGGAACTCCACATCCTCCTGGGAGAAGGCCCCATCGCGCAGTTGCCCTAGATTCAATGTGCCGATAACGCGGTCGCGGCTCATCATGGGAAGGACGCAAAGGGATTTAATTCCAATCGACCAGAGGTTAAGTTGGGAGCCATATTGACTGAGCGCCTGGCTATCAAAGATGAGAGGTTTGCCCGACTCCAAGACTTTGCTGGCAGGTCTTCCGGTAGCCGGAACTACGATTTCTTCCAGCCAGGATTCCCCACCCTCGGAAAAGTTGCGCGCGTACACCCTTAAGTGCTTCCCATCCGGTTCGGGCAGAAGCACGCTGGCATAATCGCACTCCATGACGCGCCGGACGTTTGCCGAAATCGCGCGAAAAAGCTCCCGAAGGTCGAGGGTGGAAACCACGCTGTTGTTCAAATCCAGAAGCAATTTCAGGCGGTCCCGCTCGTGTTCGAGTTGCTGTTGCAATGCCTGGGCAGCCTGGTAATTGAGTGCATTGTCGACGGCTACGGCAATTTGACGAGCCACCAGTTGCAGGAATTCCACCCCGGCATCTGCATACGCCCCGACGCGCTGGCTGCCGAATCCCACGGCCCCCACGCGGCGATGCGCGGTGGTCAACGGGAGGACACAAAAAGAGCGAACGCCGATTTCGCGCATGGAGTCCAGCGCCTTTTCAAAGCGCGTTTCCTGCTCCAACTCAGAAACGATGAGGGGCTCTTGCCGTTCCCAGACCCAGCCTGCCGGGGCGTCCTGAATGGTGCGCTCGACAAAGTCCACGTAAGCGCGGGAAGGGGTTTCCACGATGTGGACACGCATAAGGTTGCGGGCGGGATCATGCAAGACCAGCCACAGCGTATCGAAGTTCACCAGGCGCGGCAGGCGCTCCTTAAGATCATGAAAAAGCGCCGGCAGGTCGCGGTGCGTGGCAATGGATTCCGTGACCTCCAACAAAGCCTGGTGCTGAGAGGCAGGTGGCCTGGACGGGGCTTTCTCTCCTTCTCCGCTGGGGTCCATCACAAACATGAGGATACTATAATTCTGCCGCGGCTCTCTACCTTGCACACGAGAGAAATGCCAGCCCGCCCGAAGTGTGGTAGTATGGCATTATGGCATCGCAAAAGGTCACATTCAGTCTCCCCAAAGTCCTGGTTACGCAGTTCGCCCGGCTGGTCCCGCCAAGGCAGCGCTCGCGATACGTTGCCGAGGCCCTGGCCTGGAAGCTGAAGGAGCGAGACCGCCTTCTGGCGCGGGCGTGCGAAATTGCCAACCGCAGCCGAGCTGCGCGGATCTTGGAGCGGGAATTTGACGGGTTGGCGGATGAAATCACGGAGCCATGGGATGAGCCCTCGTCGCGGTGAGATTTGGTGGGTAAATCTGGATCCCACCCGTGGGTCGGAGATCAAAAAGACCTGCCCCTGCGTTATCCTCGGAACCAATATTCTTAACGAGCGTCGCCGCACGGTGGTGGTCATCCCTCTTTCGACCGGACCCCAAGCCGCGCCGCCGCTACTGGTGCCCGTTGACTGCGCGGGGAAGCGGGTGATCGCTGTGGTGGACCAGATTCGGGCCGTCGCCAAAGAGCGGCTACACCGCCGACTTGGTGGGCTCTCTCCCGCTGACCTCAATAGCGTTGAAGAAGCATTACGAACAATTCTGGAACTATAGACGCCGTTTTGTTTGACATGCCCGCGAAACCGTGGCTAAATCTTCTGCTCGCCTCCTAAGCGACCTACCGTAATCCCTTCGCATTTAATGGCGGGTGGTAGTCTTGCCGGTTTGATTTATGTGGATTGTTCGTCTGGCGCTTCGGCGTCCTTACACCATTGCAGTGATGTCACTTTTCATTGTGTTCATGGGGATTCTTTCCATGACCCGAATGATTGCCGACATCTTCCCCACCATCGACATCCCGGTGGTCATGGCGGTGTGGAGTTACCAGGGCCTTTCCGCGCAAGAGATGGAGCGCCGCGTCGTCCTCATTGCCGAGCGCTCCTACTCGACCTCCGTCAATGGAGTTGAGCGCATTGAATCGCAATCGATTCCCGGCATTGGGCTCATGAAGCTCTATTTCCAGCCGGGAACCGACGTGGGCGGGGCCATCGCCCAAATCTCCGCCTCCTCCGGTCCCATCCTGCGGATCCTGCCGCCCGGGATCCAGCCCCCCGTCATCATTCAATTCAACGCTTCCAACGTGCCGGTGGCGCAACTGACCCTTTCCAGCGATACGATGCCGGAGCAAAACATTGCGGACTATGCGGTAAACTTCCTCCGCGTGCAGCTTTTCACGATTCCGGGCATCGCTATTCCCGGACCGTACGGGGGAAAGTATCGCGAGATCACGGTGGATGTCCTGCCCAAGGTTCTCGCCGCCAAAGGTCTCTCCGCCAGCGACATCGTCAGCGTTTTGCAGTCTTCCAACGTCATCGTGCCGGCGGGAACGGCCCGCATCGGGAAAACTGAGTACAACGTCATGCTCAATTCCAGCCCCACGGCGGTGCCGGAATTTGATCAGATTCCCGTTAAGGTGGTGGGAGGCGCCCCCGTCCTGCTCGGTGAGGTGGCGCGCGTTTCCGACGGGTTTGCGGACCAGGAAAGCATGGTGCACGTCAACGGCAAGCGGGCGGCTTACATCGCCATTTTGAAGCATGCCGACGCTTCCACCCTTACCGTCGTCGATTCCGTTCGCGAGATGCTTCCCCTAGTACGAGCCGTAGGCCCCAAAGATCTCAACATGAAGATGGATTTTGACCAGTCGGTGTTCGTACGCGGGGCCATTACCAACGTGGTGCGGGAAGCTGTGCTGGCCTCACTGCTGGTTTCCTTCATGATCCTGATTTTCCTGGGAAGCTGGCGCAGCATGGTGATTGTCTGCACGTCGATACCTTTGTCCATCCTGGTGGGCATCATTGGACTGAAACTGACGGGCAATACCTTCAACATCATGACCCTGGGGGGCCTGGCCCTGGCCATCGGGATGCTTGTGGACGATGCCACGGTAGCCGTCGAAAACATCCACCGCAATGATGCCCTGGGAAAGCCGCTGACCGTGGCGATCCTGGATGGCGCCCGCGAGGTCTCCGTGCCCGCCATCGTCGCCACCCTCGCCATCTGCATCGTTTTCTTCCCCGTGGTGTTGCTCTATGGCCCCGCGCGTTTTCTTTTCACACCCCTGGCGCTGTCCGTGGTGTTCTCCATGCTGGCGTCCTATTTACTTTCCCGGACCCTGGTCACCACCTTGTACCGCAAGCTGATGTTCGGGCATACCGAGCACGCCGGGAGCGGGGAGGGCGCGGCAAAACTTTCCCTCATCGCCGGCTTTTCCGCGGCCTTTAATCGCGCCCGGGACCGGACCTTCGACCGTTTCCGGGAAGCTTATGGCCGCGTGCTGGAGACGGGCCTCCACCATCGCGGTTTTACTTTGACCCTGACGGCTTTAATAAGCCTGGCGTCGCTCTCCCTGCTCTTTTTAGTGGGCGAAGATTTCTTCCCCACCGTGGACGCAGGTTTGATGAAGATTCACGTCCGGGGGCCCACCGGCACCCGCATCGAAGAAACAGAAAAGCTCGTGTTGCAAGTGGAAGACCGCATTCGGAAAATCGTTCCCGCCGATGAACTCGACACGCTGAATGATTTCATCGGTGTTCCCCTTTCCTACAATTTGGCTTATGTCCCCAGTGAGAATGTGGGCACCATGGACGCGGAAGTTTCCATTGCCCTCAAGCCCCAACACCATCCCACCCGCGAGTACATCCATGAGATCCGCCGCGCCTTGCGGAACGACTTTCCCGGCACCAGCATCTGGTTCCAGCCTGCCGACATCACCACGCAGGTGCTCAATTTCGGCCTGGCCGCCGCCATCGATGTGCAGGTGCAGGGCCTGGATTTCAGCAAGACTTATCCGCTGGCCGCCCGCTTGTGCTCAGACTTTCAAAGGATACCCGGCGTCGCCGACTCTCATATTTCTCAAGTCTTGAACTACCCCACTCTCAAGGTCGATGTGGACCGCGTCCGGGCGGCGCAAATCGGCTTGAGCCAACAGCAAGTGGCCAACACCGTGCTCATTTCGCTCTCATCAAGTTCCTTGATTGCGCCTTCGTATTTCTTGAATCCCATCAATAATGTGAACTACTTCGTGGCGGTAAAAGTGCCCTTGCCGGAGATGGCATCGATTCAGAGTTTGACCTCGACCCCCCTCACCCCTCCGGGCGCCGTCACCCTTCTCCAGTCGGGGGGGCTGCCGGGTCCCACGGACCTTCCCGGCCTCGGCTCTGACACCATCGGCAGCATCTCCAGCGTGTATCGCGAGGTCACACCCGCTTCCATCAATCACTATACCGTGCAGCGCGTGCTGGACGTGGAAGCGGGCGTGGAGGGCCGCGACCTCGGCGCGGTGATTCGCGATATTCGCGCCAAGGTTGCGGCGCTGGGCAATCTTCCCGCCAGCATCCAAATTAAAATCCGTGGCCAGAATCAGGTGATGGAGGATTCCTTCCGCAGCCTGCTGCTGGGTTTGTTGGTAGCCATTGTCCTGGTGTATTTCCTCATGGTTATCCTCTTTCAATCCTGGATTGATCCCTTCATCATCATGTTCGCCGTGCCAGGCGCGATGGTGGGAATTCTTTGGATGCTGGCCCTGACCGGCACCACCCTCAACGTGGAATCGCTGATGGGTTCCATCATGGCGGTGGGCATCGCGGTATCAAACTCCATTCTGCTGGTCAGCTTTGCCAACGACATTCGCGTGGAGCGAGGCATTTCCGCTGTGGAAGCAGCGCTCGAAGCCGGCAAAACGCGGCTCCGCCCCGTACTGATGACCGCGCTCGCCATGATTATCGGCATGGTTCCGATGGCACTTGCCCTGGGGGAGGCGGGAGAGCAAAATGCCCCCTTGGGACGCGCCGTCATCGGGGGACTGGTGGTGGCAACCCTCGTAACCTTGCTCGTCGTCCCCGTGATCTATTCCCTGCTCCGTAAAGGAGCAGTAACCAAACATTTGCTGGAAGAACGCTTCCTGGCGGAGGAACGCGGAGAAGAACCGGTGGATTAATGACCGACCTAAAACCCAAAAGTTGGCTGGCCGCGATCGCCCTCTATTTGTTCGGAGGCCTGCTTTTCATAGCTTGCCTCGGCTTGGCCTATCACCTCTGGACCAGCAAGAAGGCCAGCCTGGCGGAGGAACAGCATTCCCGCGCCCAGGCGGTGGACGCCGGGCCGCGCGTGGCCGTGGTCACCGTTGATGAAGCGCCTCGCGACCGGACGCTTTCCCTGCTGGGCGAAGCCCGGCCCTTCGTAAGCGCCACCCTGTATGCGAAGGTGAGCGGATACCTGAAGGAAATCAACGTTGACAAGGGCGATCGCGTGACCGCCGACGAATTGCTGGCCGTTATCGAGTCGCCGGAACTCGACCATCAATATCAGGCCGCAGTGGCCGACGCCAAAAACAAGCGCCTTAACTCCGACCGCGCCAAGACCCTGGCGGGGCGCGACATGATTTCGAAACAGGATGCCGATACCGCCGCCGCCGATGCCGACGTGGCGGAAGCCAACGTGCGTTCCCTCGCCGCCCAAGTTGATTACGAAACCATCCGCGCGCCTTTTGCGGGCATGGTGGTGGCGCGCTATGCCGACCCGGGGGCACTGATGCAGAGCGCCGCTACCTCCCAGACTTCCACTTTGCCCCTCGTCACCGTGGCGCAAACCGATTTGTTGCGCGTGTACGTTTATCCGGACCAGCAGGACGCGCACTCCATTCGCGTTGACGACCCTGTGGAAATCGTTCCCCCGGAGCGCCCGGAATTGCACCTGCACGCCTCGGTGACCCGGATCAGCGGCCAATTGGACAATCGCACCCGCACCATGCTGACGGAGATCGACTTCAAAAACTCTTCCGACGTGATTCTGCCCGGCAGCTTTGTGCAGGTTAATCTGCAAATCCACCAAGCAGGGTCGGGCCAACTGGAGATCCCCTCCGAGGCGCTCATCCTGCGGGGCGACAAACCCTTTGTGGCCCTGGTCAGGCCCGATAACACCATCGCTTACCAGCCGGTGGTGATCGGTGTGGATGAGGGGCCCGTCGTTAGAATTGTTTCCGGTTTGAAAAAAGGCGACCAGATCGCCGTCAACCTCGGCGATAACGTGACGGAGGGGAGTCACATCCAACCGGTGGCAGCGGGCGGACACTAACCGCAGAGGCGCGGAGGCGCAGAGCAAGGCAGGTGTCAGGTATCAGGGGTCAGGTGTTAGCAAGACCCTTACACCTGCCACCTCGCAGGAGGATTTATGAAGGCCATACTGCTCGTGGTGCTAGGAGCCGTGCTTGCGCCTTTCGTTTTCGCCGCTGACCCGCCGCGGCCACTGAGCCTGGCGGAGTGCCTGCAAATTGCCGAGCAGAATCATCCGGACCTTGCCGCGGCGCGTGGGCTGATTGCCTCGGCCCAGGCGCAAGTGCGCATTGCCCGTGCGG